>MDSZ01048460.1_pt1 | contig 11747 bp, 5 predicted proteins | sample 811201 | NCBI WGS metagenome assembly MDSZ01 (sample SAMN05326647, study PRJNA326480) | marine metagenome | isolation source: seawater | place: Indian Ocean: North | collected 2010 | reverse complement strand
TGTCCCAGGACCCATCACCAATAGTTCCCATTCCGACCCCAACTCCCCAGCAATAGACAGACTTATTGGTCAGAATGGCGCAAGTATGCTGGCCACCAGAATCCACTGATTCAGCAGCCGCTGGATAGTTTTGACCCCCCATCAGGGGCATCGAAACTTTCGTGGGAACCCCGATGAGAGAGTCGCCCCCAGTAGTCGTCCCTACCCCGAGCCTGCTAGCGTAATTGTCCCCCCAGCAGTACACCTCCCCATCATCCAGTACCGCGCAAGCATGGTTTCCTCCCATGGAGATGTCCAATGCTAACTTCCCACCTGGGAGAGAGACTCGAACAGGGGAACTACTGTCAGTGAAGGCCCCGTTCCCCAGCTGACCATGCCCTCCGTTGCCCCAGCAGTATGCTTCCTGACTCTCCATCAGTGCACAAGTGGCCAAATGTCCTGCAGATACTGATGTCGGGACCTCTCCGGAAGGCAGCTGGACCAAACTCGGAGAGGTAGCTGGATCTGTGGTACCGTCACCTATTTCCCCCTGCCAGTTGGGTCCCCAGCACCATATTGAGGAGTTGTCCACAAGAACGCATGCGTGGTGATTCCCAACGGAGATTGAGTTGATAGTCGAGGAATCCGGCATGGCGACCTCGTAAGGCAGAACTGAAGGATTGGCCCCTTGCAGGTCTCCCCAGCAATACACAGAGTTGTCATGCATCAACGAGCAAGAGTGGTAACCCCCCAAATCTATTGAGATCGAACGCTTGTTATTCGGTAAAATCACCTCATTCGGTAGATTGTTGGTGTTCACGTTGAGGTCATTCCCGTTTCCGAGCTGCCCGAAACTATTGTCACCCCAGCACCACACACTTCCGTTGTTGGTTAGTGCACACGTGTGGGCATACCCAGTGGAAACCATAGGAATGGCGTTTACCTGAACACCATCGATTAAACCACCCGACCCGTTATTGGAACTGGAATCCTCAGTACTCGAGGCTTCAATTACCATTACTGGGCTAAACCTGTCGACAGTGGTGTTGTCTCCAAGCTGCCCTCTACTATTAGCTCCCCAACACTTCAAGGAGTAGTCATCAAGCACAGCGCAGGTATGTGAGTGACTGGTATCGATAGATCTAGCGGTACGTCCCAAGCCCAGGTCAACCTGGACTGATAAACTACTGTCATTGACACTACCTGAAATGCCGTTTCCCAATTGCCCAAATGTATTGTCGCCCCAGCATCGGACACTTCTATTTTCCATTATGGCGCATGTATGCGACAGTCCAGCGGACACTTCTAAGAATCGGGACCCATTATCAATCGTGACTTGCAAGGGAAACAACTCATCCTGGGGATGATCGAAGCCAGATGGAACAGTCCCACTCCCTAGTTGGTATGCGCTATTCCCTCCCCAGCACCAAAGTGTATGGTCCTCTCGAATAGCACAGCTGTGGGATTCTCCTGAGGATACATCTATTGAAAGGCCACCTCCAAGCCACACCTTGGTGGCAAAAGCAGAGTCTACCATGGTGCCTACTCCAAGCTGACCGTCCCAGTTCCCTCCCCAGCAGGCAAGATTTCCATTCGTAGTGTCATCAACTATGGCACAGGCATGCGCCTCTCCCAAATCCAGCTTTAGGGGGCTACTGCTAACATCAGTTCTCATTACTGTTTGCCCATCTAGAATATTTCCCGATCCGATGGAGCGGTTTACATTGTGCCCCCAACATTGATAACTGTCACAGAAGAAGTATCGACCTGCGCTAACGGTATTGTAGGAGCCATCAGTTCCTCTGATGTAGAACGGGCTGTTTGTCCCATTCGTTAAGGACGAGTTATCCCCCAGATTGCCGAACGTGTTAGAGCCCCAGCACCACAGCTGAGTCCCCAATCCCCCTTGGGCGGGCCCCAAGTCCGATCCTTCGATTGAGAAATCTGCACATGTGTAGCCTTCTCCCGAGGCCACCATAGTCGATCTACCCATAGTGACATTGTAGTCATTATTTATCCCGCTCACTAACGGCGCGATACTGGCTGGATAGTGACGATCAGAGAATGACCCGTCACCAAGCTGTCCCACGTCGTTGGCGCCCCAGCATTGTAACGACCCGTCCGTCAGTGTTGCACACGTGTGATCTAGAGCGGTCGATACTCTGACTACACCCGGGACGTCACTCAGATAAACCATGGTGGGAGCGTGATTGCCGAAATTTCCATTGTCCATACAACCGTCGAACAGGGAGCTGTCTCCACGACCATCATCGCAAACAGTTCCATCCCCACGCTGTCCCGCGTCATTGAGTCCCCAGCAATACAGCCCTGGCTGTCCCGCGTCATTGAATTCATCATTGGTAATCGCACAAGTGCTGTCATAACCCGCTGTCACGCCAATCACGGTATTTGAGAAGAATGTCCCTGAAGTTTGGTTCTGAACTTTCAGGGGGATAGCACTTTGCCCGATGACAGACATCTGGCCAAGCTGCCCCCTGGTGTTGTCGCCCCAGCACTTCAGGTCCCCCCCGAACAATACCGCACAGACGTGCTTTGAGCCGGTTGATATGCCATAAGCAGCATCACCAGTCCCTAGTTGGACCTCCCTCGGGGCCGATGTAGCGCCTCCCGTGCTCCCTAGTTGCCCGTAACCGCCGTTCCCCCAACAAGAAACGCCCCCGTCATCCAGAAGCGCACAAGAGAACCCATCGCTGACAGAAATTTCGACAGCCGAATTGTTTGGCCCCAAATCGACTGGAGTAGGTGAGAGTCGAGTATCGGTCGTACCATCCCCTAACTGGCCATAGTTGTTGGATCCCCAGCAGTAGACCATCCCCGTGTAGCTTTCCCCATCTGTCGGCGATCCGCCGACTATGGCACACGTATGCTCCGTTCCCGCTGAGACCGCGATAGCTGTGGTATTTGCCGGAAGGCCGACCTCGGTAGGAGTCATGGCCCATGCGAAACTCCCTGTGCCCATCTGCCCATATGCGTTGTCGCCCCAGCACCAAAGGGAACCGTCATCCAGTATGGCACATGCGTGCCACATTCCAACGGATACCGAGACTACTGTGCGATTAGAACCGAAAGAGACCTCAGTCGGTGCCCCTCTGTCCGAGAAGTCCCCCTGTCCCAGAATGCTGTAGCCACCTTCTCCCCAGCAGTAGAGCGAGCCCAATGAATCAATCGCGCAGATCGTAGGATACCCATGAAGTCCACCAAGAGAGACCGACACGGCGCCGGAGCTACCAAGGGAGATCTCCCTTGGGAGGGGGTATTTCTTTATCTGGCCGTCAGAAGCTGAAGAGGAGCCCACAGGTACATGGCCCCAGCAGAGCAGGGCCCCGTCATCCATCACAGCGCAGGTGCCCCCTCCTCCCGAGGAGGCCATCACTACGCCCCTCCCGGCCGGCGAGTCGTCACCTACCAGCTGCGGTGTTAGGTGGCTCGCATTGGTTCCCAGCCCCAGAGCACCGTACTGGGCACTCGAACCTGAGCCCCAGCAGTATAGCGAGTGGTCGTCCATGACTCCGCAAGTATGGAAGTGACCAACAGACACGGAGGATACCGTACGGGGGATTGGGATAAGGGTCCTAGTTGGAGTGGTCCGGTCCAAGGTACTCCCATCCCCTATTGTGCCAGCTGCATTCCTTCCCCAGCAGAAGAGGCTGCCGTCATCGAGGATGGCGCACACAGTCCCGTATCCGCCTATCTGAACGTCCACTGCAGTTCTTCCCACAGGCAGAGTAACTGCTTTCGGGGTGGATGTCGCGTTCCCACCGTAACCTGTGCCTATCTCATCGGCGAGCTGCCCGTTCGTGTTGCTGCCCCAGCAGTACAGCGACCCGTCATCGATTACGGCGCAACTCACGTACTCGCCAGTCGAGATTGCGATTCCCTGCCAGCCGATCGGGAACGAGACGCGAGTAGGCGTGTTTGTGTTGCTACACTGATTCACCGGAGAGCAGGCATTTCCCACTTGCCCGTGTGAATTCCAGCCCCAGCAGTACATGGAGCCATCATCGAGGATTGCACATACGGAGCTCCCCCCCACGTCGACAGACGTTGCCGTTCGGCCCGCCGGAAGGCTAACGGCGTTCGGAGTGTACCTGTTCAAATCATTCCCATCCCCCATCTGGCCATGAAGCCCGTACCCCCAGCAGTACAGCGACCCGTCATCGAGGATGGCGCAACTAGTCGTCACGCCCAATGAGATGGCCATGGCGGATCTGTCCTGGGGCAGGCTCACTAGCCTCGGACTGAGCTGTCCGTACTCACCTGCTCCGGATCCAATCCCGATCTGACCATCAATCCCTCGTCCCCAGCAGTAAACCGATCCATTGTCGGCTATCGCACACGTGTGTTCCTGGCCTGCAGCTATGGATGTCGCATTGAGCCCATCCGGGAGATGTATCTGTTTGGGCGACCAAGAATCAGAACCTGGGGACGGGCACCCTCCTCCCATCCACGGGTTACTGCAGGTCCCATCGCCTAGTTGGCCATGGTGATTCAGCCCCCAGCAGTAGATTGAGGAGTTCTCGAGAATGGTGCACGTGTGATACTGCCCGGTAGCGACGACCTGATTGGTACCGGCCGAGAACGACTCCCCAGTTAGGGGGGGACCTCCATCAGGATAGATAGCACTCGCCGCAGGGTCTTCTTCCAACTGCGCGATCGGGACGAGCAGGGAGCACAGCATGAGCCCTACCAGAAGCAACGCGCTACCCGATGCCCCCCTCCCCATCATGTCATCACTCCAGGTCATCAGCCAGCCCCATCAGGTCATCTATACGAGGAATGTCTTCGTCACCCATCAGGTCCTCTCGGACGCTGTCTGGAACTCCGGCCTCCGGCGGCATGTGCAAATCGTGATTTCGTGAGTCCTCATTAGTGCTTCGCTCCACCACTAGAGTGTGATCGAAGCTCTCGATCGGGGTCCCCTCGCTGGCCTCCAGAATGTCATCGAGCTCAGCCCTGACCCTCTCTAGCTTGATCCCCTGGTGAGTGCCCAGGAGCCTCAGCATCAGGAGGTACTCGGTCCTCTGGGCTATCTCGTTCAGCTCGAACCTTGACCTCGCGGCCTCCATCCTCTCCTCTATTCCCCTGGTCCTGCCGTTCCTGGTCACGAATCCGAAAAGGAGCCACAGGAAAATGGGGCCGCCTCCGAAGATCCCTATCAGGTCCCAGGCATCCAGGCCCACCGTTGTGCCTGGAATCATGAGTTGGAACGCTTCTACAGGGGTGCTCGAAGCATCGTTCCTGTCAGTTCCCTCGGCATCCTCGACGACGTCCGAGTACCCGTCGTTATCATCATCCGAGTCGGTGTTGTCACCGATCCCATCGCCGTCGTTGTCCGACCATTCGTAGGGGTCATCCATGAAGACGTCCTCCCCGTCGGGAACCCCATCCGCATCCATGTCGCCCGGGCTGTAAAGCTGCGGGAGGATGTCCACAGTGTCGTTGAAGCCATCGTTATCGTAGTCGTTCAGGAACGGGTCCGGGCTGTTCCCTTCAGGGTTGTCTCCCAGACCGTCCCCATCCCCATCCTCCCACTGTGTCGGGTCCTCGGGGAAGTCATCGGCTAGGGGGCCATTGGGGTTGTCCCCCCATCCGTCGTCGTCGACATCGCTCCACTGAGTGCCGTCAAAGGGGAAGGAGTCACAGGTCAGCGACTCAGGATCGGTGCGTAACAAGGGGGCTTGGTCATCTGACTCGCAATCCGGGAAGCCGTCTCTGTCACTGTCAAGCCAGTAGTCCTCATTGTCGGGAAATGCATCCTCGAAGTCAGCATGTCCGTCCCCGTCGTAGTCCGGGCAACCAAAGTATCCGATGGTCGAATTGCCCCATTCCTGGGGGCAACTGTCGCCCTGCAGACCGAACGGGTTGTCCCCGTACCCGTCTTGATCGCTGTCTGACCACTGCATTGGGTTCGAGGGAAACACATCTGGGGAATTCCCATTGGGGTTGTCCCCGTACCCGTCCCCGTCCCTGTCGGAGTTCTGGCTGGGGTCACTGGGGAACGAGTCTCCCTGCAGACCGAACGGGTTGTCCCCGTACCCGTCTTGATCGTCGTCCGACCATTGTGTTGGATTGTTAGGAAAGGCATCTGCCTCGCTCCCATTGGGGTTGTCCCCGTACCCGTCCCCGTCCCTGTCGGAGTTCTGGCTGGGGTCACTGGGGAACGAGTCCCCATAGTCCGACCAGCCGTCCCCGTCGTAGTCAGGGCATCCGTACGCGTCGATGTAGCTGTAACCCTCTTGGCTGGGACAGCTATCCCCCTGATACCCGTTGAATTGGTCCCCATATCCGTCAGAGTCAGTATCGGCCCATTGGCTGGATTCCTGGGGGAAAGAGTCGTTCGCATTGCTCCATCCGTCGTAGTCGTCGTCAGGGCATCCGAAGACATCAATGTTAGACTCTCCGAATGAGGAAGGGCAGGAGTCACCAAGAGTCCCGTTAATCTGGTCCCCGTAGCCATCAGAGTCAGTATCGGCCCATTGGCTGGGGTCTAGAGGGAATTCGTCGAACAGGTCGCTCCAACCATCCCCATCTCCGTCAGGGCATCCATACCTGTCCTCCGTGGAGCTTCCATGCTCGTTCGGGCAGGCATCTGGCTGGAACCCCTGGGGGTTGTCCCCGTATCCGTCATCGTCTATATCCGTGTATTGGCTGCCATCCAAAGGGAATACGTCGCTGTAGAAGCCATGCCCGTCCCTATCAGTGTCGGGAGTGAATGTGATGATTTGAGTGGCCATAGTACTGCTTCGCTGGACGTTACTGCTCTGGCACCTTACATGCACGGCTTCTAATGTGGACGACATCATCCTGAACGAACCCGATAGGGGAAGTGCGTCTATGCAGTTGCCCGATGGGAATCCACCAGACTCAGCTATCGGCTCGAAGACGTCTAGAATGACCCCTCCGTGTGAGAATGTCGCAGACCAGTCACTTACCGTGTAACCGCTCCAAGCGTCATCCCCCTCGTCCCAGAAAACCTCCCCATTGTAACCAGAGCCATCGGCGTGTAGAACCGTGAAGCCCCATGCAGAGGCTCTGATCTCCATCCTTCTCTCTCCCTGGTTGGGATTCTCATTCGGAGACAGACTCGACAACATTTGTCCCCTCCACGTCTTGCTCCAGACAACGCTCTGATTCGCATCAATCAGTCCGACAGTTACGTTAGTGCTGCCACCAGTCCTATCCATTAGGGACGGGTCAGCAGCCCATCCATTGGTGCCGTCACATCGGGTGGAGGTACTCCTCATGGCAACGTAGTATACGCCACTGGGGGTCCATTCCACGTCCGTGAGTGAGTATTTATTGTAGACGTAGCCATTAGTCAACCTACAGGGGAAGGACGTGTGGTTCCAGATGGGCTGTAGCCCCTCATCCAGGATTAGATGACCATCCCTGGGGAATTCGTAGCCAATACTCGTGCCGTTCGAGTCATAGAGGCTGCAGGATCGGGGGCTGTTAGGGTTGAAGCTGGGTACGTTACCTGTCACCAGCTCTATCGTCCCATAGGGACCGGCATCGATGTCATTCACGTAGCACCGTGAATTATGGTCGTCACCGGTACTCAGGTAGATGATATCGTCCACGTCACCGTCCCTCCCAATCTTGATGATGGCGTCGCAGGTATTGGCATCATTCCAACCATTCTGCCAGAACTGTATCCCTGAAGGGCACTCGATGATGCGGCCCCCTATCTCCCTTGCTCGCTTCTGTGTAGAGTCTCCATCGGAGGTGTGGATGAAGATCCCGTCATCGGTTACTGCCACCCGCTCATGCGCGAAGTCGGCTTCAACCACCCATTGTAACGTGGGGTTCGTGTTGTTGATAGTCCACGCATCCTGGAAGGTACCGGAGGAATCCCACCACGAGTAAAAAATTTGATCAGACCCGCTGACCCAGATGCGCTCTCCTGGGAAGTCAAGCCACTCCGCATAATTATGGAACAAACTTTGGCCACGTGGGTGACAGAGAAGGTATGTCCCTCCATCCCCAAGGGCACTAGTCACGCATTCGTCTCGAAGTCTGGCTGAACTGTCAAACGAAAGCCCGGTGATGTTAGACGGGAGGTCGATTCTGGAAATCACGCTCCCGGAACGGTCCGTTTTGGATATTCCCGGATCTAGGAACAGGCTCCCATCATCGAAGAATACAGGGCTACCTAGATTCAGAACAGTGTGCCCCCCTCCTTCATTTGGACTTACCCACGAGCTTCCGGCGAACTGGGCCTGGCCATCAGCGACCAGAGCACTCGTGTTATTCATCACAGGCACGGCCTCATATGCCGCCGGATAATCGGCGAGATCCTGCTCCCCCCTCTCTCCGTCCTCTGCAACCGAGAGGGGGTATAGTGCGAGCATAATAACTAGGAAGACGCACAGCCTCTCCCTTCGCAGGGGGAATTCCACAAATGTGGAATTGTGGCCCTTTTATTGATGCTATCGGCTTAATACTGCTCTAGGACAAGCTCAGTCTGTGTTGCGCTTATCTCCGCAGGAGCTGCCAGCCACATCTTATCCAGCATCTCCCGAAGGCCTACGGTGTCGTCAACATGAACTACAGCTATCAGATCGGCATCTCCGCTTATCTCGTAAACACACTCAATACCATCCCACGTTGCGAACTCCCCGGCCAGAGAGCCTATCTCAGTGCCAGGCCCTACCTTCAGCCTAATCAGAGCAGTCAGTCCGATTCCGCTTTCTCTAATCGTATACCCCCTAATTACTCCCTCCTCCTCTAATCTCTTCATTCTAGTCCGGATGGTTCTTTCAGTCACTCCGACTCTCTCGGCTATTTCAACAAACGAGGCTCTTCCGGAGTCTCTCAGAACGCCTAGGATCAATCTATCAAGGGAATCGACTTTCATGTGTTTTTAATCCGAATTAAGAATACTATTTCTACCTATACTACTAAATCAGGAAAAATAATCAGAAAATAAATCTATTTTCGTATATTTGAGTATTTTTTTCTAGGGGGTGTGTTCAAATGGGACCCCTTCCATCAATACCCGTGGCGGACGAAGAGGCGATACATCTCCTTCGCAAACAAGAGTATCTGGACGAGGTCTCTTCTCTCGGTCTTTCACCAACATACTCCACCTGGTACAATGTAGATGTAGCAACCTTGCTCAACAGGACCAGAATCGTGGGGCACGAGGTAGATACAGAAACCGGGCAGTCCCTGGTCTTCTTCGACCGGAGCCTCATGCTTTGCTGCCCTGCTTCCGGGAAGATGCACCACTATCCGAAGCATTTGCTGCATTGTTTTGTCGACGACAACAGGTGCGATTGCTCTGAGCGTGACGGGGTACTCTTCAGGGCCGAGCTCTTCTCCATCTCTCCCAAAGGAGAGCAGCTTTGCTGGGAGGCGTGCTGTAGATCAGAGATGGAAGTTCCAGAGGTACAGACCAGGGTATCTCGCTGGCTCAGTTGGCTTAACGAATAATACGGCATAATCGGGGGAATCTTGAGAAGGCATCTGCCTGTGCGAGGTCTGATGAGAACTCGCATCTCGCGAATTCAGGGAAGGATGGTTATCGATTCTCGTGGTAACCCTACAGTGGAAGTAGACTGTGTCACGGAAGATGGCTCATTAGGCCGAGCGATGGTCCCCTCTGGAGCGAGCACAGGTCGTCACGAAGCAGTAGAGCTACGTGATGGAGGAGATAGATGGGGAGGCAAAGGGGTAGACACTGCTGTCGCGAACGTCAATGGTCCAATCTCAGATGTACTGATTGGATTGGATGCCAGCAACCAAGGCGTCGTTGATACAGCTATGATGGTGCTTGACTCAACTCCAAACAAGAGCAAGATCGGTGCTAATGCTATGCTCGGAGCTTCTATGGCCTGTCTAAGGGCTACTGTTGGAACTGGCGAAATATGGCAACATCTTTCAAATGGGAAGGCCACAATCCCCGTGCCTCTGATGAACATACTCAACGGGGGGGCACATGCAAATTCAAACGTCGATGTTCAGGAGTTTATGGTAGTCCCTCATGGCTTTGACTCATATCCAGAGGCCCTCCGTGCTGGCGTCGAAATATACCACTCACTTCGTTCTGTCCTCAAAGAGGCACGACTACTAGGGGGCGTTGGTGATGAGGGGGGCTTCGCACCCAATCTTCCCTGTAATGAGGACGGTCTGCGATATGTCGTTGATGCGATTCTGAGTGCTGGATATGTACCAGGAGAGCAAGTATCGATTGCCTTAGATGTGGCCAGTCAAGAATTCCTTCAGGATGATGGATACCATATAGATGGGAAGGTAATGAGTGGCTCAGAACTGGCTTCTCTTTACTCCTCTTGGCTCGACGACTATCCAATTGTATCTATCGAGGATCCATTCGGGGAGGATGATTGGGATTCATGGGTCGAATTTACGAGTAGGGAGGGGCACAGAGTCCAAATCGTGGGAGACGATCTCTATGTGACCAATCCAGAGCGACTCGCTCACGGAATTGAAATTGGGGCGTCGAATGCGATCCTCATCAAACTCAATCAAATTGGAACAGTCACCGAAACACTGGTGGTCATCGAAATGGCAAAGGCCGCTGGATATGGCACAATCATCAGCCATCGCTCCGGTGAAACCTCAGACTCGATTATCTCAGACATTGCGGTAGGAACCAATGCCGGACAAATCAAGACCGGGGCTCCCGCAAGAAGCGATAGAACATCAAAATATAATCAACTATTGAGGATTTCAGAGGAGTGCAGTGAATACTCGAAGCTATTCTAGCATCGATAGCAGCAGTGGTAAAACTATGGTAGCGTCTGACTCAATCACAAACTTCGGTGTATCGACATCTAACTTATCCCAACTTATCTTCTCTGAAGGAGGCGCACCGGAGTAACCTCCGTAAGATGCCGCAGATTCAGAAATCTGTGCAAACCAAGCCCATCTTGGGATGTCTATTCCGACATCCTGCCTAAGCATCGGTACGACGGAAATAGCGAAGTCCCCTGCAATCCCCCCGCCGACCTGAAGGATTCCAGTGGGGGAGTCGTCCTCCCTGTACCAGTCAGCCAGCGACTGCATCGCTTCCAATCCCCCCTTGACAATTGACGAGTCCCGTACTGACCTGTCCAGTATTCTGGCTGCTAGTATATTCGCTAGAGTGGAATCCTCCCAACCCGGGGTAAAAATAGGGAGATTAGCGTCTGCAGCTGCTGCTAGCCATGATTTTTCAGCATCACCATCAAAATCTATATCTCCATGTAGGATGATATCATATAGGTATTCATGAGGAAACCTACTATCGCCTGCCACCTCAGCATCTTCCCATAGAGAAATCAGATGATTCTCCACGTCCCTGAAGACATCTTCTGGAATTCCCACATCGGTTACTCTGTTCACCCCTCTATTACGAAGCTCCTCCTCATCGGCGGGACCGAACTCTCTCCAGTTATGTAAGTCCTCATACTCCGACCTAGAAACCAGACTGAACAGATCCTCCTCGAGATTAGCACCAGTACAACAAATTGCATGTACCTTTTGCGACTTAATGGCCGGCCCGAGGCTTCTTCCTATCTGAGCGGTGGACATCGCACCCGCCAAGGTAACAATTAGCCTGCCACCATCTTCCAGAAACCCACTCAAAGACTCCCCACATCGTGCTAGCTCCCCAGCATTGAAGTGATGGAAATGCTCTGTGATAAAATCCTTGACACTCATCCAATGCCTCCTAGAATCTATCTATCCTCTGCCTTCTTTCAAGCACTATGGCATCAATCTCAGAAGTTACCGTCTCATGAACC
>MDSZ01038486.1_pt1 | contig 11749 bp, 9 predicted proteins | sample 811201 | NCBI WGS metagenome assembly MDSZ01 (sample SAMN05326647, study PRJNA326480) | marine metagenome | isolation source: seawater | place: Indian Ocean: North | collected 2010 | reverse complement strand
TATTTCAGGTAGAAATGCTTTTTTAGCTGGGAGAATGAAAAAAAATATTTTTGCTTCATCAAGTTCACCTACAAAAGGTTTAATTTAATTTTTTTTTTCTTCTTACCCATAAAGTTCTTAACTTTTTTTTAGTTTTTGATTTTTTCACTTCTTTTTTTTCTTTTTTTGTTTCTTTTTTAATAAAGTTTTTACTTTTTGTATCCTTTTTTGTCTCAATTATATTTCTAATATTTTCAGAAACATTTAAAATTTTCTTTGATTTATTTAGTAATTCAATCTTATACTCAGGAATAATTAATTTTTCGTTTGAAATTAATTCAATTTTAAATGAATATTTTTTTTGAAAATATTTTAATTCCTCAAATAAATTTTTTTCTATAAAAATTTTGACTTTTTCTGGAACATAAGACCTAATAATTTTTACTTTCTCAGTAAAAGCAAGATGTTGAATCTTTTTTATCACTTTTTGAGAAAAAGACCCAAGTGATAGTTGTGTTTCCCATTTTATAGAGCCCTCCCTCAATCTTTGGCGTGTCATTTCTAACAAACCAAAGTTACTAATCCGACCGATTTGTATTCTCGCTCTATCTTTTCTAATACTCTCTCGCATTTTTTTTTCAACATTTCTTCTATTATAAAAATTCATCATATCGATAAAATCTATCACTATAAGACCAGATAAATCCCTTAATTTGATCTGGTGAGCTATTTCTTCGGCAGCTTCTAAGTTCGTGTTCAGAGCAGTTTTTTCAATATTAATCTGTTTTGTTGATTGACCGGAATTAATATCAATAGATACCAAGGCTTCTGTTGGGTTGATAACTAAGTACCCGCCAGATTTTAGTTTTACTGTTGGTTCAAATATGTTGTTAAGTTCTTTTTCAATATTAGCATAATGAAATAAAGGAATTTTTCCCCTATATTTTTTTATATTTTTAACGTTCTTGGGCATTAATTCTTTCATGAATTTTTTAGCTTTTTGATAAGCCTCATTGCCCTCTACGTATATATTTTTTGTTTCATTATCATAAGTATCTCTTAAAGTTCTTTTTATTATGTCTCCCTCTTCATATACTAATGAGGGTGCATTAGAATTTAATGCTTTATCTCTTATATCTTCCCAAGTTTTAAGAGTATTTTGAAAATCTTTTTCTATTTCATTTCTTGATTTATTTGCTCCTGCTGTTCTTACTATTACACCCATGCTTTGAGGAATATCTATTTCATTAAGTATACCTCTGATTTTTTGTCTATCGCCTGAATTAAAAATTTTTCTTGAAATTCCACCACCTTTTGGAGTATTTGGCATAAGCACCATATATTTTCCTGCTAAAGATATAAATGTTGTTAGTGCAGCACCTTTCTGTCCTCTCTCCTCTTTAATAACTTGTATAAGAACTACTTGTCCTGGTTTTATTACCTCTTGAATTCTATAACGTTTAATACCATAGGATGTTTTGATTTCTTCTCTGTACTCCTTTTTTTCAATTTCTTCTTGTTTGATATTATTTTCACTATTAATTTTGGTTGTTTCATCATTGTTTGTTGATGAGCTCTCTACCGAGTTATTTTCTTGAGTGACATCTAAAGTTTTATTTTTAAGATTTTCCCTTATTTGTTCCTCTGCAAACCTAATTTTTTCTTTATCTTCAGATGGCAATTGATAATAATCTGATTGAATATCATTAAAAGCGAGAAACCCGTGTTTTTCCCTACCAAAGTTTACAAAAGCAGCCTGTAATGAGGGTTCTACTCTGCTTATAGTACCCAGATAGATATTATTTTTAAAATTTAAACTGTCTTGATTTTCAAATTCATATTCCTCAATAGAGTAATCTGATTTGAGTACGATTCTAGTTTCATTAGGATGCGATGCATCAATATATAAATTCTTTTCCATTTTAGTTGAATTCCTTTAAATTTTTTGAAATTGGTAAACTTGAAATTTTTCATGAGACCATTTTATACATTTTTTAGTATAAATATACATATTTAAATTGAAATGCCTAAAGAAAGTCTAATTTTTTAATGATAAAAGGTTAAATGTTTAAATTTATTAATTTTTCATTAAAATTTATAATAATATTTATTGTTATTTGTTTATTTTTTTCATTTTCCTCATTGTGGTATTTTTCTATAGGTCTACCTGATTACAAAAAACTATCAAATTATCAACCTCCAATATCTTCTAGAGTTTATTCTGAGGATGGTAAATTAATAGCAGAGTACGCAATTCAAAAAAGATTGTTTGTTCCTTATGACTCTATTCCAAATGTAGTCATTAATTCATTTTTATCGGCAGAAGATAAGAACTTTTTTGAGCACCCTGGAGTAGATGCCAAAGGAATTTTAAGAGCTGTGGTAAACAATATAAAAAATATTGCACAAAATAAAAGACTAGAGGGCGCATCTACTATTACACAACAAGTTGCAAAAAATTTTTTATTGACTAATGAAGTCTCAATCAAGAGAAAAATTAAAGAGGCTATTTTAGCGTTTAGAATTGAAAGAGCTTACTCCAAAGAGAGAATTATTGAGTTATATTTAAACCAAATATACTTAGGTCAAGGTACATATGGTATTGCTGCAGCAAGCTTAGAATATTTTGATAAATCAATAAAAGAATTAAATTATACAGATGCAGCATTACTTGCTGCATTGCCAAAGGCTCCAAGTAAATATAATCCTTATAAGTATCCAAAGTTAGCAAAATTTAGAAGAGATTTAGTTCTCGAAAATTTAAAGGAAAATGGATTCATATCAAAAAAGGAACTTAAAAATTTTAAAAAAGAGGAACTTGTTCTGAAGAGAAGAAAAATTGAAATTGTTAACGAGGCTAATTCCTATACTGAAGAGGTAAGAAGAGCAGTAAAAGAAAATTATGGATTTGAAAAACTTTATTCTCAAGGATTGAGTATTAAAACACCATTAAATATAGACTATCAAATTCATGCTATAAATTCACTACGCAGAGGCATTGAGCAATATACTAGAAGACATGGATGGAAAGGGCCGATCACTAATAAGCTTAAAAATAAAAATTGGGAAAAAATAGTTGAAGAAATAAAATTAGATCCCACGCTTAATTGGCAAATTGTAGAAATCACTAACCTTTATATCGATAAATTAGATTTTAAGTCTCTCAATAAAGATGACAAAACTTTTACCGGATCAATTAAATTGAAAGATTTAAGATGGTCTTTATCAAAAAATAAAAGTATAGGAGACGTGCATAAAGTTGGTGATTTAATTTTTGTAAAAAAAGATAATAATTCTTATTTACTTAAACAATATCCAAAAGTTAACGGAGGAATAGTAGTTTTGGATCCTTACAACGGAAATGTAAAAGCTCTTGTAGGTGGATTTAATTTTAAATCTAGTGAATTTAATAGAGTTACGCAGGCCAAAAGACAGCCAGGCTCAGCTTTCAAACCTATTGTATATGCTGCTGCTTTAGAAAATGGTTTTTCTCCTAATTCAATAATTTTGGATGCACCATTTGTTGAAAGTCAAGGTATAGGGCTTAAAAATTGGAAACCAGAAAATTATGGTAAAAAATTTTATGGCCCAACAACTTTTCGAAAAGGTATTGAGTATTCAAGAAATCTTATGACTGTGAGAATAGCAAAGATACTTGGACTTGATAAAATACTTGATCTCTCAAAAAAACTTGATATCTATGAAGAAATTCCAGAACTTCTCTCAGTGTCATTAGGAGCAGCAGAAACTACATTAATTAATTTGACAGCTGCATACGCTCCATTTGTTAATGGTGGAAAAAAAATTGAACCCAACTTAATTTCTCGGATACAAGATAGACGAGGCCAAACTATCTTTCAAGTAAAGAATAGAAAATGTAAAGGGTGTGATAAATTTATTGATCAGAAATTAGAATATCCTGAAATTATAAATGTAAGTGAGCAAGTAATTTCGAAAGAAACGGCATATCAAATGACAACAATTTTAAACGGAACGGTTCAAAGAGGGACAGCAAAAAAACTAAGATCATTAAATGTTCCTTTAGCAGGAAAAACTGGTACAACTAATGATAATTATGATGCATGGTTTATTGGTTTTTCATCTAACTTAATAATTGGTGTCTATGTAGGATTTGACAATCCTAAAAGTTTAGGAAAATTCGAAACAGGCTCTAAAGCTGCGTTACCAATATTTAAAAATTTTATTGAAGATGCACTTTATAAAGATGATTTCAAAGATTTTCCTGTACCTGAAAATATTTTTTTAACAACACTAAATTATGATACTGGAAAAAAAGCATCGTTAGGAGATAAAAATACTATATTGGAGGCTTTAAAGAAAAAAGATATTAACAATATTAATAATAATAACTTAATATCTTTAAGTGGTCGTGATAATCTAGTTCAATTTAGGCAGTTTTATTAATGCAAAACTTTGAAGATAAACTTGAACTAACTAAAAAATCCCTTGAGAGTATAAGGGGGTATCTTTGAAAAAAATAAAATTGAGTCTAAGTTAAAGGTACTTGAAAGCACCCTTCATCAAGAAAACTTTTGGAAAGATAAAGTATTAGTTAAAAAAACTGTAAAACAAAAAAAAATTTTTGAAGAAATTTTAAATTCCTATAATTCTTCTTTAAAAGAAGTCGAGAATCTTAAAGATTTATTTCTTCTCGCTAATCAAGAAAAAAACGAAGAGATTATAAATGATTGTAATTTAAAGATTAATGATATTTACGATGAATTAAAAAAAAACGAAATTAGTTGTTTTTTATCGGGGGAAAATGATCATTTAAATATTTTTTTAGAAATCCATGCTGGAGCAGGAGGAACCGAAAGCCAAGATTGGGCGGACATGCTTCGTAAAATGTACATGAAATGGTTCGATAAAAAAAAATTTAAATATGAAATAATTAGTGAACACAAAGGAGAGGAAGCAGGCATTAAATCATCAACAATTAAAGTAGATGGAAATTATTTGTATGGTTTAATGAAAGCTGAGTCCGGAGTTCATAGATTAGTAAGGATTTCTCCATTTGATAGCGGCGCAAGAAGACATACTAGTTTTGCAAGTGTTTGGGTTTATCCGGCAGTAGATGACGACATTGAAATAAAGATTGAAGATAAGGATCTTAGAATAGATACCTATAGGTCAAGTGGAGCGGGTGGACAACATGTAAATACTACTGATAGCGCTGTGAGAATTACTCATTTGCCAACTAAAATTGTAGTTCAATGTCAAAATGAAAGGTCTCAACACAAAAATAAAGAAACTTGTTTTAAAATGCTAAGAGCTCGATTGTATGAACACGAGATACAAAAACGCGAGGAGGAAAATCAAAAAGAGTTAAATAATAAAACAGATATTGGCTGGGGTCATCAAATAAGATCTTATGTTTTACAACCTTATCAGCTTGTAAAAGATTTGAGAAATAAAACTGAAAATACTAATCCATCTAGCGTTCTCAATGGTAACATAGACCAATTTATTGAAGAGGGTATTAAAAATAAATAATGAAAAAAATTCTTTTTAATTTTTTATTAATATTTAGTTTGATAGCAGTTATTTTTTTTGGCACGCTATCTTTAATAGGTATTAAAACTACTAAATTAAATAGCATTATATCAGAAAGAATAGAAAAAACTGATCAAGAAATATCTACAAAACTCGAAATTATTAAGTTTAAATTAGATTTAAAAGAGTTAAGTCTTTATGCTGAAACAGAAAATCCCGAGATTTACTATAAGAATTTCAAAATACCAATTAAAAATATAAAATTATATATCGATTTTATTTCATTAATAAAATCAAAACCAAAAATACAAAAAATCAAATTTTCTATAAAGGATTTTGAGATTACTAAGGTAAAAAATTTAAATGACCTTATAAAACCTTCAAATATAAAAACTTTACTTAACAATAGTGTTAAAGAGGGCTTTTTAAATTCAACTATAGAAATTTTCTTAAACAGTAATAATAGTGTACAAAATTTTATTGCTAAAGGAACAGTTTCTAACTTAAGAGCTACTCTTTTAAAAGATTTTGAGATATCTAAAGTAAATTTCAAATTTTTTGCAGATAACACAGACATTTTATTTCAAAATATAACTGGGAAGACACAAGGACTAAAAATATCTAAAGGAAATGTAAAACTCATATATTCACCAGAATTATCAATTCAATCTGATTTTTCTACAATAATAAATTACAATGAAAAACTTTTAGAAAACTATTATTTTTTACTACCATTAAATAAAAATTTTAAAAAGGTAAAATTTTTTGAAGGAAATTTAAATAATAACGTGTCATTTGAGTTCGATAAAACATTAAAAGTAAAAAAATTTGATTTTAAAACTAAGGGAACAATTTCATCTGCAAAGTTTAATTTTGCTAAACCTGTATATTACGAAATAATCGAAAAAAAAATTGATGAAATTTTTTTTAAAAATTCTAATATTGAAACTTACTTTAATCCCAATAAAAGCAATTTATCATTAATAGGCGAGTACTCATTAGATAAAAGTAATTTTTTAGAATTTGAATTAAAAAATTTCTTCAATAAAAAAACACTTTCTTTTAATACCGAACTTAATTTAGATTATGATAATAAAATAAATTTAGGTTTAATTAATTATACTAAATTAAATAAGGATTTGGCTAAAATAAAAATTAATTTTGATAAAATTAAAGGAAAATCGAATATTAAAGAATTTTCTTTGTCTGATAATAAAAACCAGATTTTGGTAGAAAACCTAAGATTAGATAATTTTAAACCAATTGCTTTAGATAAATTAAAAGTAATGACTTTTAAAAATGGTGAGATTAACAACGATTTTTCTGTTTTAATAAAAAAAAATATTATTATTAAAGGATCAAGTTTTGATGCAAGAAATCTTATTAAGTATTTCAACAAAACAAATAATAATAATAATTTATTATCAAATTTGAATAAAGAAATTGAAATAGATTTTAAGAAAGTATTTGCACCCGTATCTGAAAAAATTATGAATTTTAAATTAATAGGAGCAGTTGAGAAGGGTAAATTTTATAAAATGTCATCAAAAGGTGAATTTAGAAAAGATAAGTTTTTAGATATATCAATGAAAAATGATCGATCAAATAAAAAAAAATATTTAGAGATTTATTCAGACTTAGCCAAACCTCTTTTATCAGAATTTAGTTTTTTTAACGGATTGTCTGGAGGAAACTTATTATTTTCATCGGTAATTGATAGCAATTCAAGTATATCGAAACTTAAGATTGAAAATTTTAAATTAATTAATGCTCCTAATATGGTAAAATTGTTATCTCTCGCAGATCTAGGAGGACTTGCTGATCTTGCAGAGGGAGAAGGTTTATCATTTGATATTCTTGAAGCAAGTATGGAAAACAAAAAAAATTTTTTAAAGTTAAACGAAGTATATGCAGTAGGACCAAGTATTTCCGTTTTGATGGAGGGGTATAAAGATCAAAACCAAATTACAAGTATTAGAGGCACTCTTATCCCAGCTAAAAACTTAAATAAATTAATATCTAAGATACCCGTTATTGGAGATATTATAATTCCTAAAGAGGTCGGCGAGGGACTTTTTGGTGTAAGTTTTAAAATGAAAGGTCCGCCGGGTAAAATTAAAACGACAATTAATCCAATTAAGACTCTTACACCTAGGTTTATTCAAAAAATAATCGAAAAAAATAAAAATTCTAAATAACTTTTATAAGATAGTGTTTCTTTTTTCCATATGAAAGTTTAGTCATACCTTTTTTAAAATCAAGAGTTTGAAGAATCTTATTTTCATTTGTAACCACTATATTATCAATTTTTAAACCTTTATTTTTAATAGCTCTTCTAGCCTCGTTTTTTGAAGACATAATTTTATTGTCAGCAAGAAAATCTAATAGCTTCACACCTTTTGTAATTTCTTTACTAAGAATTTCAATTTCTGGTAAACCTTTTCCTAAACCTTTAGTATTCGAAAAAGTTTCTCTCGCAGTTTTTTCAGCAGCAATTGATGCTTTATAGCCATGTAAAATTTTTGTTGTTTCGTTAGCTAAAATTATTTTTAACTTGTTTATATCTTTCTCTTTTTCAAACATTTTATCAATCTCATTAATATCTATTTCAGTAAAATATTTAAAAAATTTTTTTACATCACGATCATCTGTATTTCTCCAAAACTGCCAGTAATCATATGGAGACAATAAATCTCCATTTAACCATATTGCACCTTTTTCAGTTTTTCCCATTTTAGCACCTGAAGCAAGAGTTATGAGTGGAGAAGTTAATCCAAAAGATTCTTTTTTTGTAAGTCTTCTTATCAAATCTACACCGTTGACGATATTCCCCCATTGATCTGACCCGCCTATTTGTAAAATACAATTTTTAGTCTTAGATAATTTATAAAAATCATAAGCCTGTAAAATCATATAATTAAACTCCATGTAACTTAAAGACTGCTCTCTTTCTAATCTTAATTTAACACTTTCAAAAGTTAGCATCTTGTTAATTGTGAACTGACTGCCGATTTCTCTTAGAAACTTAATATAATTAAGTTTTGTTAACCAATCAGCATTATTTACGAAAATAGGCTTAGTGTTTTTATTTTTTGAGTCTAAAATTTTATTAAAAACATTTTTTATTTTAAAAATATTTTTTTTTAATTTCTTTTTCATTTAAGATTTTTCTTGTAGAGTCCTTACCAGAGGGGTCACCGATTAGCGTTGTACCGCCGCCCAATAGTACTATCGGTCTATGCCCATGTTTTTGCATCAACTTAAGTACCATAATCTGTAAAAGACTTCCTACATGAAGACTTTCTGCTGTACAATCAAAACCAATATATCCAGAGATTGATCTTCTATTGCAAATCTCTTCAAGACCTCCCAAATTTGTGCACTGATTTATATATCCACGAGACTGCATCTCTGATAAAAATTTATTTTTCATAGCGAAATATGTCTAATCCACTATTATACAAAATTAATTATAAATAAATAAAAATATGCAACAAATGTTTACTTCTTTAGGCTTAATGAGCGGTACTTCTGGCGATGGTGTTGATGCATCAATCATTAATTCTGATGGAATAAGTAAATTTGATGTAATTAAAAACAAATATTTTGAATATGATAATGAAATATACAAGCAAATACATGCGTTAAAAGACGAAATTTACACCATAGATGATTTAAAAAAATTTTCTAAAGAGCTTAATTATTTAGAACGTGCAATAACTCTTTTTCACGCAAAAATCATTAATGAATTTAAAACTATAAAAGATAATTACATTGTAGGTTTTCATGGTCAAACAATTTATCATAATCCAAAAGAACAAATTTCAAAACAATTAGGTGATGCTAAGTTGTTATATCAGCTTACAAAAAAAAAAATAATTTTTAACTTTAGAGAAAATGATATTCTCAATGGTGGAGAGGGAGCTCCATTAACCCCATTATTTCATCAATTAATAGTAACAAAAAGTAAAATTAATTTTCCGACTTGCATTTTAAATATAGGAGGTATTTCTAATGCTACTATAATTAAAGAACCCATAGGATCATTCAATTTCGAAAGTAGAGATTTAGGTCCAGGTAATTGCTTAGTTGACACCTGGATAAGAAAAAATTCAAAACAAAAATTTGATTTTAATGGAAACTTAGCCGCAAATGGAAAAGTTAACGAAATTATATTAGAACAAGCAATTGATTTATATACTAATAGAATTGAAAAAAATAAGAATTCTTTTGATGTGAGCGACTTTGACATTTCTTTTGCTAGAGGTTTATCTTTAGAGGACGGTACAGCAACTCTCACAGATTTCACTGCCAAAATTATAAGCGACGAATTATCAGCTATGATGACAAAATCAGAAATTTTAGACAAGATTAATGAGATCTTTGTATGCGGAGGTGGCAGAAAAAATAATTTTCTAATAGATAAAATTAGAAAAAAAATTTTAAATTTCAAAAAAATAAAACTAGTTGATAATTATAATATTGACGGAGATTATGTTGAGTCCCAAGCTTTTGCTTTTTTGGCGATTAGATCTATTTTAAATCTGCCAATATCTTTCCCAACAACAACAGGATGTCTTAAACCTATTTCAGGGGGAGAAATTATTGAGTATTAAATCAATGCTGTTTTTTCTTTGAGATATTTTTCTATCTCATTAATAAGCTCTTTCTCTTTATTTTTAAAAAAGTGATTTGAATTTCTAATTTTTGAAAAAATAACTTCAACTCCTTTTTGATTTTTAATTCTATTATCTAATTCAGTAATACTTTCTTTAGTAACTAATTCATCATTCTCACTAAAAATGACTTGCCCTGAAGTTGGGCATGGAGCTAAAAAGGAAAAATCATAAACATTTGGCTGAGGTGAAACTGCTATAAAATTATTTACCTCAGGTCTTCTCATTATAAGTTGCATACAAATCAAAGATCCAAAAGAAAATCCTGAAACCCAGCACTGACTGTAATCTAAATTTTGTCTTTCAATCCAATCTAATGCCGCCGCCGCATCTGAAAGCTCTCCTTGACCATTATCAAAAACTCCGTCACTTTTTCCAACACCCCTGAAATTTACTTTAATTACAGAAAAACCATTTTCTAAAAAAATATTATACATTAATTGTACAATTCTATTATTCATTGTTCCTCCATACTGAGGGTGAGGATGAAGAACGATTGCGACTGGAGATCCAAATTTTGGATTTTTATAGTATTTTGCTTCAAGCCTTCCAGCTGGACCAGGTATGAAAATCTCCAAACTTTTTGGTTTCATATTGATAATGATTATTATTAAAAAAAAAAGTATAGATTTATAACATGTTTTTATGCGACAAATATTTTTTTTTAATCCTGACTTAAAAGGTAGGAATTCATCTAAAATTATTATAATACAACCCTTATTTATGAAATTAACTAATAAAGGACGATACGCTGTAATGGCAATGGCAGATTTAGCGCTAAATGCTAAGAATGGACCTATCAGCCTAACTGAAATATCATTAAGACAAAATATTTCATTAGCATATCTTGAACAAATTTTTTTAAAGCTCAAAAGTAATAAACTTGTAAGAAGCACAAGAGGAGCTAATGGCGGTTATATTTTAGAAAAACCACCATCAGATATTAGATTATCTAATATTATTCATGCTGTTGATGAGGAAGTTAAAACTTTAAACTGCAAAAAACAGTCTAAAAAAGGGTGTAATAACAGATTATCAAAATGTATTACGCATAATTTGTGGGATCAATTAGATCAGCATATTAATAGTTTTTTTGAAAGAGTAAAACTCCAAGATCTTACGAAACAACATCAGAAAAATTTATGAAAAGTGAAGAATTAAAAAATCAAGAGTATAAATACGGTTTCACTACTGATATCGAAAATTTTAAAGCTCCAAAAGGACTTTCCGAGAAAACTATAAGATTTATTTCTGAAGTAAAAAAAGAACCTAAATGGATGCTAGATTGGAGATTGAAGGCATATAGCAGATTAAAGGTTTTGAAAGAGCCTAACTGGCAAAAACCAAAATATCCTAAAATTAACTATCAAGATTTATATTATTATTCAGCTCCAAAAAGTATGAGAGACAAACCTAAAAGTTTAGACGAAGTAGATCCAAAACTTATTGAAACATATAATAAACTTGGCATTCCACTCAACGAACAAAAAAGACTAAGTGGCGTAGCAGTTGATGCAGTTTTTGACTCTGTTTCTGTAGCTACAACTTTTAAAGGAGAACTGGATAAAAAAGGGATAATT
>MDSZ01234535.1_pt1 | contig 11750 bp, 13 predicted proteins | sample 811201 | NCBI WGS metagenome assembly MDSZ01 (sample SAMN05326647, study PRJNA326480) | marine metagenome | isolation source: seawater | place: Indian Ocean: North | collected 2010 | reverse complement strand
TTTGGAAATTGTAATAGCTTTTCTTCAAGCATATGTATTTGCAATATTAACTTGTTTATACATTAATGATGCAATACATTTACATTAACTTTTAACATTATAAGGAGAAATTAATATGGAAATAGAATCTGCAAAACTTTTAGGAGCTGGTATAGCAGTTTTAGGTGTGATAGGCTCTGGAATCGGTATTGGATCAATATTTGCCGCATTTATTTCAGCAGTAGGGAGAAACCCTGAAGCCAGAGAACATGTATTTACAATGACTATGTTAGGTTTTGCTTTAGTTGAAGCATTGGCTTTATTTGCACTAATTATTGCATTATTATTACTCTTTGTTTTTTGATTATGGCTAAAAAAATTTTTTTAGCTATTCTCTTAATTGCCACTACTACATTCTCGGCTGAAACAAAAGGTGGTATGCCTCAATTAAATCCTGAATCTTTTTCCTCGCAAATCTTTTGGTTAGTTACTCTATTTGCAATTTTGTTTATTTTCATTCATTTTTTCTTTTTTCCAAAGCTAATTAAAATCAGACAAGAGAGAGAAAAAACTATAGAAAACTACCTTCAAAAAGCAAACGAAATTAATGATTCCGTTAATAAAATTGTTGAAAAAATGCGAAAAGACTTTGAAAATGCTAAAAATGAGCAAAATATTACTCTAAAAGAAGCTTTTGATAATAATAAAAAAATCTTAGATCAAAAAATACTAGAAATTAATGAAGAATTTGACGAAAAAAAAAATAAACTTAACACTCAAATCGAAAATAATAAAGAAAAGATACTTTCAGAATTGCCAGAAATTTGTGTTAAATTATCAGATGATTTGTATGAAAAAATTATGAAAAAAAAATCAAAAGGAAGTATCAACGAGTTTAGAAAACTATTAGATGAGAAATAGATGAATCTTGAATTTTTAAATGACGCCTCTTTATGGGTTGCGGTTTCTTTCTTTTTATTTATAGCACTTACTATAAAACCTATTTTAAATCTGCTTACTAAAAGTTTGGATGAAAAAATTAAAGAGATGAAAGGACGAATTCAAGATTCAGAAGTTTTAAAAAAAGATGCTGACAATTTATACAGAGAACAACTTAGAAAAAACGAACAAAATGATCTAATTATTAAAAAAATTAAGGCAGAAACAGAAAAAGAAATTAAAAATATAAAAGCAAGATTAGAAAAAGAAATTGAACTAAACATGCTTAGAAAAATAAAAAACTATGATCTTATTTCTATCCAATTAGAAAACAATGTCAAAGATGAATTAAAAAAACAGATTTTAGAAAAAGTAGTAAATTATACTGAAAATAGAATTAAAAAAGATCTCTCAGAAACACAAAATAATAAATTTATTGAAAACTCACTAAAAAATATTCCAAAACATCTTTCTTAATTTAAATGGCTGTACATACAAAATTATCTAAAGCCAATATATTAAAAATAATTCAAAATTACAAATTAGGTGAACTTATAAATTTCCAAGGAATTAAGGAGGGTATTGAAAATACAAATTACTTTTTGAGAACCGATAATAATAAATTCATCATAACTATTTTTGAAAAACGTGTAGATACCTCCAGAATTCCATTTTATATAGATATAATGCTTACTTCAAAGTCTAGAGGAATTAAATGTCCTGTTCCAATAAAAGATATTAATGGTGAATATTTAAATATAGTTAAAAATAAAAAAATGTCTGTTTTTGAATTTTTAGAAGGAAAGTCCAAAAAAAAATGGACAAAGCATGATTGCTTTAATGTAGGGAAAGTATTAGCTAATTTTCATGTTGCCAATAAAGATAATTTATCAGTGATAAAGAATAATTTTGGATTAAAATATTGTGAAAATATTTTTAAGAAATCTCAAAAAAATATTTATGATATAATTCCAGACTCATTTAGTATGATTAAAAAAGAGATCAACTTTATCGTATCAAATTGGCCAAGTGATTTACCTGAAGGAGTGATTCACGCCGATTTATTTCCGGATAATGTTTTCTTCCAAAAAGGCGATATTTCTGGTTTTTTAGATTTTTACTTTTCATGTATTGATTTTCTATCGTACGATTTAGCAATTACAATTAATGCTTGGTGCTTTCAAAATAATAAATTTAATAAAGAATTCTTTAATAGTCTTATTGAAGGATATCAATCAATTAGGAAATTAGTATTGAATGAAAAAAAAAATATAAATATTCTTTTAAGAGGAGCTGCATTACGATTTTTTTTCACAAGAATTCAAGATGCTATTAACACTAAAGAATCAAAATATCTTAGTAAAAAAGATCCAATTGAATATTTTAATATTTTGAATTTTCACATTAATAAAAATTCAGAAAGATTTTATTTTGAATAACTTTGACTTTAAGGTTTATACTGATGGTGCTTGTTTAGGAAACCCAGGCCCAGGTGGATGGGCCTCGATAATAATTAAAATCAGTACAGGAGAAAGAAAAAAAAAGACTGGTTCAGAAATAGTGACAACAAATAATAGAATGGAGCTTACTGCAGTTATTGAGTCTTTAAAAGACATACCTATGGACAGTAAAATAGTTATTTATACTGATAGCAAATACGTTATTAATGGAATTGAAATGTGGATCTTAAAATGGAAAAAAAATAATTGGCTCGGAGCAAATAAAAAATCTGTAAAAAACAAAGATTTATGGTTGGTCTTAGACAAACTTGTAAAAAATTTTTATATTGAATGGAATTGGGTAAAAGGACATAGTGGCAACATTATAAATGAGGAGGTTGATGAACTAGCAAAAGATGAAGCAAAAAAATCAAATAGATGACAAAACTTTTTCAGCTTTACTTACATCCAATCCAGGGCCATTTTCATTAAATAATTTTACAACAATTCCATTTTCAATAACCATCGCAAATCTGGATAACCTTTTCTCTAAACCCACTACTGATAAATCTGCAATCAAACCAGTTTTATCCCTAAATTGACCATTACCATCCGACAAAAATCCAAAATTCTCCATACCTAGTGATGTCTGCCAAGCTTTGAGAACAAAAGCATCGTTGGTTGCTACTACATAAATTTTATTCACACCTTTGTTAATAAATTCAGTGAATAATTTTTTGAACCCTGGCAAATGATCATCGTTACAAGTAGGAGTAAAAGCTCCAGGAATACCTATAAGTAAAGACTTGTTAATGAAGAGTTCATTAGATTTAAGAGCAGTTGGTCCCGAATCTCCAATTATAAAAAAGGATACTTCAGGAAGATTGTCGTTTTCTTTAATCATTCTTAGAATTTACCTTAATTAATTCATTCATTACAGTATCTTTTGAAATTATCTCTGGCAATAAAATTCCATTTTTATTATTTGGACCATAAATTATATTCACAGGAATACCGTATCTATCAAATCTTTTTATATATTCAAAAATTTCAATATTCTTATTAGTCCAATCAGCTCTTAGAGTAACCACTCCATTTTCATTAATAAAATTTATTAATGATTTTGAATTTAAAGTAGTAATTTTATTAAACTGACAAGTAACACACCAATCTGCAGTAACATCTACTAATATAACTTTATTTTTATTAATATATTTTGATAAGGAATCTTCAGTAAATTTTTCCCAAGTAACATCTTTAGCTGTATCGTATTTATAAAAAATTATTACCAAAGATAAAAGCAATGAAACAAGAAAAATATACTTATTGTTAGTATGTTTATTTCTGATAAAAGCTAGCAATAAAATACTTAGAAAAATTGTTAATATAACAGTGCTATTTACTTTTAATAAAGTAAAAAACCATGCCGCAGATATTAAAAGTAATAGTCCCAATAAACTCTTAAAGCCTAACATCCATTTTCCAGGTTTTGGAAAATAGCTAATTATTTTCGGAAAAAAATAAAATCCAAAGTAAGGAAGAGCAAAACCAATTGAGATAAAAAAAAATATAGTGAAGATATGAAAGTTTGACGCTGCCATTGAAAAACCTACTGCAGTCCCTAAGAATGGTGCGCTGCATGGAGTTGCGAGTAAAGTAGCAAAAGCTCCTGAAAAAAAATGATTAAACTTGCTTTCTGAACTTAAAATTTTATCAATACTTCGTACGAAAGTCTCAGGAAGTATAATCTCAAAAAATCCGATGAGATTTAAACTAAATATAAAAATTATAATTGATATGAATAAAAGATAATAAAAATTTTGAAATTGAAAACCCCAACCTAAGGATTCTCCAAAAATTTTAAAAACAATAACAACACTTGCTAATAATAAAAAAGAACAAATAATTCCAGAAATAGTTAATAAACAATTAGAACTTACTGTTTGCTTTGTTTGATTTATTAATTTCGAAAAAGAATATAGTTTTAAAGACAAAATAGGAAGTACACAAGGCATAAAATTTAAAATAAACCCTCCAATGAGTGCCATTAAAATATAAAAAAAGATATTCCTCGATTTATAATTTGAATCAACTTTGAAAGGTATTTCTTCAAATTTTGTTCCATCCGAAATTGAAATATAAATTGGTTCCTTAAAATCACTAAAATCTTCGTCAATTAGAATTTCAAACGAAGAACTATCCAATTTATTAACTTTTAAATCAGTTTCCTCGGAGTAACCAAATATTTTCAAATTCTTTTCATCTTTTTCTGTATTAATATCAAGTATAATTTTATTTTCATTTGTCTTATTAAATTCTAGATTAAAATAATTTGTGTCCCTTTTAGGTACCAATCGATAATTTTTAATAAATTCGGAGGATTCAACTAAATTCTTAACATTAATATCTACTATTTTTGTTTCAGATACTGGAATACATATATCTTTACAAATTAGATATTCTAAATTTAATTTTTTTTTTCCATTTTGGAAATTTGAGATTCTTACAGGAAAAATTACATGATTTTCATATCCTATTGTAGTTATTCCTTTTTCAATAAACGTTTTTGGAAATGGGAATAACACAGGAAGGTTGGTCATTTTTGAGTCATCCTCGAGAATATTTACTCTTATAGCTTCACCGGCGTCTCCGGGATTCTTCCAATATGTCTTCCATCCATCTTTTAATTTTAATTCGACACCAATAAATAATTGATCTTTGACTTTAAAAATACCACTTTTTGGTAATATCTGGACTTCAACATATTTTTCTTTTTGAGATAAGTCTATCGCTTGACAACTACCATATGAAAGTAGAATAAGAAGAAATTTAATTAAATAAAAAAACATAACTCTAAAATTGAATTTAAATAAAATATCTGTAATAATTTAAATATGAAACGTTCATATTTAAAGGGTAATATAATATGTGCTCTACCTCAATTAAATGATATGTTTTTTTCAAAAAGTATCATTTATTTAACACATCATAATAAAGAGGGAGCCGTGGGTATTGTTCTTAATTACAAAGTTATGAGTATAAAAGGAGCTGAACTTTTCAAAAAACTAAAAATTAATGATGCAAGAAGTAATTTAGATATGGACTTTTCATTTCATATTGGAGGTCCATTAAACCAAAATAATGGATTCATTTTACATTCCACAGACTATAAAAATGAAAACTCATTAAAAGTTACTAAAAATGTAATGTTAACTAGTTCTACCAAAATCATAAATGACATATCAAAGGGTCAAGGACCAGAAAAATTTTTTATCTCCTTAGGTTATTCTGGATGGGGGCCAGGTCAACTTGAAGATGAAATTAAACAAAATAGTTGGATTAATTTAAGTGAAAAAATAGATTTACTATTTGATAAAAATCCCGAAAATAAATGGAATAAAGCAATAAAGTTAACTGGCATTGATTTTACTAAATTCTCAAATATTACAGGTCACGCTTAACAATCACTATTTTTTTCTATTAAATCTTGAAGCTGCCCAATATCATTATCAATTAAGTTAAAGTTCTCGTCTAACTTAAATAGCCTACTAAGTCTTTTAGGATATTTAATTTCTGATTTAATTGCTTTATTTACAGTATTAAGGAATTTTGCATAGTGTGCTGTTGCTAGATAAATTCTTTTTTGACTATCTTTTAACACACCTTTTCCAACAGAATAGCCCACAGCAGAATGTGGATCTATAATAATATTGTATTTTCTTTTTATTAATTTGATTGCTTCTAAAGTATCATTATCGTTTAGTTTGCCTGACTGAAATAAAACTCTCATTTGCCTTAAATATTTCTTATTGATTGAAAAACTTTTCTTAATTTCAAGTTCTCTAAATAATTTTGTAATGATCTTTTCGTTTTTGTAAAAATCAAATAATAGTCTCTCAAAATTACTTGAAACTTGAATGTCCATACTAGGACTAAGTGATTCTTTTGTTTCCTTAAGAACCATACTTCCTGATTCAAAAAATCTTGTTAAAACATCATTTTTATTAGATCCAATTACTATATTTTTAATAGGCAGACCCATTTTTTTTGCAATATAACCCGCATATGCATTTCCGAAGTTACCGGTTGGAACAACAAAACTAAATGGTTCAAAATTTTTGCTTACTCTAAAATAAGTCCAAAAGTAGTATATTATTTGACCCATTATTCTAACCCAATTAATTGAATTTACTGCTGCTAGATTCATTTTTTTATTTTTGTAGTTCAAATTAAAAAACTTTTTCACTAGTCTTTGACAATCGTCAAAATTTCCTCTTACGGCAATATTGAAAACATTCTTCTTTCTAAAAGTCGTCATTTGTTTGCGTTGAACATCACTGACTTTACCCTCAGGATAAAGAATAAACATTTTAATATTATCAGACTTTGAACATCCATAAATTGCAGCAGAACCGGTGTCACCTGATGTAGCACCAATTATGGTAAGTTTGGTTTTTTTTTTTTTTTAAAATTAGATCATAAATATTTCCAAGGAGTTGTAACGCAAAATCTTTGAATGCATAAGTCGGGCCATGAAAAAGATTAGCAATAAACTCAAACTCATTTAGCTTATCTATTGAAATGATTTCATTTCCGAAAGCACTTTTATAAGTTTTAGAACAAATTTCTTTATATTCTTTTTTTGAAATTTCTCTTGATATAAAGTGCTTAGTTAACTGATATGCTAGATTTGCGTAATCTAACTTGCTAAGTGCCTGCAGTTTTTTTTTTTTTAATAAAGGAAGATCGTTCGGAACATATAAACCACCATCTTTGGCCAGCCCATTGAGTAAAATCTGAGTAAAATTTAAATTTTTATCACTTCCTCTAGTTGATGAATATAGCATTCACTTCAGTTTTTTCTAATGTTTGCAAAAAAGAATACACCTATTAATCCCATTGCAATCATTAACCAGGTCAATGCATACTGCAAATGATTGTTTCTTAAATAGATTCTAGTTTGATTTCCAAGCGGAAAACCATTTGGACCATTCGAGATTGCTTCTAGATAATATTTTCTATCAAAATCAAGTTTAGTATATTTGCTCATTAATTCGGGTTCAACAAAAAACCAAGTGTTAGTTTTTAGATCATTTTCTGGTTGAAAGTATCCTTTTCTTCCAGATGTTCTTATCACTGCTTCAAAAACCATTTCTTCTTCGAATATATTTTTTTCTCTTAATTCTTTATTTTTTTTATGTAATGGAATCCATCCTGAATCATAAATAATCATCCTTTCTCTATCAGTTTGTAGAGGGACTAAAATGTGGAATCCATTGTTACCTCTTCTGCTAAGTGCTGGCATAAACATTTCTTTATCATTTAATAATTTACCTTTAACTAAAACTTTTCTAAATTCATTGTCTTCCGGGATATCTATCTCATCAAATTTAACAGGACTCTGTTCAAAACTACTTATTCTCTCTGAAATTAATTTTTTTTTCCATTGCAGTCTCTTAAATTGCCACGTTGACAATGACATAAGGATGGACAAGGCTGTAAGAAATGCAATTGAAGGAAAAATTCGAGGTTTAAAAGTATACTTATTTGATTTAAATTGGAATTTCATTAGTTGTTAATATGAAGCCCACCAATAAACAAAGGTAAATAAAAAAAGCCAAACAACGTCAACAAAATGCCAATACCATGCAGCAAATTCAAAACCAAGATGCTTTTGGGGCTTAAAATGACCTTTTAGGGCTCTAAAATAGCAAACAATTAGAAAAATTGTTCCAACAATAACATGAAATCCGTGAAAACCCGTAGCCATATAAAAAGTGGATGGGTAAATACCATCTTCAATCGTAAAAGTAGCATGTTGGTATTCATAAGCTTGGAAACCAGTAAAAATAACTCCTAGAATTATTGTAAGAAGCAAAAACAATAAAAAGTTTTTTCTATCGTTAGATCGTAAAGCGTGATGAGCCCATGTTACTGTTCCTCCCGAGGCTAATAATATAAAAGTGTTCAATAGTGGTATTCCAAATGGTGGGATTAGTTCTATATCTTCAGGGGGAAATAATCCTGACATAGACTCTTGTCTTCCAATAAGCTCTGGGCTATCTGCTCCTGGATAAAACGCTACATCGAAGAAAGCCCAAAACCATGCTGCAAAAAACATAATCTCAGACATTATGAATAAAATCATTCCATATCGCAAACCAATCTGAACTACTTTGTTATGATAAACCCCACCCTCTGACTCAGAGACCACATCTTTCCACCAAAAGAAGCTAGAAAGAAAAACCGCTATTGTTCCCAGACCAAAAATTAGAGACTTACCTTCGTGCATTAATAAAATAAAACCAATCGCCATTAATAAAGCGGAAAAGCCAGTAACCAATGGCCACGGACTTGGATCTACTAAATGATAAGGATGTTTTTGATTTTCACTCATAAATTATTTAACGTACATAGTATATGATAAGGTAATCTCCTTCAAGTCCTTAATAAACTTATCATCTTTTATTGCCGGGTCTATAAAGAACGAAACAGGCATGCTAACTTCTTCATTTGCTGATAAAATTTGTTCTTCAAAACAAAAACATTCAATTTTATTAAAATATTTACCAGCTTGCAAAGGCGTGACATTAAATGACGACATTGTTGAGATATTTTTATTAGATTTGTTAATAGCCTTGTAAAAAGCTAGACTGTTTTCACCAATTTTTACTTTCATTTTGTTAACTTCAGGTTCAAAATAAACAACAGCATCTTTAGAAATGGTGGAATCAAAACGTATATTAATCTTTTCAAAAGATGTCGAAGAATTATTTTCATTAACAATTTGAGGTGTCCCCCCGTAACCAGTAACTTGGCAAAAAAGTTTGTACAGGGGAACAGCTGCATAACTCATTATTAGCATACAAATAGCAAAAAGAGTTAAAAGAAATGCGTGATTATATTTTTTATTTAATTTTTTGGTTTGCATTTAAAATTTAAGTACAGTTATTATATAAAATATAGTAGCAAGTAAAAACAAAGCTAGACCTAAAGCAATATTTTTTTTTTTATTTTTCATAACTAAATGGTAAATGAATCAATTACCAAGGATGAAAATATAAGATATAAATAAATTATAGAAAACTTAAATAGTTTAGGTGCATATATTGAATTTTTGTCGTCAGGACTCTTGAAAAGCATGTATGAGAGAAAGCAAAAGTACGTGTTTAAAACTAATGAGCAACTTAGGTAAAAATGACCAGTTAAATTTAATATGAAAGGAGAGGTTGAAATTATAAATAAGATAAAAGAGTAAATTAAAATTTGATTTTTTGTGACTCTTTTTCCGCTTACTACTGGAAGCATAGGTACATTAGCTTTAGAGTATTCTATATCTTTATACAAAGCCAAAGCCCAAAAATGAGGAGGGGTCCAGAAAAAAATTATGCTGAACAATAGTACTGGAAATAAACTAATTTCAGAAGTTGAACAAACCCATCCTATTACGGGTGGAAACGCACCAGCTGCTCCACCAATAACTATATTCTGTGATGTTCTTCTTTTCAACCAAACAGTATATATACATATGTAAAAAAAAATAGAAAAAGCTAACATCAAAGCAGCTTGATAGTTTACAGCTAAACCTAAAACTATTATTGATATAATAGAGAGAATTATTCCAAATCCTAAAGCATCAAGTGGCTCAACCTTTCCAACTGGAATTGGTCTCTTTTTTGTTCTTTCCATTAGTGAGTCAATGTCTCTATCATACCACATATTTATCGCTCCAGACGCCCCAGCTCCAACAGATATACATAATATTGAAAGAAAAAAGAAGAAGGGGTGCATCTCTGAAGGGGCCAATAATATACCGCAGATAGAGGTAAATACCGCAAGAGACATTACCCTTGGCTTCAAGAGTGAAATGAAATCTTCAACAGAACTGTCTGCTTTAGCGGTACCGTTTTCAGAGTGGTTGTATTTTGCTGTTTTCGTTTGCAAAGTAATAAGTTAATTTGCCAAAGGTTTATTTAACCTTTGGCAAATCGTCAAATGAGTGAAATGGTGGTGGAGAGCTTAATTCCCATTCGAATGTCGTTGCGCCTTTTCCCCAAGGGTTTTTTTGAGCTTTTCGTGACCTCATGAACGCTTCGATTATCACAAATACAAAGAAAAAGGCGGCAAATACAGATATGTAAGCACCAATACTGGAGACATAATTCCATCCTGCAAAAGCGTCAGGATAATCCGGAATTCTTCTAGGCATACCTGCTAGACCGGAGAAATGCATCGGGAAGAATGTTATGTTTACTCCAATGAAAGTTAACCAGAAGTGAATCTTGCCTAAGATTTCGCTATAATTGATTCCAGACATTTTACTGAACCAATAGTAAAATCCAGAATAAATTGAAAAAAGTGCGCCCATAGACATCACATAGTGGAAGTGAGCAACTACATAATAAGTATCATGAAGAGCTACATCGATTCCAGTATTAGCTAGAACAACCCCCGTTACACCTCCGAGAGTGAAAAGGAAAATCATAGCTATTGCAAATAACATAGGAGTCTTAAATTCTATTGAGCCACCCCACATAGTTGCAATCCAGCTGAAAATCTTGATACCGGTTGGGACTGCTATCACCATTGTAGCAGCTAAAAAGTAAGCTCTTGTATCAACATCTAAACCTGTTGTATACATGTGATGAGCCCAGACAACAAATCCTACAACTCCAATGGCTGCCATAGCATATGCCATTCCTAAATAACCAAAAATGGGTTTTTTTGAGAAAGTTGAAACAACATGACTTATTATTCCAAAACCAGGCAGTATTAAGATGTATACTTCAGGATGACCAAAAAACCAAAATAAATGTTGGAATAGAACGGGATCTCCACCCATTTCTGCATTGAAAAAGGCTGTTCCAAAATTTCTATCTGTCAACATCATTGTAATCGCGCCGGCTAAGACTGGAAGAGATAAAAGTAATAAAAAGGCTGTAATTAAAATTGACCAAACAAATAGAGGCATTTTGTGCATCGTCATTCCTGGCGCTCGCATATTAAAAATAGTTGTTATGAAGTTAATCGCACCTAAGATTGAAGAAGCGCCAGCAAGGTGCATTGATAAAATTGCCATATCGACGGCGGGTCCACCATGACCGGTGGTGGAGAGAGGGGCGTAAAGAGTCCATCCAGGACCAGCACCATCTCCTACAAAAGCTGAGCCAATTAATAAGATTATAGAAGGCGGTAATAACCAAAAACTTAAATTATTCATTCTTGGAAACGCCATGTCAGGTGCTCCAATCAACAGAGGAACAAAATAATTTCCAAAACCACCCACCATTGCTGGCATAATCATAAAGAATATCATAAGAAGACCGTGTGCTGTAATCCACACATTATATCTTTGATAATCGTCTCCGAGTATTTGCATACCAGGTTCAGCTA
>MDSZ01157422.1_pt1 | contig 11750 bp, 5 predicted proteins | sample 811201 | NCBI WGS metagenome assembly MDSZ01 (sample SAMN05326647, study PRJNA326480) | marine metagenome | isolation source: seawater | place: Indian Ocean: North | collected 2010 | reverse complement strand
TTTTTCAGAGGTTTCTGCTTCTGTCAAGAGTCTTGAAACAGGATTAGAAACATATGTTAGTGGCTCACCATGGAAGACAAGGTATTGGGACGATTATTATACAAAGAAAACAGGTCAGTCTGGTGTAACCCCGGGGATTTTCTTAACTGGCTCCACAGGGATGTGGCACCAAAAAGGAAATTTAGTTGGAAATATTTCCAACGCCACAAACTTAACATTAAATAAGGGCTATTTCTTAACAATTGAAGATGGTCCAACCAGCGCAGGGTCAGGTCTTGCTAGTAAGTTAGGTTTTATAAATTCAGAAAACGAAAACAATTCAATAACAACCCTACGTAAAGCAAAAACGCAAAGAACTAGGATCGGCTCGATAGAGGACAACAAGATGATCAAAGAAGCTGTTGTTGCGATTCCTTATGTAATAAGAGAGGACTTACCTGATCAGCCCGTTGAGTTTGTTCAATTAGACATGCAAAAATATCAACAAGCCAGAGTAAACGTAGCACAAATAAAAAATGAATTAGAAAATATACCAATTTCAGACAGAGTCCGATCAGTTGAAGACTACAGGGAATTTATAAAAACATATCAAGAAAAAACAAGAGACTATAGAAGCGACGCGCCTATCAACGCCATTGAGTATCAGCTATTTATGATGGAAGATTACATATTGCCTCCAAGTTTAGACTTTAGGATTAGTAATATAAAAGGACAAAATAATGCCAAAAACCCGTTTATGATGTACTTTTTTCAATTTAGAGCGTCTCTAAATAAGGAAGACTTGTCAAATATTTGGCAAAACTTGTATCCTGTTTCAAGCGACAGCGCCGCGCAGGCAAGGTATTCTTGCCCAGATAGAGAATTTAAAGGAAGGTATACCTCTATGACTGACGTTTCGTATGTTAGTCATTATCTAGATACAACAAATCTTGTGAGAAGCAACAAGAATTACTGCCCGGCCAGTTCATTTAGCGATTTGTTCAGTCCCCGCGATCAATCGGGTCAGGCTAGCCGGGGAGTGAATAGACCAAAAACGCGTTGGCTTGTATTTAAAGTCAAGGAAAGGGGTAAAACTAATCTTGAAGAAATTAGAGCTGCATCAATCGACCCCAGAGTCTCAAACATAGAAAAAATTGAATATGTAAACAATTCAAAAATATCCAGAAGCTCCAATAGTATATCAAATGATATTCCTGGGTCTCTAGAGGGTAAGGAATCCTTAATCCAATTTAACTGGCCTTATGATTACTTTTCTTTTGTAGAACTAATTAAGCTAGATGCAAAAGTTGATATGTTAAGTTACAACTTTCCAGAAAATCCGGGTGCATCATAGTCGGAGTGAGTTAAAATGTCTTTTTTTGATAAGAACCAAGATGTTATTGATATCAAACTAACACCTTATGGGAAGGGCTTGTTAGCAAGAGGTTTTTTCAAGCCGGCTTTTTATCGTTTTTTTGATGACGATATACTTTATAATCTTGAGAAAGCCGGGCAAACAGAAGAGCAAAACAGATCAGAAGAAAGAATATTAGAATCCCAGAGGCTAAAGACACAGCACTTGTCAGTTGGCGTTGATACAAGATTCGACCACAATCAAGATCTAATTCACTCCGGAACTCTAAGGTCTTTTGTGGAAATTACTAAAAGGCAGGACCCCCTAATAGCGGATAAAATGTTGAAGTATCCACTCGAAGAGTCGCTGGTAAATTCAAATAAATCTCCAAAATTTGAATTAAAGCTACACGGCCATGGCATATCCTCTACAAGCACAGAAGTAAATGTGGAAGGAATAACTCTACCAGTACCTCAAATAAACATTACGGCATCGTACACAATAGTGGAGGATAGATATGATCAAGTACCAGAAGAAGATATTGAAAATAGAAATTTATCAGACTCTGAAAGATACATTGATTTAATTTCCAACAGCATAGAGTTTATAGATAAAAGTAAATTAGTTATAGATGGCGAAGATTTGATTATTGACTTGGAAGAATTAGAGACCGATTATGGCCTAGACAATTTCGAAGTTGAATTTTTTGAAATAATAGAGGACGGAAAGAAAACAAATATTATTAAACTAGAAGAAGAGGAAAAAGTAAAAAACTTTTTTACTATAACAACAGATAGTATGATAACTGAACTAGATTCATTGTCACGCGGACACAGAAGAAAGCCAAGAGGTCGCAACTAAAAATGCCACAGCAATACAAAGACTATACACCACCGGGATATTACTCCAAACAAGCATTGAGTATTATGCCGGAATTTAATGTTGAAAAGGTTTTTGTAGCACAAAGAGAATTGAGAATTTTGTGTTCCCTGCAAAGAGACCCGGACCTTGAGTATGATTCTTGGATTGGTTCTTCTGAGTTTTTTAAATATGTAAATTTTTATTTTGTTGCAACAGTTGAGACGGATTTACTTGATTTTGACCGATCTCCCTTTGGTCAAGCAGCATATTACCCAAATGCAAGAGTTAACCAGCTTGCTCAAGGCAGTATGTCCCCGCTAGATTGGCATCGCTTTTATCAAAACGCCGACGCGAGAAGAAGAAACTATATATATGGGCAACAAATAGAAAACATGAATACAATTATAAATTCTAGATATCGGGCCCGATCCGGTTTTGAAATGTATGTCGACGATGAAATAAATATTTCAACAAATCATTATTTTGAAGTTGTAGTTTTGCTGGACCATAACTGGCACCAGCCGGAGGAAGGTAGAAACAAGTCTCAATTGGTTTTGTATTCTTTTTGCCATTTAGACATTGAGAGTCTTAGTGCTGAATACAACTTAGGTCCTTTTATAACAAGATTAGCGGAATACGGTGGACCGCTATATTGCGAGAAGTTATTAGAAAAAACACCCGGTACCGGTACCGAATGGTTAGTCCCTGAACAATTGGAAGCTTATTTTGATGAAAATGGAAACCCCTATAACGGCATTGTGCACTATCATGACGGCACTACTAAGCCAGAAGGGTATCTTGGTTTTCTTTCTGGTCCAAAGCCAACAGATACAGTGGCAAACCCTAATGCAAAAAGAATACAAAGAAGGCTGATACTAAACACAAAAGTTTCTTCAAATATGTTCATAGAGAGTCAAGTAGCCTGGGATGGTACCAGGATATCCTCAACTGATCCAGATCAAGAAGGTGGTAATAGTAATAGGTTTGTCGGCTTTTCGATGAGCAGTAACATGGTAGACACCGATCCTCGAAGATACGTATCTGAATACGGAAACTTAACTTTTGGCAGAGACTTGCTTACCAGTTTAAGAGCCGAGCTTGGACTTTCTATGCTTTCCGCAGCAAACTCTACATTCTTAGAAACGGATGCTCCAAATTCAAGATATAGTTTATATCACCAAAAAATGAAGCATCTTGCAATCACGAAAGAGAGGGGAAACTACCTTAATATTTCATCCAGCCCACCCGGACTTTCGTGGCTCCAAACAAACTCTTCAAATGACATTAACTATAGCAGCATATTTACGTTAAATATAGAAAAATTAATAAAGTCAAATTCAAAATATGGTTATTTTTTAGACTTTCACAGAGAAGTGTTGCCCGAAAATATGGGAGATCTACGACCCCACCAGATAGCATCTTTAAGATTTTTAAGAGATGCTATCCAGTCTTCTAAAATTTATTGTCTAAAAATCAAAAGAAAAAGAGTAACTAACGATCCGGTTTCCAACACAAGGTTGGGTCAGCCAGACTATATGACATATGACACAGACGAACCAGAAGAGTTTGTAATAGAGACCAGGACTAATACTGTGGGCTCCCCAGGAGTAGAGACCATGGCATTCACCAGAAACGATAAAGCTCAAATATCAGTAACAAGAGAAATGGTATATGACAAATCAGGCTTTATAACAATCATGTCTCTCAAAGATTATGACCTGTTCAGAACCAAGACACACGGAAATTATAAATACGTATTAGAGTTATTTATGCAAGATGGAATAAGAAAAGTTCTAGAATTAAAGTGTCAAAATTTCGAATCGGCAATAAATGAGTTTTCAAAATACATCGACGAAGCTTCGATTCCTAATGTAGATAACGAACAGAGCGAATACTATGTAGGCAATCAATTTGCTGCAGCTCAGGATAGTTTATCTGATATGCCACATAAGTTTGGAAATTATAATTATTTTACAGAGCAGTTTACCCCTAGGTTTATCGAAAGGAAAGAGCAGTTTAGAGGTATAGTAAAAAACCTAGTCAGCCAATATGTTGATATAGTGTATATTCTTAGCCAAAGAAAAAATTTCTTTGATCAAGATTTACAAAATCGTCTAATTTCTCATCTTTTGCCTGACAAGGCTGACCTAGGAAACTTGAATTTCTTTTTAGATCTATGTGTAAGGTTAGAAAAAAGGCTGAAGTCGATGGTTTATTTAGCTCCGCCATCTCAGTTTAGTTTTTTGAATATGGGAAATAAGGTTAAAAATGTCTCAAAAGATCCAACTTATCCTGATAAGTTTATATATGTTTGCGGAGACTTAAACAATGTCATCACAGTTAAGTCAAAAAATTCTGTTTTTCGAACACCAGCTTATAGACCAGAAACCGGCAATTATCGTCGATTGGCTGGCGCCGGCGGCGCCTCCATGGCGGAGGCGAATGGGATTGGATTTTTTACGATCGACGAACAAGAATCTAACACCGGTGACCCTATAGGTGTTGCTAATACTTACTCTACTAGGACTATCGATCCTAGCCTTGTCATCGGCTCAGCTATAAACTCAAGCGTAATGCAAACTACAGTAAATAAACTTGAAAATCTTAATGGCGTACTATCATCATTTGGGGGCACTTTTAATGATTTACTCACAAGTACTTTTAGCTTGCAACCATCCCGGACTTCTTGTGGTACAGATAAGGATAGGCAGCTATCCCCCGAATTAGAATTGGCAGTACTGGATTCGATATTGACATCAGATGATAGAGATACTTTTATAAATGAAATAGAATCAAACTACAAGGAATTTTATTTTAAAAGAGCGCGTCTTGGAAAGGTATATGATTTTATTATCTCTCTGATGGAGAACCTAACAGCGTCACAAGGCGTAGAAAAAAGTATCACATATGCAGAAGCAGTGCAAAATGATGAAACAATTGAAACAGCAGAGACAAATAACACCACGACAGAAGACACAACCTCAGATCCTACGGGATCAGAAATAGAAGAAGTTGTATACGAACTTATGTCAGACGGCAGTTTGGAAAGAAAAACCCCTTCAACCGATGCTACAGAGGCGGCTAGCCTTAATAGTGAATATGCCGGCCCGACTACAGAAGATACTACGACTTCTGGGACGGGGGTTTACGTGGTAGAACATGTTTCGGCAACAGAAAATCATTTACTTTCAACAACCGAAGAAGCAAATAATATTTTTGTGGAACTCTCAACATCGGCCGCTGCCGCGCTTGATGCCGCGACCGGCGATAATTCTGCATTGGTCGCAGCCGCAGCTGCAGCCAACGGCCGAGGATTTCAATATATTGGAACTAATACCATTGGCACCAGTACCATAGGTAATGGTGGCCCATTGGGAGCCGGAGGAAGTTACTAAAGATGCCAACTCAATCAGGAATTTTTACATATGGCGGTGACGGTGGAAACCCTTGTGATGGGGTTACTGAAGATGTAATTGTCGTCCCAGATCCCGGGGGCGACGGCTCTGCCGGAGGACCGGTCATCAAACCATCCGCAGCAATTACACCACCAACTCAGCCTGCACCATCACCACCACCTTTTCCAGAACCTTTTTTAGAAAGACCTGAGCCAGTTTCTCCAGATGGTCAGCGATTAGAGCTAGAGCCAATTCCCCCTCGGCCTCGACCGGACTTTGTAACAGCAATGAGAGAAGTGACTGTTGTGTCTTCTAATGCTTTCACAATTTTGCTTCCCGGTGATGAGTACGTAGATAATGTGGTCCACTCCGAAGACGCGTATGACCCCCAAGGAACTAAAAGAGCTAGCCCAAGTAACGGGCTAATTTGGCTTTCTAGTCACCCACAATCTTCAAAAGATAGGGCAGATTTAATGCGCTGGCATTTAGGTTCTGTTTGGCACAGAGGGGTGGCAGCAGAAGGTAGTCGACATGCACATCAAAATAATACCAACAGTGAGCAGTTTGGTTTTTTTGCTATTGGCCCCAATGAAGACCCGTGGTCAAGAAAAAACACCCGCCAAGAGCAGTTTCTTGCAGATGAGTGGGGAAGGGTACTCGATGTAGTACAAAATCCCGCATCATCTGTTGTTAGTCCTGGCAAACGATACTATACTATCGCAAAACTACAAGAAGCAATACCCAATATTGGCCCCGAAGCGCCAATAGTGTCTTTGCCAGGCCCTCGCCCGGGCGAAGCACTTTACAAGGAAGTTATTCGCCTTTCCGCGACGAACCCCATCGATCGTTCCAATCGATTGCAATATAATCGACCTGAGGAGCTAGATAGTTTTACTTCAAGATACATGCCTTATGAGCTATATAATAATGATGATTTGAGTAACAGAGATAAGTTTAATATATTTCAGAATGTTCTATTATATGGCAACCGGTCTCAAAAATGGCCTGATTTTGTAAGATCCGTAACATCAAACCCTATTAAGGAATATTATCGTACCGGAATTTTTCGCATCGGAGGACTACATTGGGACTATGCTTTTGATGCACCAGTTGCTTTTTTCGAAGAGGAGATGAACAATATGTTGCTTTCTCCTTTTCATAGTGCTAATATAGAATCCAATGTTGCGAACGTCGAATTTGTAAGTGTCAAGGGCTATGAAAATGAACTTGAGGTTCCAAATATTTATCACCACTACAATTCTTTACAACTGTATAGAAAATATGGAAACATTGACTTTGAAGACCCTAATTCTCCAATTGTAAATCTGATGAGTCGTTTGGGTTCTCAAGACGAATTGAATTCACTTTTTGTGATGTCTCAAATTTCAAAAACTTATTCAAGTGACGATAGGGATTTAGAAAAATACGAAACAAGAGACGTTTTAAAATTTCCATCCGACCGAGTAGAGAATCTTCAAGAAATAAATAAGTTTATGAGAGAGGAGGGATATGTTCAAAATTATGTGCAAATAAATATCAACACATCTCAGAAAGGATTTATAAATTCTGTACTTCAAAGAAACAAGATGGACAGAATCTTACTAGAGATCATCGGACAGGAGGAGTGGACTACAGATTCATCATCTCAAGTTCTAGATGATTCTTTTAAAGGCTTGGAAAATGAACAAAATTCTGTAGAGAAAACTTTGAACGATAGGGTGGTCTATAATATACCTTTGCAAATTAAAGACACCTTTTTCGACACACTAAGAGCATTACCAGCTAGGCAAGATAATATGTTACAACAAACAGACAATCTTCAATATCCTCTTCTTTATAATGGCTGGGATGATAAGCCACTTTTAAGATTTGAGGAATCAATAAAAAGTCAAATATTCATATCAGAAGTAGAGAGATATATTAGTCAAAATCAACTACAAAGATCATATGCCGATATTCTAAACGGACAGAAAGCGTACTCTGAGGTAGTAGCATATAAAATAGAAAAGCATGAGTTCAAAGAAGGCGGTGAAGACGAAGAACTTGAACTAGTTCAGACTTTCTATTTAGCTGACAGCAATGATATAGATAGGATAGAATTTTTAGATTCACAGATCCTACCAGGTAAAAAATACAAATATAGGGTCTTTACAGTCAATTTGGTTATTGCAACAGAGTACTCGCACCTGCAGGATTCAAAGGCTTATACTGGATACCCAGGCTTTGATCTCAAGACTTTATCTTGGAAAGCCATTTATTTATTAGATGCCCCATTTTATGAGCAAGATGTGGAAACTTATGATAAGCCACCACTCCCGCCTCAAGTTAATTTCCTGCCATATCAAGGTGTTGATGATAAATTTGGAATTTTGCTCACCACAAACTATGGAGAGATAAAAGAGCCACGCGTTAAAATTTTCCGAGACACCGGTGTTAAAATAGGCAAAGAAATGACTTTCAAGACAGACTCTTTGCCCTCTCATTTTTACGGCATAAGAATAGAAGAAGAGCCGGAAGATTATCACGATTTTGTAACAAGTACAACAAGGCACAACTTTCTTGTAGAGGCAAACAGTAATGCCGGCTTTTCCTTGCAAGACATAGAGCCAAATAAGTATTATTATTATTTTTTTAGAACTTTTGATAATTATAATCCTGAAATCCCAGGAACTATAACTCCAGGGGGGATCCCTAAGGGTGGTTACCCACCTCCAACTGGAGGGTGGTCGTTTCCATCACCTTCAAAAGATCACCCTTTCCTAAGATCCAATCCAGGTGAGGTGTTTAGGGTAAGAATGGTTAGCTATCAAAATGGCATTTTCATGGAGATGGAGCCATATGAAATGCACAAAAAACAAAAAGAAGCAAAAGTTGATTTCGAAAGGTATTTGAAAATCTCCCCAAATTTTGATCAAAAGATTATTAACTTTTCAAAAGTTTTTTCAATTCTTAAGCCAAATGTAGCAGTACAAAATAATTCTTTAAATCGCTTAAGAAAAGACTTAAAACTTATGGGCATTGATGATAATCAATATATAGCAGATTCTTATGCGTTTCAAAAAACTGCACCATCAGTTAATAATGTAAGTTTAGGTATAAAAAAAGATCAAAAAAACTTAATATGGTCAAAAAAGTTTAAAATAAGAATTAAGTCAAAAACTACTGGAAAAGTTATTGACTTAAATGTTGAGTTCAAAGAGAAGAGCAAAACGAGAACAAATGATAAAATATAAAAGGTTTATTTAGAAGAAAATACTATTTATTAATGATTTTTAGTAAAAAATACCCTACAAAAGGAGTGGTTTATGGCTTTTTTAGACAATTCTGGTGATATTATCCTCGATGCTGTATTGACCGACGCCGGGCGACAGCGCATGGCCCGGGGCAACTTTAAAATAGTAAAGTTTGCTTTCGGAGACGAGGAAATAAATTACAACACATTTAATGGATCCCACCCAAGTGGTTCAGCGTTTTACGACCTAGAAGTCATGCAGACTCCAATCTTAGAGGCGTTTACAAACAATACATCTTTAATGAAAAGCAAGCTTGTAACAATGACAAGGAATAATATACTATTCATGCCCGTTTTTAAGCTTAACAATAATAATCTTAATAAAACCGGAAAGGCGATGAGCGATTTTTCACAGGGCTATATACTCTTGGCTGACACAAAAACAGAAAAGAATGACAAAGACCGCGATTTTGGTATTAAAGCAGGCCTTTTGCGCGGCCAAGGCAACGTCGGAAACGACTCAACTAGAAATATTGCAGTTGATCAAGGTATCGACTCAACAGAAGGAGGCCTTAATTTCAGGCAGCCAATCCCAGATGATCTAGTCGAGACTGCGTTTTTAATAAGAATGGATCATCGACTATTAAGGTTGCATGTGCCCACTGCAGCTTTAGACGGAACGACACCAATAACAAATCAATTTATTGACGATGACGGAATTGCATCTTATTATGTCGTTATGGGAGACGGCACAACTGCGGTAGAAGGAGCCCCAGCCCGCCGCGGCGGCACTGTAATAGCGGGCCCACCAAATCAAACTCGACACAGAAGCGACATATTAGCTAATGAAGATGACTTAACCGCTGTTGAGCATGGTGAAATCTTCTCCGGACCCCTGGGTTCTATATTGAACATTTATCCAAGATCTTCGGCGCACGTTATCGCTAGCGATAGACTTTTTAACGAATTAGGTTCAACTGGGACGAGTTTATTAATTCAAGGTCACGCAGCCGGCGAGACAATTTCTTCATATAAGTATATAGATACGCTAATTAATGTTGTGGGCGTAACAACTGGATATTCTATTGATATACCAATACGCATAGTTAAGGGAACTTTTTAATAGCTTAGGAGACAGTAATGGCTAATACATTTTTCAAAAGTTTTGCAGAATCTGACAGAACAAGTTCAAGAACGCTTCTTCATGAGGCTATACCAATAACAGGCTCTCTACTTTCTGGCACATATGTGCCAGGAGCAAACGTAAAATCATTTAGTCATGGTATGTTTAAGTCGGTGTATGATTACCCATACCTCAGTTCGTCAGCAAATCATCTTCTTGATGTTACTTGGGGGTATAGTACGGGAAGCTGCCACGCCAATACCCTCGGCGGATGTCAGGGTGGTAATGCTTTATCTACTGACACCCCTATTGTTGGAAGTGTTACACACCAAGCCGATAAAAAGAAGAACATGTTCAACCAGATGGCACAAATCCTTGCTGGTTTTGATACCTCTGGTTCTATTAGGTTGTTTGATTATGATGGCGATTTCGGCAGCGGAACCAAATATCAAACGGCTGCATTTGTTACATTTTCTAGGCTTCTTGTAAAGGATGAAATAAAGAAAGGCTCATTCTCTATGACAATTGGCACTCACAACACTTATGAAACTGCCCACAACACAACAGTTACTTTAACAGATTCAGGTGCAGATACGAACTACAAAATAAACTCCCCAGCTGGAGAGTATGGAATATTGTACACTTCATCTGTCGGCGGAGGTGGGGGAGCCACGGGATACGGTGACCCCCGCGGCTTAATCTACTATCAAGCCGGCGTGGTTGTCATCCCAGCATCACTTACGGCCGGCGGCGGCGCTGTAACAACCGCAGAGTGGGTACCAGATGGTTCTCACCGCGATGACATTATGAAAACTGGTTCAATGGACCAGTATTCAGATGGGTTCATACATAGAATAAAAAACATTTCTTTTAACAACACAACAGAGTTGAACTCAACAATATATTTTTGCAGAGCGAATCACAATGAATTTAACTATAGTTCAAACCCAACTTACCTTTCGGGCAGCAAAATTACAGTGAAAGCAGATGATATAATGATGCCTCCTAGATCTTATGTAACAACTGTGGGCTTGTACTCCGCGGATAATGAACTTTTAGCAGTAGCAAAACTTTCAGAGCCTCTTAGGAAGGACCCGACAAACGAATTGACTTTGAGAGTCAGACTGGATTACTAAAATGTCTTTTAAAAGGTTTGGCAGCGAAGACTTAGTCTACACAACGCTGGTTGCCAACCCGGAATATAGATTTATAATTCACAGTGGTAGCGTATATAAGAACGATGAAATACTTCGCGATGGAGATTTTTCGAATAAAATAAATCACATTCAAAATGGCGAGTTAAGCTTTCACGAATTAAATATTAATCGACCAAGTGATTCATTAGTGTATGGCTTTATCAGCAAGGACACCACCCGGTACACATACAGAACAATAAATACATCAGAATTTGACAACTCAACTTCACCGTATGGAAACATAACAACACAAAGTTACCCCGCAAAAGCAGGTATTTCTAGAATCTTTATCGACTCTGGCGCTGAATTTGACGACAGGACTTTTTTAAATGTTGGGTCTGCCACCAGTGCATTAAATAACAAGAAATATATTAGAGCACTAAAGAACACTATAGAGAGTCCAGAATTATTTGGTCAAAGTTTTCAGTATTCAGATTTAGGCACTAAGAAAGTCAATATGATATGTGTGCCTGGTATCTTTTATGGGTCAAAAATAGATAAAGGCTCAATACGGTTAGATTACTATATTACTGGATCTCATGTCGCAACACTACAAGATAAAAATAAAGATGGTGTACTAATAGAGACGACAGGTTCAAATGCTGGTAAA
>MDSZ01077090.1_pt1 | contig 11750 bp, 17 predicted proteins | sample 811201 | NCBI WGS metagenome assembly MDSZ01 (sample SAMN05326647, study PRJNA326480) | marine metagenome | isolation source: seawater | place: Indian Ocean: North | collected 2010 | reverse complement strand
CTCCTGTAGCGTATGCTGTTGTTGGAAGTAACTCTGCTGGTACTGGTATTGGTATGAGTTGGGGTGCTTATAATACTTCTAATTATCAAATAGTTTTCACATTTGATACTGCTCAACCAGATACAAACTATTATGTTCATACTAACAGAGAACATTTTGCTACTCATAATATAGAGGTACTCAGTAAAACAACCACAGGATTTACAACAAAGTGGACTAATAATGATGGATCTGATTTAGCACCTTCTATATTTAAAGGTGTTCTTATAGTATATGCTTCTACACCTACAAGAAGTGTTGGTGCTGGATGGAATGAAGCACTACCTATTGCAACAGCAAATGTTCTTGGTGGTATTAAGGTTGGATCGGGTCTATCAATAAATGGTAGTGGTGTTCTTTCTGCATCTGGTGGTGGAGGTGGAGCAACAGATTTAGATGGACTAACTGATGTTTCTCTATCCAATCCACAAACAAATGAAGTATTAAAATATAATGGAACTACATGGACTAACCAAGCAGATGCCACAGGTGGTGGCGGTGCTGGTGTTACTGATGGAGACAAGGGTGATGTAGTTGTATCAGCCAGTGGACAGACTTGGTTGCTTGATACGTCAGGTGTTACTGCTGGATCATATGACAATGCATCTATCACAGTAGATGCAAAAGGTAGAGTTACATCTGCTAGTTCTGGATCTGGATTGAATCAAAGAACAACTGACTCAGTAACATTTAATTCTCTTGCTGATGGTGCTACTGCTACTGGTACTTTAGCACTTGGAAAAACATATCAATTGTTGAAAGTTGAAACTAGTCATGCTGCATGGGTAACAATGTATATTGATGCTGCATCTAGAACTAATGATCAGAACAGAAACATTGAGACTGACCCTCTACCAGGTGCAGGTATAGTTGCTGAGATTGTTACGACTGGAGATACTATACAAAACATAACGCCAGGCGTTGTGGGTTGGAATAATGATAGTACACCTGGAACTACTTGTTATTTGAAAGTTGTTAATAACAGTGGTAACACAGCAAACTTAACAATCACTGCTACATTTGTAGTTACAGAGAAGTAATATGGCTACTGATAAGATTTACATAGTCACTCTTCGTAAGCGTGAGGACTTGGAAGGATTCTATGCAGACATGGCATCCGATGGATATAAATTGAGTGCTAAGAGACCTATCAGTAGGAACACACACTACTATATGGAAGAGGAGGATGCTGTAGAGATTCGAAAGGACTCTAGAGTTATTGCATGTGAAAGGCATCCAGAACAGTTAGGTATATTCCCTAGACCATTTGGTCAGATTAATTTTGAACCTTATGGAGACTCAGGAGATTTTAAAAGAGGAAGTACAGGTCACCAACCTAATCATAAAGACTGGGGTAAGTTATCTACAGCAGGTACTGATGTACAAAGAAGAAAGAGTTTAGTCTCTGGACAAGGTTGGGGATCTGGAGGTTCTACTGAAGTAGTTACTGATAACTATGAGATGTTTAACAATGGTAGACATGTTGATGTAGTTATTGTTGATCAACCAGTGTCAAGAGACTGTGCAGAATGGAACAGTCCTACTACTGGACAGAGTAGATTTGTACAGTATGAATGGTATAATGAGTTAAGTAGCTATGTTAGTAGTATAGATGATGATGGTATGACAATACCAACTGGTAGTTATCTTCCAACCTATCCATTAAATCAAGATAACATGTCTTCTCATGGTATCCATGTAGCAGGTACTGTTGCTGGCCAGTGGTATGGATGGGCTAGAGAAGCAAACATTTATAGTATGGGTATCCTTAGTGGAGGTGGTGGTGCTACCTTTGCAGGTCCAAGTACATTCTTATGCTTTGATTATCTAAGAGCATTCCATTTATATAAACCAGTCAATCCAGAGACAGGTCATCGCAATCCAACTGTCACTAATCATAGTTGGGGATATTCTTATGACATGTATGATAATGGGTATGACTTACCATTGACTCCATCAGATTATCAAGAAGTTTATTGGAATGGTACTCTGTACAGTGCTAGTAATCCTAATCCATCTGGTTGGAACATGTCAGGGTTGAATGCAGACTTTGGTATGGGTGAGTATGAGTATTCATGGGCTCTACACTATGCTTCTATTAATGCAGACGTTGAAGATTGTATTCAAGATGGTGTTGTAGTTATTGCTGCTTCTGGTAACTCTAATTGTTATCATCCTAATCGTCAGGATGATTTCTGGAATAATTATTTGAAGTTGAGTAATGGTACATACATCTATGCATGGAGAGGATCATCTCCTGCTAGTTTGACTGGTGTTGATGAGGTTATTGCTGTTGGAAATTTAGGTACAGAACCAGAATATCATAAGGCTACTTCATCTAACTATGGTCCAGGTATAACAGTATGGGCTCCTGGAAGTATGATTCTTAGTGCTTACAATAATTCTACTGGTGCTCTTGATACTAAGTATGGATCACCAAACTTCTTTAAAGCAATAAGTGGTACTAGTATGGCATCTCCACAAGTTTGTGGTGTTGCAGCATGTTTAGCAACTAATAAACATAGATTTACTAACCGTGATGTCATTGGATTCATAGAGTATGCAGGTAAGTATGACTTTATGACATTTGATACTGGTTCAGGTTCAGGTTCATTCTGGTTCGTAGATGTTAACTCATCTAGTGGAACTGGAAGTGGATATGTTATCAGTGGAACTGATGCTAGTGGTGCTATCAGTGGAGCAAACCCAACAATCACTGTTAATGCTGGTGACTGGTTATTCATTAAGCAACCTTCTGGTGGTGCATATTTTTACATGACTCAATTAGATGGGAACGGACAGTACTATGGACATCACTATGATAGAGATACTGGTACGACATATAATACAGCAGCACCAACGTTGACAGTCGAGAAGGGTGACATGGTTCAGATTGAGATTGCTTATGCTAATGCAAGTGCAGAACCAGTTTATATTAAGACTGCATTTACTAATGGAGTTGGAAACACAGTTCAACAGGGTGTAACTAATCAAGGTGCTAGTAATCAAGGTAGTGTAGTCATCTGGGATACTAAGGATGCAGGTGTAGGAACATACTATTATTGTTCATCGAATACTAATGGAGTTGGTGGACAGATTAATATAGTATCAAAAGGATCTATCTACAATCATCCAATGTATATTAAAACTGTTGGTAATAGTTCTGGTAGTGGTGATCTATGGACTGGCAATGATGATCCAGATGCTGTTGCTGGTGCAGTAGAGAATCAAGGTGAATCACATGGTCAGGCAGAAGGTTACAGTAAATACATCTTCTTTAGAACTCCATGGAGTCAAAACAATACAACAATATATTACCAGTGTGGTGCTCATCAAGGAATGTATGGTGCGATTAATATTATAGGTAATGCTAATATCAATAAACCAGGTGGGTGGGATGATGCTACTCACAGTGGTACTTACCTCACTTGGCCTGATGTACCTAAGAACCTTATGTTAACTGCTACTAATCCTAGAGACATTGATGGATACATTGCAGGATGGAATAAACAAACTAATAAAGGTAAGAGATGGCATCAACCTGATCACATCACAGATTTAGGTGGAGTACAGAACTTCCCCAGAACAAATACATACTTTGGTCCAACGCCTCCATAAGGTGTATAAATAAGACACTAAGTTTAATATTATGGCTACACCAAAGAAAGAGGATTCAGTTGTAACTGAAGAACCTAAAGAACAAAAGAAAGGTCTCTTTGCTAAGGCAAAGGATGCTATTCTTCCTGACCCAGAAGAACAAGCAGCGATCATTTCTACAATGGTCAGAATCACAGTGCTGGCCTGGTCTGGTGGCATATTAACTTTAAACTATGTTGCCATACCTGGTGTCCCTCAACAGAAAATAGATCCGACATTTATAGCTTCAGTTTTTACTGGAGTTTTAGCTAGCTTCGGAATTCAGACAGCTAGTAAGAAGGGTGATGGAACTATGAAGATGGACAAGAATGGTCAACCTGTAAATGGTAGTGGTGGTATTACCAAACAGGAGATGGAATCTTTATTAGCAAAGGCAGGTTCATCTGGTCCTGTTCAAACTATTAGGATTGAACAAGCTCCAATTAAAATTACTACTGATGAAAAATATAAACTGTAATGGAGAAACATTATGAAATTCAAATTTAATTTTAATGACATTGCTAATGCAATTAGCATCGCATCTGGTGTAACACTCGCAGGTATTATCGGAGTTGGTACATACGTCTTTGTAAATAAAGATGCAATCATTGATGACATTAAAGAAGAAGCAGTCGAAGCAGTCTTAGGTGGCAGCTTAGGATCTATAGGTGGCGGTGGATTCGGTGGTAAGGCAGTACCAAAGGATCCTGACTTTGGAAACTTAGGTGCTCCTGACCTTTCACCTTCTCCAGCTCCAGATCAAGCATCAGCACCTTCAGGTCCTATGCTTCCTATTCCTAGCAATCCTTTGTAATGGATCTCCAGAAGATCGCTACAACTGGCACAGCAGTGACAGTTATAGGGACTGGTGCGTTTGTTGGTGGCAATCATGTCATCGACCAACAAACTGGTGGTCCACAGAAGCGACAGGAAGCACAGATAGAACAAATCAGACAGGTGGTTGCAGAAGAGTTGTACTTACAACTTAAAGATGCATTCCCACCTAAGACTGGTGGTGTTACTGGTAAAGCAGATGCACCTCCTTTAAATTACAGGCAAAATGTTCCGCAAGCAAGGCAATAAAAATGATCCTCCTTTGAATAGAGATGGTACTCCATGTCTAAAAGGTAGGATCATTAATTTAATTCAAGTTGTAGTTGTTACTCAATTACTTATTGTTGCTGCAACTATACATGGTTGTCTCATGCCTGGCAAAACATGTGATACAGAAACCAAACAACACATAGCAAATATGATGACAGTTATTACTACATCTACCTTTGCTTTATATGCTGCTGAAAAATGAGCATCCCATTCATTCCAACTAATAGTAATCAAGGCATTCAACAAATTCAGGTCGATGGTACAGGGATACCATTGATTCAGGGTAGTAGTATCAATAACGTAGGTATTAATGGTGCTAGGGTTGCAGACATAAGGAATGTTAATATAGATGAGGTACGTGCTTGGGTTATTGAACCACCTAAAGCAATACCTACAACAGTACCTGTAACAGTTAATGCTGGTACACCTGTTGTTTATATGCCTGGTTGTGTAACAGTACACAAAGAGAACGCTAAGAGAGATCCATCTAGAAATAAGAATCTAGTTAACGATGACCCTAAAGGTCAGACTACTTTGTGTGATGCTGGTATGCCTTACTACCAACCACCTGATTATGATTACAGAGAATTATCTTGGCAGACAGTTTACCAACCACAGGATGAGGTTGATGAAGGTGTTGAGACTGGAGACCCACCTGCACCTGAGTTTGATACACCACAACCCCCTGAGATACCACCTGAGACTGCTAGTGAGGTAGAATGTCCTCCTAAGAATGCAAGACGTATTGGAGACCTGAATCAGGCAGGTACAGAGAAGATTAAAGAATATAAACTGACAGTTGATGGTAAGATATGTGAAACCATATGGGAACCTGTTCCAGTAATAGAGCAATATCTACCATCTGTTGCTACAGTCAGTACTACTGCGACGATTGCGACTGTGGCGACAGCGAGTGCCCTACTTGCCAAACCCCTAGCAGATCTGCTCCTGAAAGTTGTGAAGCCTGTTGTGAAGAAGGCGATTGCGAAAGTTCAGAAGATACTTGGGAAGAACCCCCGCCGTCCGACCCGATCCGAAATGCTTGCGGATCGTTACCGAGAGAAGAGAGGTCTCCTTCCTTTGAAGAAGAAGTAGAAGGATTCTTGAACTCTGGTTGTGGGAAGTCATGAGTGTGTGGTTTGATAGTACCACCTGGATTTGTTACCACAACGTCAGCACATATAGATGCATAAGGTGACTTAGGATGGAACATAATACCAGCCTTGAGGAGTTCACCACAATTTTTGAGACGAGCTATCTCAAAATCTAATCTTTTATTAGCAGTTGCTTGTGTAACTGCTGCTATCTGTGCGTTCGCAGCTTCAGAACACTTACGTTGCATACCTCTATTCAATGGTATGGACAGAGTAGCAGAGAGTCCTAGGTTAAAGGACTGGTTTGCTCTCATGTCTGTACGTATAGGTTTGTACCATGATGGTGTCATCTTACCACCAGCATCAACTACATCTGGTACACCATTAGGACTGTCTACATCTTGAATGATTGTGATGTCTGCACCATCTTCAAACCATCTAGTGCCATCATCTTTAGTTCTATCATCATACCATTCTTCCCAAGGATAGTTCTTGACAGTAACATATGTCGGAACCATCTTACCTGTGGCATCAGTGGTATTATATTGTGGTTCATTATAAAAATCTTCCCAAGGATCCTTTCTTGAATCAGCAAACTGAATGTACGGTGTCATGTTGAGAGTCGTACCTTGACACGACACTCCACCACCATAGGTGTTAGTTACATATGGACCTTGTAAAACCTGAATTGCCTGGTTGGTCACTGAGCCCGACGAGTTGGCGATTGGATTGGCAGTAGCAGATACACCACCAACCTCTGCGTTAACTCTCACAGGAAGTATAAAACTATTAAACCCTAGAACAGTCGCAATTACTGCGTAAACACGCTTGTTGTGTCTGTGACCGACTGGATTTCGGTGACTCTCTGTATGAGAGTTTGGTTCGTGATCCCTGGTCCTTGATAACTCTGGGTAAATTGAAACGCTGCTCCTGGAGTAGTTATTGTGAAGTTGCTTTGGCTGGAGAAGTCCAATGCATCGTGAGAAGAAGTCACGTTTCCTGTGATCGCTCCGTCTCCTGTTCCCACGCTTGGAGATATTGTTACTGTTGATGTGTTCACATTGGGATTGAGTTTTTCTCCATTGTTTGAAACCCCTACCCCTGTCACTGAATATTCCCATCCTGTCCTATAATCAATCGAGTTTATTGTCTCGGTCACTGTACTTTCAGTCTCTGTGTGGCTCGTCATAGAGCCTTGCTGAAAATTGGGGACCACGGGCACTGCGTTTGCAGCAGCACCCCCGAAACTAAGCAGTAGTAGTACTACAACTTGTCTCATTTTTCTTAGTCTATTTGTAATTCTGTAACGAACTGTCCAGTGGCCACAGTACCTGCCCCACCAGCTGTTACGGTCAAAGCACCTTGTGAATTTACAGTTCCAGCCAAGTCTCCTGCGGTTCCAGAAGCAGTAGACAATTGGTTACTTAATGCACTAACAGCACCTACTGAAGGAGCAGATGTTACTAGAGCATCACCTTGAGTGAACGCAGTTGAGAAGCTGAACGCCTCACCTGGATCGTCTTGGGTTACAGATATAGTTCCTGGACCATAGATACCATTTGCTATAGTACCAGCACTTACTGTGTTAGCTGTGGTTCCATCCGTTGTGTCAACGTTAGTACCAGATATGCTGTAGGAATTTCCTACTCTCTGCATCTGTGTTGCAGCCGCATTAACTTGTAGTTGAACACTGGAAGTAAATCTTGATGTTAAATCTGCTTTCACTGGTGTTGCTAGAGTACCTACACTAGCAATCATGATTAAAGGAATAATTTTTTTCATATTACTCACAATATCTCCGCAAGTATTTATACACAATGGAATTGTTCTCTTTGATACCGTTTAGATAAACGTTTCTTATGTACCCTATGAGCATCTTTTATAGAGGTTGGGATAACCAGACTTAAAGTGCTTGACAAAACTTAAAGGTTTACTATATAATTATGTTACGTTTCTTAACAAACGAAATGACCTCATCAACAAAGCGATTTGTAACTACCGAATACGGTAAGCAAAACATCTTTGCTTCCGAGCCTCCTATAGAGGTAATGGAAGATTACAATCACTGGACAACAGCAGAGCAAACTAATGGTCGCCTAGCGATGATTGGATTCTTTGCACTAGTACACAACTACATCATCTTTGGTGCAGTTATCCCTGGCATATTTTGAGATCATAAGGTCTCTTTCTATCGCTCAATTCTAACCCTATCTAATCTAAGACAATGAACGAAAACGCAGAATTACAAAACGGACGCTGGGCAATGATCGGCATTATTGCTGCTCTTGGTTCCTATGCAGTTACAGGCAACATCATTCCTGGTATATTCTAATGAATGATAACTTTAAAATCTGGCAGAGAGCACAAGGACGTGCTGCAATGATTGGTTTCTGGGCAATCATCGCTGTCTATTCATTCACTGGAACTCCTTACGGAATAGTCTAGTTGTTAACAAAACTAAATAATTACTCGTAACTTTTTTCACCTACTCATGGAACTCGCAGCAGAATCGTTTCCTGCATGGAAGGCTATACTATGGTGCTTCTATCCAATGACAGTTCTAGTTGTCCTCGAACTACTCTTACGTGGTTTCGATGACGATGACGATGACCAAGATGGTGGAAGAGGTATCAGGGTACAGCAGATGCAAACCGTCCCTGTACCCTCTGGTGCTTGACACTGTGGTAGAAATACCTATATACTATGTGTTAAGTATTTCTACTCAGTCATGTACCAATCAATTTTTATAGCAGTTCTTGGTGTTGTTGCTTTAAGTAACGTCACCTCATTCGCATACTCATTCTAATGACATTTTTGATTGCGGTGATGTCCTTTGCTAACTTTGTTTTCTATCCTCTTGTGATAGGTACAATCATTGCAGTCATCATCGAACAAATTTTTAGATCAACTGGTAATGAAGATGATCCTAAAGCAGTACGTAACGTAATGCTTTCAATGGGTGTAAGAAAGTATCTCTATAGACAAGCATGGTTGTTTAACATCATCTGGTTTATAGGATATGCAATACTACTATTCGTGATGAGACCTGATCCTTCAGCAATGCCTGACATGATCTGGGAAGGATAACAAACTAAGCACATCTACCTAGTCGGATATATAATTACATGTGTAGTTCGCTACACTATCGTGTTTCAATATTGGGCTATACGTGCTTTTATCTGGAGCATTATGTTCCTGTCCTTGTTCAACTTATATAATTTTGCATATCTATGAAATATATTTTTACTCTTCTCGCTACACTCTTCTTTGCATTACCAGCATGGGCTGTTGATATTACTATGGGTTCTGGAGGTAATCTAATCTTCGAACCTAATGAAGTCACCATCGATGCTGGTGACACTATTAAATTTGTGAATGGTGAACTTCCTCCACACAATGTGATGGTTGAAGGTCACGAAGAACTCTCACATGGAGACCTAGCATTCTCTCCTGGAGAATCATTTGAAATTACATTTCCTGATCCAGGAGATTATAATTTTCAGTGTGATCCACATGCAGGTGCAGGTATGAAAGGAGTTATTCACGTTAAATAAAAATGCTTTCATTAGCAGTCTTTTTAAATTCAATTCCACCAGGCTCTAGGGATCTCCTAGAGTTTGGTTTTTTTGTGGGTGTAGGTATCACCGCAGGTTCACTTGGATTGGTGTAACTGAGTTTCATTCTCAATAAGGGGTTGATTTTTCTCAACAAATGTGCTATATAATAGTATCAAATGTTGAGATTTTTTATGGCTTCTTATACAGTGACGCTTATCCACGATGGGGAAACCACTTCCTTTGAGTGTGAAGATGACGAGTTGATTCTAGATCGTGCAGAAGAAGAGGGTGTTGACGCACCTTATTCTTGTCGTGCTGGTGCTTGTTCAACTTGTGCAGGTAAAATTGTTGAGGGTACAGTAGACCAAGAGGATCAGTCCTTCTTGGATGACGAACAGCTTGAAGCAGGATATGTGTTAACATGTGTTGCAAAACCTTCAAGCGACGTTACAATAGAACTAGGTCAAGAGGAGAACTTATACTAAATGGCGGTAAGAATGAGAGAACAAATGCTTACAGCGTTACTCATGAATGCTCAGGGTAACTTAGAAAAAGCAAAGATGAATGTAGAAATTTATCTTGAAAGTCCTGTTGGTATCGGAGAACATCCTGATGTTCTTGATGCTATGCTTGGAGAGATAGATAAGATCTGCAAAGCAGAAGAACAAATTGATGTTATAAACAAATACTTTAAAGCATGACATTATCATTAGAGTTGAAGGAGGGGACCAAAGAGTCTCACTCCGCAGCAGAGAACACTAAGTTCGTTGCTGCATTTCTTCGTGGAGTTCTAAACCCAGAAGAGTATCGCAAACTACTTGCGAACTTTTATTATGTGTACTCTGCTATGGAAGAAGCTATATCTTCTACAGAAGATCCAATGGTTCAGCAAATTAGATCTGAATCTCTTGAGCGTAAAGAATCATTGGCAAAGGATCTAGAATATTATTATGGATACAACTGGGAAAAACCTATCCAATCCAGTCAAGCATGTGACACCTATGTAAATAGGATTAAAAAAGTTGCAGAAGAAGATCCATACCTATTAATAGCACACCATTATACAAGGTACATCGGTGACCTATCTGGTGGGCAGATCCTTAAAGAGATTACTAAACGTGTCCTTACACCTCCAGAGGGAGAAGGACTAAACTTCTATGACTTTCCTAGCATTCCTAATGCTAAAGAGTTTAAGACCAACTACAGGATGGTACTAGACAATCTAGGTTGTGACGAGCATCAGATCAATGCTTTGATTACTGAAGCAAACTATGCGTTCAGATTGAACATGTATATGTTCGACGAGATACAAGGCAAGGCATCCCAGTCGTTCTTGAAACTTCTATGGAGTTATATTCAAGACATATTAGGAGAACTTATAGTATCTAAAAGATTTCGTAATACCCCTTGACAGGTTGTTAGATGAAGGTGTACTATAAATAAATCGGTGAGCATATGCTCATCATCTTACTCCTGACCAGGACTAAACGGAGATATCAGTCCTAATCTTACCCTACACATAACGTTCTATTAAACAAATGACAGTTCTTCAACGTAAGAGCACCAGTCCTTTGCAAAATTGGGACGAGTTTTGTCAGTGGGTAACTTCCACTAACAATCGCTTGTATGTTGGTTGGTTCGGTGTTCTTATGATCCCTTGCCTTCTTGCTGCAGCCACTTGTTTCATTGTTGCATTCATTGCTGCTCCTCCCGTCGATATCGACGGCATCCGTGAACCCGTTGCTGGTTCACTTATGTTCGGTAACAACATCATCTCTGGTGCTGTTGTTCCATCTAGCAACGCTATCGGACTACACTTCTATCCTATTTGGGAAGCTGCCACACTAGATGAGTGGTTGTACAACGGTGGTCCATACCAGTTGGTGATCTTCCACTTCCTCATCGGCATCAGTGCCTACATGGGTCGTCAGTGGGAACTTTCTTACCGTCTAGGTATGCGTCCATGGATCTGTGTTGCATATTCTGCACCAGTATCTGCTGCATTCGCAGTCTTCTTAGTGTATCCTTTTGGTCAGGGATCTTTCTCTGATGGAATGCCACTCGGTATTTCTGGTACGTTCAACTTCATGTTCGTATTCCAAGCAGAGCACAACATTCTTATGCACCCCTTCCACATGGCAGGTGTCGCAGGTATGTTTGGTGGTGCTTTGTTCTCTGCTATGCATGGTTCACTCGTTACATCTTCTCTGATCAGGGAGACAACCGAGAATGAATCTCAGAACTACGGTTACAAGTTTGGTCAAGAAGAAGAGACCTATAACATTGTTGCTGCTCATGGATACTTCGGTAGATTAATCTT
>MDSZ01210410.1_pt1 | contig 11751 bp, 9 predicted proteins | sample 811201 | NCBI WGS metagenome assembly MDSZ01 (sample SAMN05326647, study PRJNA326480) | marine metagenome | isolation source: seawater | place: Indian Ocean: North | collected 2010 | reverse complement strand
TTTATATTTTAGATTCAAATATCAGCTTTAATAATTATTAGAATGATAAATAATTATTTAAATAATATTATATAGAGTAATTTATTGGATATGAAAATATTTTTTAGCTTCATACTTCTATTTAATATAATTCTATCTGATACAAAAGCTATTCAATCTATAGAAATAACGACGTCAGATGGTAATATATTTATTGGTACACTTGTTGAAGAGGATGAAAACTCGTATAGAATAGTTACTAATAGCGGAATAAATATTGATGTTCCAAAGTCAAGTGTAAAAGAAGTTAATTATATTGAACTTTCAAGTTATGAAGAAGGATTATACCGACCTGATCCAAATAAGAGTATGTATTTATTTGCACCCTCTGCATATCCAATAGGTGATGGTAATTCATATATTAGAGATTTTCAAGTTTTCTTCCCATCATATAATCGTGGCTTTAAAGAAAATATTTCAATTCAAGCTGGTGCGCTCACATTTCCATTTATGCCTATCAAATATGTACCAGTTATTTTATCTGCTAAATATTCTTTCCCTAAAAAAAATGATATACAGTTTTCAACTGGCGCACTTTATATGACTGCTCCTTTTAATTTTGAATCAAGCTGGGCTACTGGAATTGCATTTGCAAATGCAACAATAGGTGATTTATTTAGTCATTATTCTATATGTCTTGGTTGGGGATATTACCGTGATGAACTAGATTTTGAATTTATGGAAAATCCAATTATTGTTTTTGCTGGAAATGAACGTTTATCTGAACGGACTGCATTAGTTTTTGAATTTTGGAAGTTTCCAGACCTAGAAATCCAGTACTCTCCACTATTTATATCTACTAGATTCATTGGAAGAAAGTTTTCTGTTGATATTGGAGCTGGTAGCTCTTTGGAGTTATTACAAGAAGGTATACCTATACCAATATTAAACTTCACATATCACCCTTAATAATTATTAAAGGTTTTTAAATGCGACAGAATGATAAATAATTATTTAAATAATATTATATAGAGTAATTTACTAGACATGGAAAATATTTAATTTGAGAATTTCTATATGATTTCATTAAAGAAAATTAGAGAAAATAAAGATAACATATCCAAGTCATTAGAGACTAAGAATTTTGATACAGCTATAATTGCTGAGATCCTAAGTAAAGATAAAGATTGGAGACTCGGAGTAGCAGAAGTTGAAAAATTAAAAGAGCAAAGGAATAACGCTTCTAAACAAATATCTATAAATAAAAAAGAAAATAAACCGGTAGATGATGTCATTAATGAAATGCAAAAAGTTTCCTCTGAGATAAAGGATATTGATGCGAAAAATAATGAAATAAAATCTAATATAGATAAATTACTTTTAGAAATCCCCAATACCCCACATGAATCTGTTCCTGTAGGTAAAGATGAAAATAATAATGTAGTGATAAGGTCTTGGGGTGAGAAGCCTCAATTTGATTTTGAAATTTCTGGTCATGTGGATATTGCTGAAAAGCTAAAATTAATAGATTTTAAAGCAGGTTCAAAAATTTCAGGTTCTGGTTTTCCTCTTTATAGCGGATTGGGTTCAAAGCTTGAGAGATCACTCATTAACTTTATGTTAGATTATCATACCAATAATAGCTATACTGAAATATTTCCACCATTTTTAGTTTCAGAAGATAGCATGAGAACGACAGGCCAATTACCTAAATTTATTGATGATATGTATCAATTACCCAAGGATGATTTGTTTTGTATTCCTACAGCTGAAGTACCAGTAACAAATATAATGAGATCAGAAGAAGCTAATGAGGATGATCTACCAATTAAATTAGCAGCATATAGTGCATGTTTTAGAAGAGAGGCAGGTAGTTACGGGAAAGATACAAAAGGCTTGCTTAGGCTACATCAATTTAACAAAGTTGAGCTTGTTAAATTCTCTCACCCATCAAACTCTTACGATGAGCTTGAGTCACTTCTTGAAGATGCAGAAAAGATTCTGCAGATTTTAGGGTTGCATTATCGTGTTATAGAATTATGTACAGGAGATTTGTCATTTTCAGCTGCAAAATGCTATGACATTGAGGTTTGGTCTCCATTTGAACAAAAATATTTAGAAGTATCAAGTTGCAGTAACTTTGAAGACTTTCAATCAACCAGAGGAAATATGAAATTCAGATCCTCTGAAACAGGAAAAATGGAATATATTCATACATTAAATGGCTCTGGATTGGCTACACCTCGGCTAATGGTTGCTCTAATTGAAACTTATCAACAAAATGATGGAACTATATTGCTTCCAGAGGCATTACAAGAATATATGAAAATATCAGTGATAAAATAATGATAAAAATCCTTCCTATAATTACAACTTTAATCACTTTAGTTTTTGCTCAAGACTCATCTAACGTAAAGTCTGTTTCCAAGGATGCGATAGAAAATGTTGACACTCTAAATGTTGTTTCAACTAGTCCTGATGAAACTGTTTCAATGAGCGTAGACTCTTCTGAAGTAAAAAATACAATTTTTTCAGCGCAAATTGATGAAGCTAAAATATTATTGTCAGATGCAATAATCTCCGATATAACAGGAGATACTCTTAGCGTATTATTTAATTTTAAAATACTCTTTGAATCTCTTGCACAAATTGATGAAATGAATAATATGGATGATTTTCAAGAGTTAGAGTATAATCAGCTTTTAACTTCTGCTGTTGAGTATTATGAAAAAAAAGCGCTCACAATCAGCAAAATAGAATCTGGTTTATCAGTAGCATTACTTAGAGATAGATTAGATGAATATACCTATGATCAAAGCTTAGAAGACCTTGAATTTGTTGATGAGACTGTAGAGATTATAGAGGGTCGTATTCCAATTACATATAATAGGAAAGTGAAAAGTATTATTAGATTTTTTCAAAATCAAGGCAAAGTAAGTATTCAAAAATGGATTAATAGGTCTGAAAGATATAAAAAAATAATACTTCCAATTTTAGAAGATGAAAAAGTTCCTCCTGAATTATTTTATCTTGCAATGATTGAAAGTGGATTGAATTCTAATGCGTATTCTTATGCTCATGCCTCGGGTATGTGGCAATTTATATCTTCGACTGGGAAAATCTATGGTTTAAAGAAAAGCTGGTATATAGATGAAAGATTAGATTTTGAAAAATCTACTAGAGCGGCATGTCATTATCTTAAGGATTTGTATAGAGAGTTTGGTGATTGGTATTTAGCATTTGCTGCATATAATTGTGGGTCAGGAAGGGTCCAAAGAGCAATTAAAAGGCATGGAACTCGTGATTATTGGAGATTAACTACCTTACCAAAAGAAACGCAGAACTATGTTCCTAATATTATGGCAGCAATATTTATATCAATGGATCCAGAGAAATATGGTTTCACATCTTCTGGCTCATACCCTGACTTAGAGTGGGAGATAGTAGAGATTAAAAAGACAGTTACAGTAGAACAAATTTCTAAATCTTCAGGAATAAGTATAAAAGAACTTAAGCTATATAATCCTGAACTTAAGCAAAATATTATACCTCCACTTAAAGATGATGAAGTATACAAATTCAGATTGCCATTAACGGCAGATGCAAAGTTTGATTCGTTGTTTGCATTGGAAGTTCCTCAAAACCTTGAAGAAATATTTTTCAAAACTCATAAAGTCCGTTCAGGTGAAAATCTATCTTATATTGCAAAGAAATATAAAGTTCCGATGAAGGATATAATTGCACACAATAAGATTAAGCATCCAAATAAATTAAAATTAAATCAAAGGCTTGAAATTCCTATTAGTGGCTACAATCAATATCTACAAGATAAAGAAAATGAAATTAAGAAAATATATCATACAGTTAAGCCAGGTGATACACTTAGTGAAATTGCTGAAATGTATAAAACTTCAATAAAAAACATTAAGAAATGGAATGGAATTCGTGGTAGCATGATAAGAATAGGTCAAAAATTAGAAATTAGAGTTAAGTCAAAAAATTATTCAAAGAAAAGTAATACTAACAGTAAAAATAATTCTGGAAAAAAAGTTTACTATACGGTGAAGTATGGTGACACACTTAGTGAAATTGCAGAAAAGTATAATGTAGGTTTAAGTAAATTAAGAAAATGGAATAACATAAAATCTTCTGATAAGATTGTAGTTGGTCAAAAGCTTTTAATTCTATCAAACTAATGAATTAATAAAATTCTATTTTTTGCCTTTATTTTTAATAATCTTTCTTATAAATTAGGCACATCTTATTGTATAATACGTTATGACAATATGCTATTGTTAGTTAGGAGGAGGAAAATGACAAAAGCAGATATTGTTGAGCAGGTATCAGAAGCTACTGGCTTAACAAAAGTAGAAACAGAAGCTGTTGTAGATGGAGTTATATTCTATATCAAAGATTCTCTTCAAAGAGGAGAGAGAGTTGATATGAGAGGCTTTGGGAGTTTTTTAGTAAAGCAAAGACCACCGAGAGAAGCTAGAAATCCAGCTACCAGTGAAGTAGTTAAATTAAATGAAAGATTTGATCCTATTTTTAAGGTTTCAAAACTATTGAAGAAAAGTGTAAACCAATCCCTATTAAGAGGATTTTAATATAAAGGAATAATTTTATGCCCTGTGGAAAAAAAAGAAAAAAAAGAAAAATGAACACGCACAAAAGAAAGAAAAGGTTGCGAGCGAACAGGCATAAGAAAAAAAATAAATAAATAAATAAATAAATATTGGAAAAAATGGCCTATTTTTAATAGGCCATTTTTTTTATAATTATGTCTATTACATATACTGTAACCCAAATAAACAATAACGTTGATAATTTACTTAATACTAATTTTGTAAATATATCTATAGAAGGTGAGGTTAGCTCAGCAAATATATCTCCGTCTGGACATGTGTATTTTACTTTAAAAGATAACAATAGTGAATTACCTTGCGTTATGTTTAAGAGTGCATACATCAACTCTGGGACGCAGTTAAAGCCGGGAGATTATATAGTATCTAAGGGCTCTTTATCTATTTATAAGCCAAGAGGACAATTCCAATTTAAAGTTTTTGAGATTAAACCAAAGGGGAAGGGTGATTTCTGGGAAAATTTTGAAAAATTAAAGATAAAATTAGCTAAAGAAGGATTGTTTGATGATAGCAGAAAAAAGGAGATTCCTTCTTATGTAAAATCAATTATGGTAATTACATCTTTAAATGGTGTTGTAAAGGATGATATTATTAAAATTATTCGTTCAAGATGTAGTTATCAAAAAATTATGCTGTACCCAGTCTCTGTTCAAGGAGTGACAGCTGCTGATGAAATCCTTAATGCAATAAAGGATATAAATAAAAATATAAAAACAGATGTGATTATTATTGCAAGAGGAGGAGGTAGTGTTGAAGATTTATGGCCTTTTAACGATGAACAGCTTGCCAGGGGAATACATGAATCTAACATTCCAATTATTTCAGCAATTGGACATGAAACAGATTTTACAATAACCGATTTTGTGTCAGATAAGCGAGCATCAACCCCTTCAAATGCTGCAGAGTTAGTATCAATTAATCAATTTGAGCTTTTACAATATATAGATGAGCTAAGACAAAAAATTCAGTACTTAATTGAAAAGGATATAACTTATAACAATGAAACCTTAGCTGAATTAATGAATAAAAAAATAATGACTGATCCCATGGAAAGTCATAAGGTGATAAAAAATAATATATCTGAGATACAGAGGCTATTAGATATCCAAGTAGGTAAAAATTTATCTGATTTTTTAAATGTCATTGCTTTGCTCAAATCAAATTTTAAAAACATGAATCCATATAATGTTTTAAAAAGAGGCTATGCAATGATGTTAGATAAAAATAGAAAAGCAATCTCATCAATAGATGAAATGAATTTAGGGACTCACGTTTATTCTATTTTATCTGATGGTGAAATAAAAGTAGAGGTGATTGAAAAAAATGAAAAAAAATAAAACATTAGAAACTTTATCGTTTGAAGAACATTTAGATAATGCAAAACAAATTATACAAAAATTAGAGAGTGGGAACTGTAATTTGGATGAAATGCTAAAAATGTATGAAGAGGGAATATCTTCTTTGAATTTTTGCAGTAAAAAATTAAATGAGTTTGAAGAAAAAATTCAAATTATAAATAATAAAAACAATAAAGATATTGAATGAAGCTTGGTTTATATATAAATAAAAATAAAGAAAATTTAAAAGTTGCTATTGATGCAATTTTTGAAATTTTTTGTTCAGATGATGATAAAGTATTATTTTTAAATGAGCATGAATATGTTGCCAATGAACTAAATCCAGATTATAAATGTATAGCTGATAATGATTATGATATTTTGATTGCTATAGGTGGCGATGGAACAATTATATCAGCGATTAGGTCTCAATATCATTTCAATAGACCGATAATGGGCTTTCATGTTGGTCATTTAGGGTTTTTATCTGAATGTGATTTAGATAATTATAAAGAAGTACTTCAAGAAATTAAAAATGGTGAATATACCACTCAAGAAAGATCCGTATTTGAAGTTTCTTATAAAAAGGGAAATAAAGAAGTTGAATCTATTGCTATAAATGATGTTGTTATTGATAGGGGCGAATCTGGAAGAATTATGAGAGCTGATATTTTTGATGGAAAAACTTTAGTAAATAGCTATGAGGGAGATGGTTTAATTATTTCAACAGCAAATGGATCAACCGCATACTCTTTATCAGCAGGAGGGCCTATCATATCTCCTAATTTAAATTTACTAACAATAACTCCTATTTGTTCTCACTCATTAACTACTAGGACTATAGTACTCTCTGAACAATCTGATTTATCTATATCTTTTCCAGATAAGAAAACAACACGCACATTAACTATAGATGGGCAGATAAACTTAAATATTTTAGATTCAATGATAATAAATGTAAAAATTGCTAATAAAAAAGTTAATTTCATACTTACTAAAAAATCAAATTATTATCAAAAATTAAGGACTAAAATGGGTTGGTATAGCTCAAAAAAATGATAAGGTTGATATATATATTATTTGTTTTATTTTATTTGTTTTCATGCAGCAATAGCCACAATTCATCCTTTAATTCATTTTCTGAATCTTTTTCAAAATGGAATATTAAATTTTCTCAAACTCCTTCTTTTTCTAATTCATATGAAAATATTTTATCTGAAGATAAAAAGTTTTCTAATGATATGTATCTAAATGATATAAAACGTTTTTCTATTGAATTAAATCAAATAAATAGTTTGAGATTGGAAAAATCAAAACGTTTGGAATATTCTTCTATAAAATCATTTTTAGATAGGCAAATTTATGAATTTGATAAACTTGATTTTACAAAGTGGAATCTGGTGAATTTATTAGATGGGGTTCTTAATCATCTTTCTTACATAAATTATCTAACTAATAGTAACACTGACTCTAAGTATATATCTAAAGAAATAGAATATCTTAATGATAATATTATTTACATCGTTAGCAGAGTTGAGCAACAATACTCCTCAGAGGAACATAAAGAGGTCATTCAAGGATTAATAAAAAAAATAAATAATGTTTTTGATGAAATAAATTCACCTTCAAATATATCTTATTATAAATACAACTTATCTAAATTAGATAAAACATTACTTGATTTGAATGATTGGTATACGAATGAATATGTAAAATTTGAATCAATTGATAGAAGCCTCAGCGATAAATATAATAGAGATTATATTTCATTCATTACCAATTTCAAGGGTGGGCTAGATTCTATATTATATGATGCTAAGAAAAGCTTATCTATGTATGAAAAAGAATTATTTGATGTCTCTTTATCAATATATATGAAAAACAATGATGAGCCAATTTGGGTTGATATTGAAGATACTACGAACGTTATCAATTGGACCCTGGATAGCTTGAGAAGCATTTCGTATAATTGCTTAGATAAAATAAGCGTTATTAACCTTGCAGAGAAAACAATTTCAAATATTGATAGTTATAATGAAAAACTAAGTTTTAAAAGCATTTTATACAATAATAGCTTAGTAGGAGAATATCAATTTCATAGTATCTTTAATGATTCCTTAACTATATACTCATCACAAAATTCTTCAAATTTAGTTGACAACTACTATGAATCATTAAGTCGAATTTTTCCTGGGGATATTTATATACAGAAAACATTGTACGACTATAAAAAAGGATTCAATTCGATATATATAAACAGGAACTATTTGGAAGGCTTCAAAAGTATCTTAATTGACTATTATCTTAATTATGCTAATCATGATATGGAAGAAGATCAAATTTGCAATTTAAATATCAATGAATACATACCTGCTGTTAAAATATACTTTCTATTAGATAAAATTGAAGATTGCATAGGAACAATTGCAACTATCAAGTATCTTTCAGAAAATAAAGATATAGATTCTGTAGTTACTGAAAATGATATTTTGAATCTGGTGACTGATGAAAAAAGAGAGTTTTATAAGAAAGAAATATTTAGCTATGATATGTCATCATTGATTAAATTTGTATCTTCTAATCGATTGATGAAATTGTATAAAAACAAAAAATTTGATAAGAATAGATTTAAAAAAATAATTAATCTCATGTATGAGAATCCAAATTCAAACTTACAAAATATTGAAAGACTTCTAAGATGACAACATCTAATCAATACAATGAAGAAAGCATAAAATCTCTTGATTGGTTTGAGCATATAAGAAAAAGACCTGGAATGTATATTGGGAAATTAGGTGATGGGTCATCTCCAGATGATGGTATATATGTACTATTAAAAGAAGTGGTCGATAATTGCATTGATGAGTTTATTATGGGACATGGAAAACGAATTGAAATTAATGTGTCCAATAATAGAGTGATTGTACGTGATTATGGTAGAGGAATACCTCTTGGGAAACTTGTTGATTGTATAACAAAAATTAATACAGGCGCCAAGTATGATTCAAAAGTATTTAAAAAATCAGTGGGTTTAAATGGTGTGGGTATTAAAGCAGTTAATGCTTTATCTACTGAATTCACGGCAGAATCAATTAGGGATGGTAAAAGCAAGAAAGTAAGCTGCCTTAATGGACAAGTTTCAATAGACCATCCGATCTCTCCAACTTCTAATAGAAATGGAACTAAAATAATCTTTACTCCTGATAGTAATATATTTAAAAACTATAATTATTTATTAGACTTTGTTGAGAATAAAGTTCTGAATTATGCTTATTTGAATTCAGGCTTAACTATTTTATTAAACAATGAAAAATATTTTTCTGAAAATGGGTTGCTCGATTTATTGACAAAGAAAACTGAGAATATAAAATTACGATATCCAATAATACACATTAAAGATGAAGATATTGAAATTGCAATTTCACATACAAATAATTACAATGAAGAGTATTACTCCTTTGTAAATGGACAGCTTACGACGCAAGGAGGGACTCATTTATCTGCTTTCAAAGAATCTTTCGTAAAAACTGTTAGAGATTTTTACAAGAAAGATTTTGAAGTAAGCGACATTAGAGCATCAATAATTTGCGCGTTAAGCATTAGAGTAGAGGAACCTGTTTTTGAGTCTCAGACTAAAACTAAGTTAGGATCAACTGATATGGCTCCTAATGGGTCTACAATCAAAACATTTACCAACGAATTTGTGAAATCTAAATTAGATGATTATCTTCACCAAAACCCAGATATTGCAGAAAATTTACTTGCTAGAATTTTACAATCCCAGAAAGAAAGAAAAGAAATGCAAGGGATCAAAAAAATAGCAACGGCAAGGACTAAAACAGCAAAATTACATAATAAAAAATTAAGAGATTGCAAAGTGCATTTGAATGAGAATAAATATGATATTGACAAGAGGTTAAAGTCAACTATATTTATTACAGAAGGAGATTCTGCTGGTGGCTCAATAACTAAAGTTAGAGACGCTGAACTCCAAGCTGTATTTAGCTTAAGAGGAAAACCATTAAATACATTTGGACTCACTAAAAAAGTTATTTATGAAAATGAAGAGTTTAATTTACTTTATAATGCTTTAAATATAGAAAATGGAGTTGAAAATTTAAGATACAATCAAATTGTAGTAGCAACTGATGCTGATGTCGATGGGATGCACATTCGCTTATTATTATTAACATTCTTTTTGAATTTTTATCCAGATATTGTTAAAAATGGACATCTTTATATTCTAGAAACCCCCTTATTTAGAGTTAGGAATAAAAAGGAAACTATTTATTGTTATTCAGAATCAGAAAAAGATATAGCCTTAGAAAAGATAGGTAAGAATGCTGAGATTACTAGATTTAAGGGATTAGGAGAAATTTCTCCACATGAATTTAAAGCTCTTATAGGTGATGATATTAAATTAGAGCCGGTTATAATTAAAGATAATGTATCTACAGATGAATTGTTATCTTATTATATGGGTAAAAATACTCAAGAACGACAAGATTTTATTATTAATAATTTAATTACAAACCAATGAGTGACGATATAAACAACCCTTCTTTTAAAAAATCATTATCAGTTACAGAGATGTATAAGAATTGGTATATTGATTATGCATCTTATGTTATTCTAGAGAGAGCAATTCCGAGATATGAGGATGGGCTAAAGCCAGTTCAGAGAAGAATTTTGCATTCTTTAAATAATATGCATGATGGAAGATTTCATAAGGTTGCAAATGTCATTGGTCATACCATGCAATATCATCCCCATGGTGACGCTGCTATTAACGATGCCTTGGTCGCACTTGGGCAAAAAGATCTAATGGTAGAAACACAAGGGAATTGGGGAGATGTTCGCACTGGTGATAGAGCTGCTGCAGCTAGATATATTGAAACTAGATTAACAAAATTTGCAAAAGAAACCTCTTTTAATAAAAAAATTACAACTTGGGTAGATTCTTATGATGGGAGAAATAAAGAACCTGAAATTCTTCCTGTCAAATTTCCAATTTTATTATATCAAGGTGCGGAGGGGATAGCAGTTGGCTTATCAACTAAAATATTACCACATAACTTTAATGAAATAGTTAAGGCTATGATATCATATCTAAAGGGACGATCATTTACATTGTTTCCAGATTTTAATGTGGGAGGATATATTGATGTTGATTCTTATAATAAAGGCTCTCGCGGTGGAAAGATTAGATCTCGTGCAAATATTGAAATAATAGATAAGAATACTTTGGTTATACGAAGCGTTCCATATGGTATAACAACGATGTCTTTGATTGATTCAATAATTAAAGCAAATGAAAAAGGAAAAATAAAAGTTAAAAGCATAGAAGATAATACATCTGAAAATGTAGAAATTTTTATTCATTTAATAAAGGGAACATCTCCAGACATGACAATAGATGGTTTGTATGCATTTACAAATTGCGAGGTAAGTATATCACCAAATTGTTGTGTTATTGTAGATAATGTCCCCATGTTTATATCAGTAAATAAATTATTAAGACTTTCTACTGATTACTTTATCAAAGTATTTAAAATGGAATTAGAGCATAAGCTTAATACTCTTTTAGATAATTGGCACAATCAATCTTTAGAAATTATTTTCATATCAAATCGAATTTATAGAAAAATTGAGAAACTATCAGATTGGGATTCAATTTTATTAACTATAAAGGAATCTTTGTTACCTTTTACGAAAGATTTGAAAAAAGAAATTTCTGAAGAAGATATAGTTAGATTAACTGATTTAAAAATAAAAAGAATTTCTAAGTATGA
>MDSZ01071195.1_pt1 | contig 11753 bp, 7 predicted proteins | sample 811201 | NCBI WGS metagenome assembly MDSZ01 (sample SAMN05326647, study PRJNA326480) | marine metagenome | isolation source: seawater | place: Indian Ocean: North | collected 2010 | reverse complement strand
TAAAAACTGACAATTCCAACAACCTATTTCAAGGTACTAAGTTAAATAGAACTGGTAGTATTTCAAGGGGTGTTATGGTTGGGAATAATCAAGATTTCTCGCTCAATTCAAATCTGAATCTACAGCTTTCGGGGATGATTTCACCAACCATGAAAATATTAGCATCTGTTACCGATGATAACATTCCTATTCAACCTCAAGGAAACACACAGCAACTACAAGATTTTGACAAGGTTTTTATACAAGTGTCAGATCAAAAATGGAAATTAACTGCAGGTGACTTCTGGATAAAAAATAAAGACAGTTACTTTTTAAAATACCACAAGAGAGGACAAGGGATTCATTTGAAAAATAAAATTATAGGAAGTAATAATATTGAAATAGATGTTGAAAATAGCGCTTCCATTAGTAAAGGTAAATTTGGAAGAAATGTTATTCAAGGTATTGAAGGGAATCAAGGACCTTATAGACTATTTGGGAATGAGAATGAAAGTTTTATTATAATTTTAAGTGGTACTGAAAATGTTTATATAGATGGTGTCCTTCTTAAAAGAGGTCAAAACAATGATTATATAATTGACTATAACACTGCAGAAATTAGCTTTACTGCCAATACCTTAATAAATAAAGACAAAAGAATTATTGTAGAATTCCAATATAGCGATAAAAATTACGCAAGATCTTTACTTCAATCTTCTGCTACTATCAAAAAAAACAACTCATCATTTTACGTCCATGCATACGGTGAACAGGATAGTAAAAACCAACCACTTCAATTAGATTTTGACTTATTGGACAGACAAACTTTAGAAAATATTGGCGATAATATTGATTTGGCAATTGGTTCTGGAATTGATAGTGTAGATTTTAACCAAGCAACTAACTTATACCAAAAAATAGATTCCCTAGGATATGAAGTTTATCAGTATTCTACTGATGAAAAACAGGCTGTATATATGTTAACTTTCAGTAACGTCGGACAGGGTAACGGAAACTATAAAATAAAGGAAAACAATGCACTTGGAAAAGTATTTGAATGGATTGCACCAGATACAATTTCATTTGGAGAAATAATTAAAAACGGTGATTACAGCCCGATTAAAAAATTAGTAACTCCCAAGAAAAGACAAATAATAAGTGTTGGTGGTAAGACAATTTGGAGTGGAAATTCTTTGAGTTATGAGTTAAGCACTTCAAACATGGATTTAAATACTTTTTCTAATATTAACAATGAAGATAATATTGGATTTGCAGGACTTGTAAGTTTTGAAAATAAAAACACATTAAAAGAAAAATGGGAATTGAATCAACAATACAGAATTGAGAGTATTTCTAAAGATTTTAGAAGGATAGAACGATTTAGAGAGGTTGAATTTGAAAGAAATTGGAATATTCAAAATCTGATCACTCCAAAAGATCAGCTACTTAGTTCTGCAAGAATTAATTTAAAATATTTAGAAAATGGTCTATTTCAGTACCAATTAAACTCCTACTTTATCAAAGATGATTTTAATGGTTATAAAAATGATTTTAAAATTAAATGGAATAAAAAGGTTAACCTTAACTTTGATGGTAGCTTAATGAATTCTAACGGGCAGTTTAATACTAGTTTCCTAAGACATAAAACAGATTTATTTATTCCAATTAAAGGGTTCAAATTAGGATTTAAAGATATCAATGAAAATAATCAATTTTTCAGTGCAGATACCTTAAACAACAATAGTTACCGTTTTTATGATTGGAAAGTTTACATAGAAAATTACGACTCTTCAAAAAATAAAGTTCAATTTTTCTACCAAGAAAGATACGATTGGTTTAAAGACAGATCTATTCTCAAAAAAGCTACAAAAGCAATTAGCCCGGGTCTAATGGTAGGCATAAGCTCTAGAAAAAACTTTAATCTCAACTATTCCTTAGCTTACAGAATGCTGCAATCAGATTCAAGTTTAACAACTATTCTACCTGAAAATTCCTTGGCAAGTAGACTCAATTATAATTTAAAACTGTTAAATGGAGGAATAAACACCAATTCGTTTTTAGAGATTGGTTCAGGATTAGAACTACAAAAAGAGTTCATTTATATTGAAGTTCCAGCTAGCCAAGGGGTGTATACATGGAACGATTACAACGACAATGGAATAAAAGAACTTAATGAATTTGAAATAGCAGCATTTAGTGATCAAGCAACTTATATTAGAGTATTTACGCCTAACAATAACTATATCAAAATTTACAGCTTTCAATACAATCAAAATTTAAATATAGATTTTAAAAGGATTATTGATGGAAATACAATAGTAGAAAAGTTCTTGAATAAATTTTACAATCAAACTGCAGTTAATACCCATAAAAAGACCAATGATTTAGATTTACAAACTTTATTAAACCCCTTGGTAAATGCAGATAATCCTATAATTCAGCAAATGTCTAATAGCCTTAGAAATAGTTTATTTTTCAATCGTTCAAGCTCCAAATACAGTGTTGAACTAGTTACTCAATTATTTGCTAATAAAAATCTTTTAATCAATGGTACAGACTTTATATCTACCAATAAAGACCAAATAAAATTTAGATGGAATATTAATAAGTCGTTTATGGTCAACTCACAATTATCCAAAGAAATAAAGAAAAATTCTTCAACCTATATGACCAATAGAAACTATGACATTGAAAATAAGGAGATAAATAACCGGATTTCATTTCAACCAAATACTTTATTTAGGGTTGCACTAAATGGAAGGTATTCAGAAAAAAGAAATTCGATAGAATATGGCAATGAAAAGGCATTTATAAATGATATTGGAATAGAGTTAAGAAGAAGTAAAAGAGACAAGGGGTTATTAAATGGGGAGCTTCATCTAGTTAACATCAATTACAATGGGGAAAGTAGTAGTACTATTGGATTTGAAATGTTGGAAGGGCTTCAATTAGGTAAAAACATTACATGGAAATTGGGTTTTCAAAAAAACATGTCTAATAACATACAAATTTCTATCAATTATAATGGAAGAAAATCTGAAGAAAACAGAGCTATACACACTGGAAGTATGCAAATGAGGGCATTTTTCTAATCTAATTTCAAAACAGCTAAAAATGCTTCTTGAGGAACTTCTACTCTTCCAACTTGTCGCATTCTCTTTTTACCAGCTTTTTGTTTCTCTAAAAGTTTTCTTTTTCTTGTGATATCCCCGCCATAACATTTTGCAGTAACATCTTTTCTAAGTGCTTTTACTGTTTCTCTAGAAACAATTTTGGCACCTATAGCTGCTTGGATAGGAATTTCAAATTGTTGTCTAGGAATAAGCTCTTTCAATTTTAAACAAATTCTTTTTCCTAGTGTAAATGCGTTAGAACGGTGGACCAATGCGGAAAGAGCATCTACTTGTTCGGAATTTAAAAGAATATCCAATTTTATAAGATCAGATTTCTTGTGACCGACAGGTGAATAGTCAAAAGATGCATAGCCTCTACTTACAGATTTTAGCCTATCGTAAAAGTCAAATACTATTTCAGAAAGAGGCATTTGAAAACTCAGTTCCACTCTGTCTTGAGTTAAATATACTTGATTGTTTAATTCACCCCTTTTTTCAATACACAAATTCATAACTGCTCCAACATAATCTGTTTTTGTTATTACTTGGGCTTTTATGTAAGGTTCTTCAATCCACTCTAATTTTGATGGGTTTGGTAGCTCCGATGGGTTATTGACTACTATCTGTTTTAATTCTTTCTTAAGAAAAACATTGTAAGAAACATTTGGAACTGTTGTTATTACAACCATATTGAATTCTCTTTCCAATCTTTCTTGAATAATTTCCATATGAAGCATTCCTAAAAAACCACATCTAAATCCAAATCCCAATGCAGCCGAGGACTCTGGTTCAAAAACTAAAGATGCATCGTTCAATTGAAGTTTTTCCATAGAGTTTCTCAGTTCTTCATAATCGTCTGTTTCCACAGGATACATACCTGCAAAAACCATTGGCTTAACATCTTCAAAACCTTGAATAGCATTTTCGCAAGGTTCAAGTAGTGAAGTAATAGTATCTCCAACTTTTACTTCATTAGCTTTTTTCACACCACTAATAATGTATCCAACATCTCCAGAACGCAATTCGTTTTTTGGAGTTAAATTCATTTTGAGAACACCTATTTCATCTGCGTTGTATATTTTTCCTGTATTGAAAAATTTGACTTGTTGACCTTTTTTTATAACACCATTAAAAACTCTAAAATAAGCTATAATCCCCCTAAAAGAATTAAAAACAGAATCAAAAATCATTGCTTCTAGCGGTTGATTCTCACTGCCTTCAGGACTTGGTATTTTATTGATTATTGCTTTAAGAATATTATCAACTCCCAGACCTGTTTTACCGCTTGCTGGAATTATATCTTCTTTACTGCAACCAATTAAATCAATTATTTGGTCTGTAACTTCTTCAGGCATTGCTCCAGGCAAATCCATTTTGTTTAGAATTGGTATAATTTCTAAATCATTTTCGATAGCAAGGTATAAATTTGAAATAGTTTGTGCCTCAATACCCTGAGATGCATCGACAATTAAAAGTGCTCCTTCACAAGCTGCTATAGACCTAGAAACTTCATAAGAAAAATCAACATGTCCTGGTGTATCAATGAGATTTAATTTATAATCTTCATTATTGTAGGAATAGTTCATTTGTATCGCATGACTTTTGATAGTAATTCCCCTCTCTCTCTCTATATCCATATCGTCCAGAGCCTGGTCTTTCATCTCTCTTTCAGAAATAGTTCCAGTGGATTGAAGAAGTCTATCTGCTAAAGTGCTTTTGCCATGATCAATATGGGCTATAATACAGAAATTTCTAATATTTTTCATCGACAACAAATGTAGCATATAAACCTAAAAAATTAAGTTGTTTAGTTATAATATGTTCTTAATTATGTATAAGGATTATAAACTTGTTTAAACAAAACTTTTTTTTCAATTGAAAATATTTTGGTTTTCTTGAGATTAAGAACTTATTTTGCCCATCAATGAAAGTCACTGATTACATCAATAATAGCAACAAGACAATATTCTCTTTTGAGATAATCCCTCCTTTAAAGGGAAAGGGTATTGAAGATATCTGCGAAGGTATTGACCCTTTAATGGAATTCAATCCTCCATTTATTAACGTGACTTATCACAGAGAAGAATACGATTACAAAAAAATGAGTAATGGTTTACTTAAAAAAGTATCTATTAGAAAAAGACCAGGAACTGTAGGAATTTGTGCAGCACTAATGAATAGGTATAAAGTGGATGCAATTCCCCACATAATATGTGGTGGTTTTAATAAAGAGGATACTGAGAATGCACTGATTGACCTAAAGTTTCTAGGAGTAGATAATATTCTTGCACTAAGAGGTGACCCTATGAAAAATGAATCTTCTTTTATTCCTGTAGAAGGTGGAAATAAATTTGCTATTGATCTAATCCAGCAAATTAATGAAATGAATAATGGTCAATATCTTTATGAAGAGACAAAAAATAGTCCTTCTAATTTTTGCATAGGTGCAGCTGGCTACCCTGAAAAACATTTTGAAGCGATGAATTTAGCTAGCGACCTGAGGCATTTGAAAGCAAAAGTTGACGCCGGGGCTGAATTTATTGTTACTCAATTGTTTTATGACAATAAAAAGTATTTCTCATTTGTTAAAAAATGTAGAGAAATTGGAATTACAGTTCCAATCATTCCAGGACTAAAACCAATAACCAATCAAAGACATTTAACATTTATACCAAAATTTTTTAACACTAATTTTCCTGAAGAATTTTCTAATGAATTAGAAAAATGTAAAACCAATGAGGAGATTAAAAAAGTGGGTATAGAATGGTCTATAGAACAATCCAAAGAGTTAATTGATGCTGGTGTTCCTGTATTACATTTCTACACAATGGGCAAAGGGCAGTCGGTAAAAGAAGTTGCAAGTAATATTTTTTAAAATTATTTTGATAAATTGTTTTAAATTTTGAGGTATTGTTATCTCTTAATTAACAAACAAGCTAAACCTCGTGAACTTATTTAGAGCCAATCTTTTATTAATAATTCTTATAATTTTTGTTACACGAACACAAGGACAATTAAGAATTAGATTAAATATTGAACTAACGCATGTTGAAAATAGAAAAAAGAAACTTAAAAATTATAAAGTATTAATATCTCAAGGTGAAAAAGAAATTGAAAGTTGTTTAGTTACTAAAAATAAGTTTAGTAAAATTATATATTCTAAAGGAATATACAAGTTTGAATTTTCCAAAGAAAATTACGTGTCTAAACATTTTATTGTCGATGTTCTTGATATACCAGAAAGCAGAAAAAGACATGTTTTAAAAGCAGAAGTAACCTTATTTAAAAAATCAGAAAAGTTTGATGTTCGCTTTTTAGAAAAAGAACCTATTTCAATAGCTTATTATGACTATACAAATAAAGTCTTAAAATGGGATTTTGATTACAATAGAACTATGATAGAAAAGATAATTGAAGCGCAATTAATAGAATAAGGGGCTGAAAATCAATGTTTTGTTTCAAAACCTAAAAAAACTTTTCTAATATTTTCTTAGTTATAGTCTCATTTTTTTTAATTTTAAAGGAAAACCAAAAAAAATGAAAAAAATTACTATACTATTTATTTTAATTTCTTCCATTGTAATAGGCCAATGTCCAGACCCAATAATAACATCTTGGTCAATGTCCGGAACTACAGCAGATTTTGGAGGAACTAACGACCCATCTATAATTTCTTATGAAATTCAATATAATGAAGGAAGTACCTTTACACCGGGAACACCAGCTCCTGCAGGAGTTCAAACCTTCACTTTTACATCTTTTCCATCCTCAATAACAGGATTATCAATGTCTACAGATTATTATTTTACAATAAGATCAATCTGCGCTAGTGATACTGGTAGTTGGTATGACAATGGAAATAATGGTCCTGATTTGTGGACTACAACAGCAGATTGTCCAAATTCCTTACCTTATTTTAATGATTTTGAAACAATCTCCTGTTGGCCTTTTGGTCCACCATGGCATACTAATAATGGTTCTCCAGGAAATTATTGGTATTATACGACAGACAATACTGGTAATACATATGCTGGATCAGACTCTTGGACTCAAAATCAAGGAGCACTAACCCCTGATTGTTGGGTAGTATTTGGCCCTATTGATATGACAGGTGTTACTGATGCTAATTTGGCATGGAAAGTAAGAGGAATAGATCCTGCATGGTGTCAGGAAAACTATACCATTTATTTTGGAAATGATTATAATATCTCGTCTCTTGAAAATTCGCCCTATTCTTACAGTGAGACTATTACTTCAGGTGGAGATGCATGTGGGACTAACTGGGGTCAAAGATCTTTTGCCATCTCTGGATACAATTATAATGAAGGATATATTGCTTTAAGACATCATGGAGTTTCAGATATGTTTCAAATTAATTTTGATGATTTAGAATTGACTAGTACCGTTTCTACGACTGAAATAGAAAATGTTGAAATGGACATTTACCCAAATCCAACCAACAATTTTTTAAATATTAAGTCGGACATGAAATATATTGGGGCCAATTATTCTGTTTTTGACAATAGTGGTAAAGTTGTTTTAAATGGGCTAATAACATCAAATTTAACAACCATTAATACAGAATTTTTATCTGAAGGTATTTACTTATTTAGTGCAGGTGACAATATTAAAAGAAAGTTTATTGTTATTAGATGATATTTTCATGATATGAATTAAAAAGCCCAACATTAAATTAAATATTGGGCTTTTTTAATATTTTAAAATTTCAAGAAATTACTTTTTAACGTTAGCGGTAATAAATTCTCTATTCATTCTTGAAATATTATCTAATGAAATTCCTTTAGGGCATTCTACTTCACAAGCACCAGTATTGGTGCAATTCCCAAACCCTTCTTCGTCCATTTTATTAACCATATTTATTACTCTTTCTTTAGCTTCTACTTGGCCTTGAGGGAGCAGAGAAAATTGAGAAACCTTAGCAGAAACAAAAAGCATTGCCGATGAGTTTTTGCAAGAAGCAACACAAGCTCCACAACCAATACAAGTAGCAGCATCAAATGCGGTATCAGCATCTTCTTTAGGAATAGGAATACTGTTAGCATCCTGTGTATTTCCAGAAGTATTAACAGAAACATAACCACCAGCTTGTTGAATTCTGTCAAAAGCCGATCTGTCTACAACTAAATCTTTTACAACTGGAAATGCGTTTGCTCTAAAAGGCTCAATATATATTGTATCTCCATCCTTAAATTTTCGCATATGAAGTTGGCAAGTTGTTACTCTTCTATCTGGTCCATGTGCTTCTCCGTTTATGTAAAGCGAACACATTCCACAAATTCCCTCTCTGCAATCATGGTCAAATGCAACTGGTTCAATTTCCTTTTCAATCAGTTCTTCGTTTAAAACGTCTAGCATTTCTAAAAAAGACATATCCTCGGACACATCACTAATAGGATAAGTTTCTAAAGATCCTTTATCAGTGTTACTTTTTTGTCTCCATATTTTTAGTGTTAAATTCATCTTTTTTGTTATTTATAAGATCTTACTTTTACTTCAATATTTTCAAATTCTAATTTTTCTTTATGAAGTTTAGCTTCTGAGGGCTCTCCTTTATATTCCCAAGCAGAGACAAAGTTAAATTTCTTATCATCTCTTTTAGCTTCTCCTTCTTTGGTAGCATATTCTTCTCTAAAGTGTCCTCCACAGGATTCGTTTCTAGTAAGTGCGTCTTTGGCAAATAATTCTCCTAGTTCAAGAAAATCAGCAACTCTACCTGCTTTTTCTAACTCCTTATTGAGTTCATTTAAACCACCTGGAACCATTACGTTTTTCCAAAAATCAGCTCTTAGTTCTTTAATTTCTGAAATAGCTTCATTTAGTCCGGTTTCGTTCCTAGACATTCCACATTTGTCCCACATAATATTCCCCAACTTTTTGTGGTAATAGTCAACAGAGTGCTTTCCTTTATTTTGAACTAATTTATTTAATAAATCTTTAACTTTTTCTTCAGATTCTTTGAACTCAGGAGTGTCTGTAGAAATAGGACCTGTTCTAATATCATCAGATAAATAATCTCCAATAGTATAAGGTAAAACAAAATATCCGTCAGCCAAGCCCTGCATTAAAGCTGAAGCGCCAAGCCTATTAGAGCCATGATCAGAGAAGTTTGCTTCTCCAATTGCATAAAGGCCAGGAACTGTTGTCATTAAATTGTAATCTACCCAAATACCTCCCATAGTGTAATGAACTGCGGGATATATCATCATAGGATTTTCATAAGGATTTTCGTCAACAATTTTTTCATACATCTGAAATAAATTGCCATATTTTGATTTAACAATCTCTTGACCCATTTTTTTAATCAGATTATGATCGTTAGGATCTTCACCTTGAAGAAGAACTTGTTCTTTTCCGTATCTAGTAATTGCAGAACTAAAATCTAGGTATACTGCTTCTCCAGTTTTATTTACACCGAATCCTGCATCACATCGTTCTTTTGCGGCTCTAGAGGCTACATCTCTTGGAACTAAATTTCCAAAAGCAGGATATCTTCTCTCTAAATAATAGTCTCTATTTTCTTCAGCTATTTCAGTAGCTTTCAAAGTTCCTTCTCTTAAAGCTTCAACATCTTCCTTTCTTTTAGGAACCCAGATTCTTCCATCATTTCGAAGAGATTCTGACATGAGAGTTAGTTTAGACTGATATTCTCCAGATCTTGGAATACAAGTTGGATGTATTTGTGTATAGCATGGATTGGCAAAAAACGCACCTTTTTTATGAACTTTCCAAGCTGCAGTAGCATTACTTCCCATTGCGTTTGTAGACAAAAAGTATACATTTCCATATCCACCAGTAGCAATTACAACTGCATGTGCAGAGTGTCTTTCTATCTCACCAGTTATTAAATTTCTTGCAATAATTCCTCTAGCTTTTCCATCTACAATTACAACGTCTAACATTTCATGACGATTATGCATTTGTATTTTACCTCTAGCAATTTGTCTATTCATGGCGGAGTAAGCACCTAAAAGAAGTTGTTGACCTGTTTGACCTTTTGCATAAAAGGTTCTTGAAACGAGAACCCCCCCAAACGATCTATTGTCTAATAAACCACCATAATCTCTTGCAAATGGTACTCCCTGAGCTACACATTGGTCAATAATATTGGTAGATACTTCAGCTAATCTATATACATTGGCTTCTCTAGATCTATAATCTCCACCTTTTATAGTATCGTAAAAAAGTCTGTAGGTAGAATCTCCGTCTCCTTGGTAATTTTTTGCCGCATTTATTCCGCCTTGAGCAGCAATTGAATGTGCTCTTCTTGGACTATCTTGATAACAAAATGTCTTAACATTATATCCAAGTTCTGCTAAGGTTGCAGAAGCTGACCCTCCAGCAAGTCCTGTTCCAACTACTATAACATCAATGTTTCTTTTATTGGCAGGATTTACTAAGTTAATAGAATCTTTGTATTGAGTCCATTTGTCCTTCAAATCACCTTGTGGTACGCCAGAATTTAAAGTTGCCATATTTTATTAGTGTTGGGTTATAAAATGAAACAATGCTATCAGTATAAAACCAGTAGGCACAATTATTGCGAAAATATTTCCAAATTTATAAAATGCTAATCTTGTTTTACTAGTTGCTATTCCAACGCTTTGGAAGGAGGACTGAAAACCGTGCATTAAGTGTAAGGATAAAAATATAAATGCAATTATATAGGCTATTACTCTTGGCATAGCTGCAAACTTTTCGTGCAACTCGTGAAAATATCTAAACTCTCCGTTGTGCATTCCACTCATATCTCCTTGAATGTATTTTACATTAATTTCTGGAATCCAGAAATCAATAAAATGAATACCTAAAAAAGCAAGTACGGTAAGACCGCTAATAATCATATTTCTAGATACCCAAGACGAATTTGCTGAAGGTTTGTTATAAGCATAACTTATAGCTCTGGATTTCCTGTTTTTTAAATCAAGATAAAAACCCATTATGAAGTGAAATACTACTCCAAAAATTAATACTGGCTGCAATAGAAATTGCACTAAAGGATTAGTTCCCATAAAATGAGAGGCTTCATTAAATGCATCTGGGCTTATTACAGAAAGTGAGTTTATTACAAGATGCTGAAGCAAAAAAAACATTAAAAATAAACCTGAAAGTGCCATCAGAACTTTGTATCCTATGGAAGTGTAAAAAGTAGATTTACTCATATTTTTTAATTAACTTATGTAAATGTAGTAAACAATGTAATGTCAAAGTAATAGCTTCTTAAAATATAATTGAACAAACAACTATTTTTTAACTATTTAGAAAGAATATAAATAAGATGGTTGAAATACTATATTTAGTAATAGTTTATTTATCGTTAGTCGTTTAACAATTTATCTATAGAATAGTATCCAGATAAAATTGCACCTGGAACTCCCATTTGTTTATAGGGGTCATTTATTTCACCAGCGAAATATACTTTTTGATCTAAAGATTGATTTAATATTTTAAGAGTTGATTTTTTTTCTTGAAAGGCTTGTGTCCATGTGCCCTTTGTAAATTTATGTTGACCCCAATTTTCGTAGCGATATTCATGCAGGTAGGTTTGAGATGCTTTTCCATCAAAAATTTCATTTAGTTCGTTAATTATTTTTGAAATTATTTTTTTTTCTGAACCTAGGGAATAGTATTTTTTAGCTTCCT
>MDSZ01024953.1_pt1 | contig 11753 bp, 11 predicted proteins | sample 811201 | NCBI WGS metagenome assembly MDSZ01 (sample SAMN05326647, study PRJNA326480) | marine metagenome | isolation source: seawater | place: Indian Ocean: North | collected 2010 | reverse complement strand
CGAGATTGATTGGAAACCAGATTTAATATTAGCTTCTTATCATGGAATTCCAAAAAAATATTTTGATAAAGGTGATCCATATCATTGTTATTGTCATAAAACGACAAGGCTAATTAATGAGAAATTAAACTCTATTGAAATTAAAACTACATTTCAATCAAGATTTGGCCCTCAGGAATGGCTGCAACCTTACACAGATAAAACTTTAGAAGAACTCCCAAAAGATGGAAAAAGAAATGTCTTAGCAATATGCCCTGGTTTTTCCTCTGATTGTGTTGAAACATTAGAAGAAATACTCATACAAGGTAAAGAAAGTTTTATGGAGTCTGGTGGAGAAAATTTTGACATGGTTCCTTGCTTAAATGACAGCGATGATCATATACTTTTGTTGAAAAATTTGATTGAAAAAAATATATAACATGAATTTTTACCTATTATTTAAGTCATTACATTTAATTTCTGTTATATCTTGGATGGCTGGACTTCTATATTTGCCTAGAATCTTTGTCTATCATTCTGAAAATAGTTCAGAAAAAAAAACCTCAGAAATATTTAAGACAATGGAAAGAAAATTATTTTTTTACATTATGACCCCAGCCATGATTTTGTCTTGGATTTTTGGTGTAATATTAATTCACAGTATCGGAGTTCAACAAATAGTACAAACTTGGATGATATTAAAAATAATTTTTGTAACTATATTAACACTTTATCATTTATACCTCGGTAGAATTCTTGTCCAATTTAAAATAGATCAAAATGCACATAGTCATAAATTTTATAGACTTATTAATGAAATACCAACATTATTACTTATTTTGATTGTTTTTGTTGTTGTTTTTAAGCCTTTATAGGGTTGAAATCTTATCAACACATAACTATATTAAGTCTATCTAATTAAATCTCCCAATATGAATATACAAGAATTAAAAGAAAAAAGCTCTGAAAAACTTATTAGTGAAGCCGAAAATTTAGGAATAGAAAACGCAAGTACTTTAAGAAGACAAGAAATTTATTTTGCAATACTTAAAAAATTAGCAGAAAAAGGCGAAGAAATTACTGGAGGAGGAGTTCTCCAATTACTCCAAGATGGCTTTGGATTTCTGAGAGCAATAGAATCAAATTATTTACCTGGTGCTGATGATATTTATGTCAGTCCAAACCAAATTAGAAAATTTGGATTGAGAACCGGAGATACAGTCGAAGGTCCAATAAGATCACCAAAGGAAGGCGAAAGATATTTTGCCTTACTACAGGTTAGTAAAATTAACTTTGAAGAAACCGACAAATTCAAGCACAAAATTGCTTTTGATAATTTAACTCCACTCTACCCAAATAAACAATTAGTTATGGAAGTTGAAACAAATAAAGTGGAAAAAAAAGTAGATTTGACACCAAGATTAATTGACTTAGTGAGTCCAATAGGAAAAGGACAGAGATCATTAATTATTTCTCCTCCAAAGGCAGGAAAAACAATGATTTTACAAAGCATCGCAAATTCAATAACTGCAAATCATCCAGAATGTTATCTGATGGTTTTACTGATAGACGAAAGACCTGAAGAAGTAACAGATATGCAAAGAACTGTTAAGGGAGAAGTTATAAGTTCAACATTTGATGAGCCAGCACAAAGACACGTAGCTGTAGCAGAAATGGTAATTGAAAAAGCAAAGAGATTAACCGAACATAAAAAAGATGTAGTTATTTTGTTAGACTCTATAACTAGATTAGGAAGAGCTTATAATGCAGTTGTTCCAAGTTCTGGAAAAGTTTTAACTGGTGGAGTGGATGCTAATGCACTTCAAAGACCTAAAAGATTTTTTGGAGCAGCGAGAAATATTGAAGAAGGAGGGTCTTTGACAATAATAGCAACTGCTTTAATTGATACCGGTAGTAGAATGGATGAAGTTATATTTGAAGAGTTTAAAGGAACAGGAAATAGTGAAACTATTTTAGATAGAAAAATTTCTGAAAAAAGAATATTCCCTGCAATTGATATTACAAAATCTGGAACAAGAAGAGAGGAATTAATTTTTGAAAAAAATGATCTCCAAAAAATGAACGTTTTGAGAAGAATAATTGCACCTATGGGCTCAATGGATGCTATTGAATTTATAAACTCTAAATTAAAAGATACAAAAAATAATTCTGAATTTTTCAATTCAATGAATAAGCCGGTCTAAATATAGCCTAGCTCTTTCATTTCTTTCTTAAAAAATTTCTTAATTGTTTTTGATGTTTGTGATCTAATTAGTTTTTTATAGTTATTTTTAGTACCTAAATTAAAAAAATTTTTCACTTTCCCTTCTTTTTTTGAAAAAATAGCTTCTTTAAATCCCTCTGTTTCCTCTTTTCTTTTTAGAATATCAAAGTCAGTACTTTCTATTGAATTTTTTAATTTATTAAAATTAATTTTACTATCTTTGTTCATCAATTTATTTGTAAATTTTATAATCTTTTTAAATGTGTTAAATCTATTTTTCTCTAAATCCTCATATTTTATAAAAAGTGTTTCTATATCTTTAGTTAACTTCCATGATTTGAAATTATTTGCCCAAGAACTTATAAATGAATAGTTAGAGTAATCTTCAAGATTATTTTCATCCCTTAAATTTCTATAAACACTATTAATCATATTTAGAGCCTCGTCCTCGTTTAAAGAATAATGATTCATCAATGATGATAAAACATTCCTAGGGTCCCTGACTATGTAAATTGCTCCTAATGAAAATTCAGATGTAGTAAAATTTTTACCTTTATAAGATCCAAATACATTATGTGTTTTTAAAAAACGCACTTCGTTTTTTGCTTTAATTTTACTTTGAGCTATTAGCCAATTTTCCGCAGCTTCATCGACGCTTTTAATTTCTTTTTTTAAGAAGTCCTTACTCGGGAATTGTTTTATTTTATCTAATAGATCAAAGTTAAATTTACCATCTTCGGTATAATAATATGCAGATAAAAGAGATCTAACCCAAGTATTCCCACTTTTTGGATAAGAAGCTAACCAAATAATCATTGAATTATTTTTATATTAAATTCATATTGTGGCTATAATAAAATGACAATCTATGCACTTTCCTCTGGACCAGGAATATCTGGAATTGCTGTTATAAGGGTTTCAGGTTTAAACACAAAAAAAGTCTTGGAAAATATAACTTTTTTGCCTTTACCAAAGCCCAAAGTGGCTACACTTCGAAAATTTAAAAATCCAGAAACTAATGATTTAATAGACGAAGGTATTATACTATGGTTTCCCAGCCCTGAGAGCTACACAGGTGAAGATATGGCAGAATTCCATGTACATGGTAGCAAAGCAGTTGTAGATGCAATGCAATCTTCAATATCTAAAATTGATGGCTGTAGATTAGCTGATCCAGGTGAATTCACGAAGTTAGCTTTTCAAAATGGTAAAATAAATCTGTTAAAGGCAGAAAGTATATCAGATTTAATTTCATCGGAAACAGAAATCCAGAGACAACAAGCAATAAAAATTATGTCTGGAAAAAGTGCAACCAAGTTTAATTCATTAAGAGAAAGGTTGTTAAAAATTTTGTCAAACATTGAAGCTAAAATAGATTTTCCCGAAGAAGATTTACCCAAAAATATTTTAAAAAATATTCATTCAGAAGCCCAGAGCATAAGAAATGAAATAGGGAATATTTTAAACGATCAGAAAGTAGGAGAAAGGATTAGAGAAGGTTTTAAAATAGCAATTCTTGGACCTCCGAATGTAGGAAAATCTTCTTTGTTAAACTATTTGTCGAGGAGAAACATAGCAATTGTTTCCGAAATCGCTGGAACCACAAGAGATGTCATTGAAGCTCACCTAAACTTAGATGGTTATCCAGTTGTAATCTCTGACACAGCAGGGATCAGGGAGTCAAAAAATGAAATTGAAAAAAAAGGTATTAAGTTAGCCTTAAAAAGAGCTGAAAATGCTGATCTAAATATTTTCATGATGGATCCCAAAAGCCTTGATTTTACAGACTTTTTAAGCAATTTTGGATCAAAAAAATCAATTATAGTTATAAATAAAATGGATCTTGGTCTAGAATTGATAAATAGTGAAATTAAGAAATATGTTTCAATTCAAGTCTCAATAAAAAGGGAAAAAAATTTAGATAAACTTATTAATTTGATCAAAGAAAATTTGAAAAATAAATTTATTTCTTCTGAAGATATTTATATTACAAGACAAAGACACAGAGTTAATCTTGAGAAATGTGTCGAACATTTAATAAGCTTTGAAGATAAAAATTCCTTAGAAGAATTTGACAAAGCAGCTGAAGATTTAAGGTTGGCAACAAGACATTTAGGAATGATTGTTGGAAAAGTTGATGTTGAAGAGATATTAGGTTCAATTTTTAGTGATTTCTGTATAGGTAAATAATCGTTGGTATATAACACTTTTTAAACAAATTTGAGTGTTTTCTTGTAAATTTTAAGATCAATAATAAATTACAGATATGAAAAATGATCTTAAATTTGATGTAGCAGTAATAGGTGGCGGTCATGCTGGTTGCGAAGCTGCAGCCGCTTCAGCAAGATTAGGTGTTAACACTGCTTTATTTACACACAGATTTGATACTATAGGAGAGATGTCTTGCAATCCAGCAATTGGTGGCTTAGGTAAAGGACATTTAGTAAGAGAAATAGATGCACTTGATGGTGTTATGGGAGAAGTGGCAGATAAATCAGGTATTCAATTTAGGCTCTTAAATAGAAGTAGGGGTCCAGCGGTTAGAGGACCTAGAACACAAAGTGACAGATCACTATATAAAAAATTTATGCAAGAAAAACTTGTAAACTACTGTAATTTAAGCATTTTTTCAGATCCTGTAATTAAGTTTACTTTTAAAAATAATGATATAATAGGATTTGTAACACAATCTGGGAAAGTTGTTAAATCATCGAGGTTAATTCTAACAACGGGTACATTTTTAAATGGTCTTATTCACATTGGTAAGGAAAAAAAACCTGCTGGAAGATTTGATGAGAAACCCTCAACAGGTTTAAGCGAGCAATTAGAAAAGTATAATTTTAAAATAGGTAGATTAAAAACTGGAACTCCACCAAGGCTCGACGCTCGTACAATAAATTTTGAAAATTTAGAGGAGCAATATGCAGATGATGATCCATATTTTTTTTCTTTTCTTACAAAAAAAAATTTAAACAAACAAATTTCATGCCGTGTTACGTATACAAATGAGAAAGTTCATAAAATTATTTTTAAAAATCTTAAACAAAGTGCAATGTACTCTGGGAACATAAAAGGTGTGGGACCGAGATATTGTCCATCAATAGAGGATAAAATAAAAAAATTTGCAGGTAAGCAGAGGCATCAAATATTTTTGGAGCCCGAAGGTTTAAATGATCATACAATTTACCCAAATGGAATATCTACATCATTACCAGCATCTTTGCAGCAGGAAATATGTAATAATATCAGTGGTTTAGAGAATGTTAAAATTTTGAGACCAGGATATGCAATTGAATATGATTTTGTTGATCCTAGGGAGCTTTTTTTAACTCTAGAGACAAAAAAAATTAAAAATCTTTATCTTGCTGGCCAGATTAACGGAACCACAGGATATGAAGAGGCAGCAGCTCAGGGATTAGTAGCTGGAATAAATGCTGCATTATCTTTTAAAAAAAAAGAACCATTTATTTTAGATCGATCAGAAGCCTATATTGGAGTTATGATAGATGATTTAGTTACAAAGGGTGTAGCTGAACCTTATAGAATGTTTACATCAAGGGCAGAGTACAGGCTATCTCTTAGGTCAGACAATGCAGACGTAAGGTTAACCCAAAAAGGTATAGATATAGGATTAGTTTTAAATGAGAGAGAGAGAGTATATAAAGAGAAATTTAGTCAATTGTCAAAATTACATTTTAAAATGGATAAATTGATGATTACACCCTCAAAAGTAGCTAAATTTGGAGTTAAAATTGCAAAAGACGGCATTAGTCGATCAGCAAATCAAATATTAGGGCAAAAATCAGTAAATATGAGTAAAATTAGGGAAATATGGCCAGAAATAAACTATGTTTCACGTGAAATTGATGAACAATTGGAAATCAATTCACATTATAAGGGATATTTAAAAAAGCAAAAAGCAGATATACTTGCATTTAAAAGAGATGAGGACTTACTAATCCCTGAAAATCTCAATTATGACAACTTTTCAGGACTATCTAATGAGGTAAAATCTAAATTTAAGAAGATAAGACCTAAAACTATGGGGCAAGCATTAAGAATTGAAGGTATTACTCCGGCAGCAGTGTATATTTTGTTGTCTCATCTGAAAAGAAAGTCTATTAAACATATAGCTTGATTGATTCGAATATTTATAAAATTGATAAAATTATAGGTTTAAATGTTTCACGTGAAACTTTAAAGGATCTTGAAGACTACTCAAAAGCTATAATTAGAAAAAATAAAGATATTAACTTAATTAGTAAATCAACTGAAAAGTCAATAAAACAAAGGCATATTCAAGATAGTGCACAAATCATTGAATTTATTGATAAAAAAGACATTAAAATTTGTACCGATTTAGGCTCCGGCGCTGGCCTACCAGGTATAGTTTTAGGTATTTTGATGAAACCAAAAAAACAAGCATTTAAGCTAATTTTTTATGAAAAAAGTTACCATAAGAGTATTTTCTTAAAAGAAATGACAAAAAAGTTTAATTTAAATTCAGAAGTTCGCCAAAAAAATATTTTTTACGAAAAAAAATTAAATACTGATGTAATAATTTCCCGCGCATTTAAGCCTTTGCCGATAATTTTTCAAATTGCTCAAAGTAACTTCAAAAATTTTAAATACATAATTTTATTTTTAGGAAAGAGTGGCAAAAATATTTTATTTGATGCACTTAAGTCTTGGAAATTTGATTATGAAAAAAAAGAGAGTTTAACTAGTCAAGAGTCTATGATTGTAAAAATTTCAAATTTGAGAAAAAAAAATGCTTAGAATAAATCAACTCCAAGTAAAAAGTTTATTTCAGAATAAAAAATTTTTAGGCTACAAAAAATTAATAAAAAAAAAAAAATATTATAAGAAAAATGAATATTAAAATAATTTCAGTCATTAATCAGAAGGGAGGAGTCGGAAAGACTACAACTGTCATCAATCTAGCAGCAGGAATATCAATGAAAGGAAAAAAGATTTTAGTAATCGACCTAGATCCTCAAGGAAATGCAACAACAGGTCTAGGATTATCAAATACAAAAAATTCTGATAAAACAATTTATAATGTTCTAAATGGAAACAAGAAAATTTCAGAGGTTATACAGTCAACTAAATTTTCAAACCTTGATTTAATTACATCCAATGTAGATTTGTCTGGTCTTGAAGTTGAGACAGCAGGTGATAACCGGAGAGCTTTTAAATTAAAGGACGAATTAAGCCCTATTTTAAATGATTCTAGAGCATCTTATGATTATATACTTATAGACTGCCCACCATCACTCAGTTTACTTACAATTATGGCATTGGTAGCTTCAGATGCACTAGTTGTGCCTCTCCAGACAGAATTTTTTGCTTTAGAAGGTCTTACTCAACTTATGAAAACTATCGAGAGGATAAAATCCAATTTGAATCCATCCTTAGAGATAAGAGGTATACTCCTGACCATGTTCGATAAAAGAAATAAACTATCAGGACAAGTTGAATTGGAAGCAAGAAATTATTTTAAAGATAAAGTTTATTCAGCTGTTGTGCCAAGAAATGTCAGACTATCAGAAGCTCCATCTCATGGTATCCCGGTTTTAATATATGATAAGTTATGTCCAGGCAGTAGAGCTTATTTTAAATTTACAGAAGAATTTTTAGATCAAGACAATAAAGTGGAGAGTGCAGCATGATTAATCCTTTTAAAAGCAAAAAAGGACTAGGGAGAGGTCTATCATCATTGATAGGAGATAGTGATATAAAAAATTCAAATGAAAAAGTTCTTATAAGTTCTATTGTTCCAAATAGAAATCAGCCAAGGAAATTGTTTGAGAAAGAATCTTTAGAAGAATTAACTAATTCGATCAAGGAGAGAGGAATAATACAACCATTGATAGTTAGAAAATTTGGTAGTCAGGACAACAAGTATGAGTTAATTGCTGGAGAGAGGAGATGGCAAGCAGCACAATCAGCTGGTCTTCACGAGATCCCTGTAATTATAATAGAAGCAGATAATCTTAAATCACTTGAATTAGCAATTATTGAAAATGTCCAAAGAAAAGATCTTAATGCAATAGAAGAGGCTGATAGTTATAAAAATCTTATCGAAAACTTTGGATATAATCAAGAAAGTGTTTCTAAGTTTATAGGTAAAAGTAGATCACATGTTTCAAATTCTCTACGATTATTAACGCTACCAGAAAAATTAATTGAAATGATAAAACTCAATAAGATATCGCAAGGACATGCAAAACTATTAATCGGTTTAGAAAATGCAATTCTAATTGCCGACAAAATAATTAAAAAAAAATTATCTGTAAGACAAACAGAAAATCTTGTAAGAATTCTAAAAAAAGGTTTTAAACAAACCGCAAAATTAAAAGATCCAAATTTGATTTCAGTTGAAAACCAACTTAGTGAAAAACTTGGGATGAGAGTTTATTTAAGTAATAAAAAGAATAATTCTGGAAAATTAACATTTGAGTTTAAAGGGTTAGATCAATTAGATAGATTAATAAATACAATCAAAAACAACTATTAATAATTAACAATAAAATTTGATAATATGTTTAGTGAATTATTAGTGTTTGTTTTAATTAACATTTCAATTTCATTAAGTTCATAAATTTTATTTTTTAATTCGTTTAATGTCCATGAATTTGCCTGTTTTTTCACTCCCTCTTTTTCCTTCCAAAATATAGGTGGTTTAACATTTGAAATAATTACATCTAAATTTTCATTTTCATTGTATTTTTCTAAAATATTCATAAGTCTCTTTGACCTATTTAAAATTGTCCTAATAATAAGAATACAATCTTCATTCGTATAATTGTTTTCATTAAGAACTTTTACAACGCTGCTAGTTTTTTTTGATAAATAATTGTCAACCAATTCACTAACACTAAAATTTTCACTCAAATTGCTTAATTTTTTTACCGCTTCAAAACTGACACTTTTTTTTGTAAATGAGTAACTTAATATTTTATTGAGTTCATTTTTAATATTATCTCTATCACCTCTAGCTCTGCTAATTAGTAAGTTAATAGATTCCATCGATAGCTTAATTTTATTTTCATTTAAAAATTTGATAATTATTTTTGAAAGATCTTGTGGAGTGTCTTCGTAAACTGGAATAGTTACCAACAATTTGTCTTTTTCAAAAAAAGTTCTTAGTTTTGAACGCTTGTCTAAGGATTTGCTTTTTAATATGATTTTAACACTATCTATCTTCTTCTCTAAGATTTCGAGAATAAAATTTAAAATTTTTTCACTAACTCTAGAAATAATGTAAATTTTTTTATTATCAAAAAGTGATTTAGACATCATTTCAGATATTATAATTTCTCTATTTCTTATTATCTCATTTTCATCGTATTTGTTGATAACTTCTTCAAATCTTTTAGCAAAAAAATTTTCAATTATTTCATTTTGAAGGCCGCTGTTTGGTCCATAAAACATGAAAAAGTTAAATTTTTCAATATTAGTTTGATTTAATTGAAAACTCTTAATAATCATTTATTTATTGTCACGACTGACATAATTATTTCCGATGAAATAATTTTTGATAAATTTTCAATTATATTTTCTTCATTTTTAGATAGTTCAAATTTATCTGTAATGTTGTTATATGTAGTTTGTTTTGTAAAATTATTTTTAAAAACAATTTCGTTATTTTCAATGATTTTATAATCTGTAAAAATTTTTAATTTGTAACTAGTTGCATCACCTTTTTCATTTAGAGATATTGATTCTTTATCTCTGCTAGTTGTAAGGTGAATATCATAAATTTTGTTACCTTTACTTCTATTTAGTAGGTTATTTTTAATTATTTTGTTAATTTTCACGTCACCTTGCATAATAATATTATTAAATTTAAAATTACTTTTTTTACTCAAAAAGATAGGTTCATATTTGCAACCCACTAATGACATAAAAATAATAATAACGTATAATATTTTATTCATTTACTAAAATATTCATTAATCTATTTTGAACATATACAGTCTTCACAATCGTTTTCTGATTTAAATACTTTTCTAACACTTTATCCTTTTTTATAATTTTCAAAAGATCTCTTTCCTCTATATTTTTTTTTGCATTTAAAATAGACCTTTTTTTACCGTTAATTTGTATAACAATTTTGATTTGTTCATTTTCTAAAAAAGATAGGTCATATTCCGGCCAGACTGATTTATCGTCAATTCCAAGATCACTTAAACATTCATTTGAGAAATGAGGAATAATTGGCATGAAACATATAATAATTTTCTCATAACATTCTTTGAGATATTTTATATTTTTGTTTTCCTTAATGTAGTTTGTAAAAAAATTATATGTTTCATATAAATTAGCTATAATTACATTGTAATTAAATTTTTCTAAATTATCAGTGATTTTGGCTATTGTCTGATTTGTGAAATTAACAATTTTTTTATCTTCATTTGTTTCGTCTTCTTTTTGAATTTTTGATTTTATAGAGTTGTGCAAAGTCCACAATTTTTGAATAAACTTATATGATGAAATCATTCCTTGATCTGACCATTGAACATCTTTCTCTGGTGGACTGTCTGACAGGATAAATAGTCGAACAGAATCAGCACCATAACTCTCAATTATTTGCTCTGGATCAATTACATTTTTCTTTGACTTTGACATGGACTCTGAGGGGCCAACTTTTACTTCTTCATTAGAATTATCTTTTAAAAAAAATTTGTTATTAATTTTTTCTACTTGTTCTGGGCTTAACCAATTATTATTCTTATCCTTATACGTCTCATGACAAACCATACCCTGAGTAAACAAGCTTTTAAATGGTTCTGTAATATCAAAATTTTTGTTTTGATAATTAATAGCTCTACTAAAAAATCTAGAATATAATAAATGCAAGATAGCATGCTCAACTCCTCCAATGTATTGGTCTACAGGCATCCAATAGTCAATTTCCTCTTTATTAAAACCATAGTCACTTTCTTTAGGTGAACAAAATCTTAAATAATACCAAGATGAACAAACAAAAGTGTCAAGGGTGTCTGTTTCCCTAGTATACTCTTTTCCATCAATATTTATTTTTTTCCAGTCCTCTTGATGATCAAGAGGATTGCCTTTAACATTTAATTTTATACTTTCAGGTAATTTAACAGGCAACATTTCTTTTGGAACAGGATGCACTTCTCCGTTCTCATCATAAAGTATTGGTATTGGACATCCCCAATATCTTTGTCTTGATACACCCCAATCTTTTAATCTGTAATTAGTTTTTTTTTTTCCTATTTTTTTTTCCTCCAATATATTTATAGTTTCTAATACAGATTTGGTTGGTGCTTCAAAACCATTCAAAAATTCAGAATTTATTAAAATTCCTGGACCAGTATAAGATTCATCTTTAACTTGAAAATCATCACCTTTGTCATAAGGTCTGACTACAGTCTTTATTTGCAAACCATACTTTTTTGCAAAATCAAAGTCTCTTTGATCATGTGCAGGACAACCAAACACAGCCCCAAAACCATAATCCATTAGAACAAAATTTGCAAAATATACTGGAACTTTTTGTTTTGGATCTATTGGATTT
>MDSZ01197201.1_pt1 | contig 11756 bp, 9 predicted proteins | sample 811201 | NCBI WGS metagenome assembly MDSZ01 (sample SAMN05326647, study PRJNA326480) | marine metagenome | isolation source: seawater | place: Indian Ocean: North | collected 2010 | reverse complement strand
TTCGGTGCGACCATAATTAAAAATCAATGTTCCCCAATCTTGATGTTTTCCTTGCCGGGGATCTTCGTGCTCGTAAAGAGCGGTTCCATCAAAACGAGCTAAGGCAAAACTGTCTTCGGGAAAATGTGCAGGAACCCAATCCAAAATAACGCCGATACCATTTTTGTGCAATTGATCAACAAGGTACTTAAAGTCATCTGGATTACCAAATCGATGGGTAGGTGCAAAAAAACCAGTAACTTGATAACCCCAAGACCCGTCAAATGGGTGCTCAGCAAGGGGCATAAACTCAACATGGGTGTACTGCATATCCTTCAAATAAGGTATCAAAGTCCGGGAGATTTCTCGATAACTTAAGGGCCGGCGCCCATCTTCAACTAAACATTTCCAAGAACCCAGATGCATCTCATAAATCGAGCAGGGTGATTCTTTCCAATCCGTTTCTTCTCGCTTTTGAAGCCAGTCCCCGTCAGACCATTGATAGGTCTGAGTATTATAAACAATTGACGCATTGTGCGGGGGCGACTCAAAATACTGTCCGTAAGGATCTGTTTTAAGAAAGGACGATCCATCTGCTCCCAACAACTCAAATTTATAGAGAGTACCCTCCATCAGGCTGGGAATAAATATTTCCCAAATTCCAGACGCTCCTAGACCCCGCATCACATGGCAGCGTCCATCCCATAGATTAAAGTCCCCAACAACAGATACTCGCTTTGCTGATGGGGCCCAAACCGAAAAAGAAACTCCACTGATCCCGCCTACTGTCATCGGGTGAGCCCCTAGCTTATTATGAATAAAACGATCTTTTCCTTCGTTAAACAAGTATACGGACTCCTCACTAATCGTAGGCGTAAAGGCATAAGGATCGTAAAATTGTTGCGCCGTACCATTGTCGTAGAGCACCTTTAACTGATAGTCGAAAAATTCACTCTCCTCCCCGAGAATCCCTTCAAAGAGATCGCTCTCCTTAATACGACTCAATGGGTATTCTTTACCCTTCCCAGTTTCTGACATACAAACAACTGAACAGTCTACGGCACGCGGCAAAAGGGCCCGCACCACCATCTGTTTCTCAAAAGCCTTTTTAGAAGCTTTTTCCCTAGGAATCGCATGCATGCCCAAAAATGCGTGTGGTTCCGCACAGCGCGCCTCAACTAATGCCCTGAAATCACCCTCATTTAATTCCATACCCCAAAGGTCTATGTCGATACGATAGAGAAGTCACGATTTAAAATAAAAATATCTGCCCATCTTTTGCATAAATATCTTGTCGTACTTAAGAGCAGACCCATAAATTAAGCTGTGATTTTAACTAGATCAATCTTCGGAATACAGCTAGGCATTCAGCTTTACTTAGCCTCAGCTTTAATCGTCCTTGGAAATTTGCCTGAGCTAAGTTCAATTAATCCGATCGAATTCGATGAAGTCGCCCAAAAAATAATTGCAAGCGGAGACGCAACTTTTGACTTTGGCTCAATAAAATTAAGAGCGGATCACATCACATACTATAAAAACTATGATCTGCTGAACGCGCGAAGCAATGTTCATTTCACGACCAATAATCATCGACTCCTTGCCGATGACTTCTCCCTACAAGTCGAAGATTATAAGTTCTCACTCAATCAAATAAAATATGGTTTCTGGCCCTATTTTGTAGAGGCTGATTCAGGCGGTGGCTCATTCGATGAAATTCACCTTATAAAGAGCACCTTTTATTACGGGGAGCCCAATCCTTTAAGCCCAAATTTAAAAGCAGATTCAATTCATATCACCAATTTAGATAACGAAAAAAACATTCGCTTCAAAAACACTTTCGTCAGACTTGGCAAAATTCCCATTCTTTTCCTTCCCCAAATAAAAATCAAACTGGATAAGAATCCCTTTCTGGGAATTAGCAATTTAGGCTATGCCAATGAATTTGGAACTTATTTTCAAACTATTTCCCTAGTCCCACTCAGCGAATGGCTTCGCCTCGGTTTAAATTTAGATTATTATTCAAAACGCGGCACTTTAATTGGACCTACTGCCCAATATTACTCAGAAAATCTAACGCATTTCATTCAGGGAAGTATTAGTTCAGGCTTCATTAATGACTCAGGAGATACAGGGACAGACATTCTTAATAAAAACATCGATACAGAGAGAAGTTTTGTCTTAGCCCAGCACAAACAAATTCACAACAACCGCCTATTTCTTAGTGCTCAAATTCAGGATTTATCTGATTCGGAAATAATTCGAGATTTCCGAGAATCCTTTTATCTAGAAAATCAATTCCCGATTAATTTTATTGAAAGTTCTTACTTGAGCCAAGACTTTGCCATCAATGCCTTTGCCCATTTAAAAAACAATGACTTCTCTACTAGTCGTGAGCGCTTGCCAGAAATCAATTTCTTCTATCTTCCAAACTATTTATTGGGCACGCAATTTGTCCACAGGGCAGGGTTATACTATTCAGAAATAGACGAAAATACCCTCAGTCCCAAATCGGCCTTGTTCAATAAAATTAATGGGCTTAAATACAGTTTACTCGATCTCAACTACGCGCTCAGCCGGCGTTTTTCTTTCCAAAATTGGCTTTCAATAATACCAAAAATTGAATATCGAAGTTTCCGCTTTTCCCTAGATGAGTGGCATAGCGAACCGCTTCTGAATGCATTTGAAGAAACACATCAAATCCTCAATTACGGATTAGATATTTCGAGTGATTTTTACGCGACCTATTTAACACTCAATCAACTCTGGAATGTCAACGGGCTGAGACATCATTTTCGACCAAGTCTATCTATAAGCAAAATTCTCGCTGTGAGTAGCGATGATTTCAGTCAACTCTCCGCCACCCAACTACCGTCCGTACTCGATATCTCGCTACCGGCTCTGAGTTTACTTGACATCAGGAACAGTGACCCAATCAATGAACGCACTCTAACCCGCTTACGACTCGAAAACTATTTTCAAACTCGAAATTTGACTTATGGCTCAAGAAATTTAATGGAGTTACATCTAACTGCTGACTTTTACCAAAATTATCAAAGTAGACAGAGCGGAACCAATACACGTTCAAGCAAAAATGCACTTTGGCTTGAATACAAACTCTTCCCCGCCCCCTGGATGAAATTTAATATTACTTCCCGCTTGGATGGCAATTCCTTAAGCATACTAGAGCAACAATTTAGATTAGTCTTAAAGAGCAGTGATTTTTGGGAAATTGGGATTGCTTCTTATTACAAGAAAGCTTTTTCAGAGCAAATTACTCTTGATTACAGTTTAAAACTGTCGGAAAAAATGAACTTCTCTACAATCTTATGGAGTGATTTGAAAGAAAATGAAATCTCTCACTTCAGTATGGGGATTGATTCTATCTCAAATAGCAATTGGAGAACCTCCTATTCAATTAATTACAGATCAGATCAACGAAAACTAGAAGATATCAGTTTTGATATAGGCATAGAACTGCTTCCCTTTTAATTCTCTCCTATGCAAGATGCACTCATACCGGATCGTGAACATTTAATCTCCCTCAATAGTTTTGAAGGGCCCCTAGACCTGTTATTATATCTAATCAAAAAGGACGAGATTGATATATACGATATACCCATTGTTTCAGTTACACACCAATACATAGAGAGTCTGGAAAAAATGGAACAACTCAATCTCGAAGTTGCCGGTGAATTTTTTGTCATGGCATCGACTCTAATGTATATCAAAAGTCGCTATTTGCTCCCGAAGAAAGATCGAGATCGAGATGAACTCCCTGACGAAGGTCTAGATCCCCGTTGGGAGTTAGTAGAAAAATTAGTCGAATATAAAAAATTTAAAACTATTGCCCAGGAAATTGAATCCTTGATAAGCAAAGCTCATGATTATTTCCCCAGAAACTTTGCTCAAACTCAGACAAGGGATGCGCATACAGAATTAAAACCTGTTGACCGAGTGGAGCTATGGAACACTTTCAATGCTGTATTGCGTCGCCTCTCCAACCGGATTCAGGAAGGTGAAATCCACGAAGAAAGCGTAACAGTCTCTGATCGAATGCAGTACATTATTCAGCTCTTAAAAACGACACATTCCTTTTATTTTTCGAATTTATTTGAAAACAAGACAACTTTAAATAACATTGTAGCTACGTTCCTGGCTGTTTTAGAACTCACGAGACTAGGTGAAATCACTTTAAAGCAAGAGCTTGAATTTACAGATATTTTATGTCAAAAAGTTTTACTATAAAGTGTTGTATAGAATTGGTCAGCTGACATATAGAATACAGTTAAAAATAAGGGTGGGGCATGAAAGAAAAAAACAATCAGCAATCAAAATTAATTGGATTGGGGCTCGATAATGCAGATGGACACAAGCGAATTACACAATCCGAACGCTTTTCCATTGTTGGAGGCTCTGAAGAGACCCACCAAAGCCTTACACAAACCGCTATCAAAACATTTGAAACTCTGGATAGAAAAGGAAAAACCCTAGAGACCGTAGAAAGAGAGGAACTCAACGACATCATCCAAGACGCGCTCGACTAAGTTTTAGTAAATCATAAAGCAATTTTGGGAAATACAGACTAGACAAAAGCACTCCCGACTTTTTAGATAAATCACTAACACACTCATCAAACAATTATCATGTCAGAAAATATCACCGAACTCGATCAAAGTAATTTTGAATCATTCATCGCATCTAATTCAACCGTTCTCGTCGATTTTTGGGCTCCCTGGTGCGGCCCCTGCAAGGCAATTGCGCCAATTTTGGAAGAATTATCCACTGAACTTTCTGAATCTGTAAAAATTGGTAAAGTCAACGTCGACAACAACAGCGAATTAGCAAGTCAGCACGAAGTCCGAGCTATCCCGACGATTAAGATCTTCAAAGAAGGTAAAGTGGCTGATACTGTGGTTGGGCTTTCTTCAAAGGAAGATTTGACCAACCGACTTAGCTAATTACACTTATTCTATAAGTATACCCACCATGCTTCGTCAATTGTAATTAGGTACTCAAACTAGTTGATCGCCCTACTATACACCCAAATCGGCTCAATCACAACTTGCCAATACTAGGGCGAGTTTTTTCATGATGCCACCGAAAGAACCATTACTAAAAAATACAATCACTGTAGCTGTAGGAGCTCCACTGTCCGAGGCTAATTGCTCAATTAAGAATTCGAGCAATTCGTGATTTTTTTCGAAGAAAGATGCTCCAATCCCCCGTTCCTTTAAATCCAATGTCATCTTTTTTCTATCTAAGCTCGAGCTGCAGCTAGACGATGCACCTTCCTCGCACAATTTGTCAGAGCGATTATCGACTAATTCACCAAGCAAAACTTGATCTGCTACCGAAAGGGCATCGGTAAAATCGCTTTGAAATAACTGAGTTCGAGCTGTGTTGCTCCTAGGCTCAAAACAGGCAATGATATGGTGTTCGGAATACCGAGCGCGAAAGGAGTTCAATGTCTCCTCTATAGCGGTCGGATGATGGGCAAAATCCTCAAAAATGAGGTAATGCTTATTCTGAAAGAGTTTTTCTTGCCTGCGTTTCACCCCTTGAAATCGCTTTAAACAAGTCAAATCCATTTGAGTGGGGCTGTTCGCATTCAAGGCCATACCGGCAGTCAGGGCGGCAATCGCGGCATTTCGAGCATTGTAAAGTCCGCAAAGCGACCACTCAACTTCAGCCCATAATTTCCCACGAAACGATAGCTTAAAGGAAGACCCGCTAGGTGCCTCCATAAAATCAGAAATAATTAAATCGTTTTCTGCACCCGTTCCCACTCGTAAAATCGGGCACCAAGCAGATTCTAGAATTGCCTCAATATGAGGATCCTCTCCATTTATTATTAGAAAGCCCCTCCGGGGAATCAACTTAATCAAATGAGAAAAACTGCGCTGCAAATCAACCAAATCGCGAAAAATATCCGCATGATCCATTTCCAGATTGTTGATTGCGACAATATCCGGCCGATAGTGAATAAACTTAGATCGCTTATCAAAAAATGCGGAATCGTACTCATCGCCCTCGATAACAAAATGTGCACCCGATCCCAAATGTGCACCCGAAGACAAAGTTAGCGGGACCCCACCAATCAACCAACTCGGATCCGACTTATTTTCACCTAATAAAAAGGCAGCTATACTAGCAGTGGTCGTCTTACCATGCGTGCCAGTAATCACTAAACTTTCTTTTTCCAAAAGCAAATGCTCTCGAATTAATTGGGGCAGTGATACTGTGGGAATGGCACGGCTGTTCAAGAGCCATTCCAGCTCGCTATTACCACGGCTGATCGCATTGCCGACAACAACTAGATCTGGCTTTAAGGCCTTTAAGCGTTCAGGATCAAAACCCTGATAAAACTCCGTGCTCTCGGCTTCTAAAATCTGAGACATCGGCGGATAGAGTTTACCATCAGAACCCATCACGCTATACCCTTGCTTTTTTAACAAAATAGCCACATTGCCCATGGCGGTCCCACCAATACCAAGAAAGTATATTCGCATTAGACTAATCTTTAAAAACAAAAAATATTTACAAGAGGAATAATTCAATCGATGATTATTTGCAATCGATTAGACCCGTCATCATATGGATAAAGCTTTAAATATTCTAGTAATTGGCTCAGGAGGCAGGGAGCACGCTATTGTAAAAAAATGCATGGAGAGTCCGCTCTGCAATCGGGTAATCGCTGCGCCTGGAAATGGGGGTATGCAATCGAGCATCGACTGTTTCCCCGTCGCTGCCGATGCCATTGATGCACTCGTTGCCCTCGCCCAAATAGAGTCGATAAATTTCGTCATTGTCGGTCCAGAAATACCCCTTTGCCTAGGCTTAGTTGACGCCCTCAATGCAGTAGGCATTCCCGCTTATGGCCCAACAAAAGCAGGTGCTCAGCTCGAGTCCAGCAAGTCCTTTTGCAAAGATTTCTTCCAAAGGCATTCCATACCTACAGCTGAATACGCTTGCTTTGATATCCTTGAACCCGCCTTGGCTTATCTCGATGAACATCCCGCTCCCATCGTGGTCAAAGCGAGTGGATTGGCTGCGGGCAAAGGAGTGATCATTGCCCAAAGCACCGAAGAGGCAAAGCAAGCCGTACGCTCAATGCTCATTGATCAGAAATTTGGAAGCAGTGGCTCTAAAGTCGTCATTGAAGAATACTTAGAAGGTGAAGAAGTTTCCATTCATGCCATCGTATCCGGCAGTAGTTTTCTCTGCCTTTCACCGAGTCAAGATCACAAGCGAGTTGGGGAAAATGACACGGGCTTAAATACAGGTGGGATGGGAGCCTACGCACCGACCTCCGTCCTGAGTGCAGACCTCCAAAAAACCATCGAATCAACTATTATCATCCCGACCATCGAAGGTTTAGCAAAAGACGGTATCTACTACTACGGAACACTCTATGCAGGCTTAATGCTAACCCAAAATGGTCCTAAAATCCTAGAATACAATGTTCGCTTTGGCGATCCGGAAACTCAGGTACTTCTCCCCTTAATTGAGGACGATTTCATCGCTTTACTCTATGCATCAGCCACCCACAAGCCACTGCCCGACTCGCTATCACTCTCTACAGATAAATGCATGACAGTGGTTGTAGCCAGTCAGGGTTATCCTGGTAACTATGCTCAAGATGAATGCATCGTACTGCCGAAAACACTCCCTGAGGAGACAAGTATTATTCACGCCGGAACAAAATTAAACACGGACGGTGTACTGCTCAGCAAAGGCGGGCGCGTTTTAAATATAACCGCTCGTGCCAACTCGATTCCCCAAGCAGCAGAAAAAATTTATTCAGTTTGTGAACGCATTGATTATGCTAGCAAATACTATCGCAGAGATATTGCTCACAGAGAAATTAAACGGCTAACGGAATAAGCCTCTGGAATGAATTCCTCCAAAAAACTTGTCTTGATTGTTTGTACAGGCAACACCTGTCGCAGTCCAATGGCTGAATGTTTGCTCAAAGTAGCACAATCCAAGCACCCAGAATTAGCAAACTACCACTTTCAATCTGCAGGCACATTTGCTCAGGAGAACCAACCTGCTTCTTTCAATGCGTTATATGCTCTAGAAGAAAAAAATCTTTCGCTCAACACCCATCGTTCCAAAATGCTAACTAGGGCACTGGTCGATAAAGCGAGCCTAATATTGGGCATGACATCAGGTCACTTAGAACAAATTCTCATGCAATTTGATATTCCAGCAAAAAAGTTGCGAACCTTCAGCCAATTGTGTGATGGAGAGTGTTCGGATATACCCGACCCTTACGGTCAATCCTTAGACGCTTACAAAGCCTGTCTCGCATCAATTGAAGCCTCTATACCCGCTATTGTTCAATACCTCATTGAACAGGGCTGAAAGCTGATTCACTTCCGGAGAATCCAAAAGACACATTCGTCTGAAAATTCTCGAACCTCTGTACGTTCGTTGGATACTATGGAGCGAGGCACCATCAATTCTAAAGAAAATCCAACCGAACGAACCATCGCTTCTATCTCCTCTCTTTCCGGCACATGAATGAACATGGAGCCAGTGTCGCTCGTTTCATATCGGTCGCCAAAATCATCAAGGTCCGATTTTTGTTCCGCCTTTTCCCAAAGCTTCTTTTCCGCCTCCCAATAGGCTTTGTGTTTGGCAAACGAACGCAGATGTGAAGTAAAGACAAATAAGCCGCCTGGTTTGAGAACTCGGTATATTTCCCGAGTCGCTTGTAATCGATTTGCAGCCTTGGGAATCTGCATCAATCCATTGAAACCAAAAATGGATCCTTCAAAGATAGCATCCTCAAACTCTAAATTGAGAGCATCACAAACTCTAAAAGGAATAGCATAGCCCAAGAGTTTACTTAAATGCCGTGCTTTTTGCACCATATTTTTAGCGTAATCAGTGGCGAGAAGGTTCGCGTAGCCCAACTCGTGGAGTCCGATGCTGATTCGCCCTGCACCACAGCCCAATTCTAAAATAGAATCAGTTTGCTTAAATAACTTTTGAAAAATCTTTTCTTCCGATTCCCAAAGACCAATTTTTCGTGCCGCCACCTCGTAGTGATCGACTACCGCATCCGAATTAAAATAGCTTAAAACAGTCTGTGTGTCCATTGACTCAGCCTATCGCTTGATCGCCGATGCGAGCAAGGTTTGAAAATGAGGGGGATCTTTCTCTTTAGAAACAACATTGATCTCTATTTGCTTGAAGCCGGCAGTCTTTAACATTTGGTACAATTTATTCTGAGAAAAGCCCAACCATACATCCGCATACAAATCACGCGCTTTTTCAAATTCGTGCTCCAGTAGATCAATGATAATGATTCGACCCTTATTGTCTAAAATTCGATAGGCCTCCTCCACAGCCCGCTGAGGATGGTCAGCATGATGCAAAGCCTGACTTAAAAGTGCGAGATCAACGCTGCCGTCTTTCAAGGGGACCGCTTCAATATCGCCCAATTGATAATCCAAATTTGTAAGCCCATTTTTTTCAGAAAGTTCTTTTCCAAATTCAATCATTTTTGGTGCATTATCTATGCAAGTAACCGTTTTTGCACCTCGAGCCAATAACTGAGCAATCAACCCTTCACCAGCTCCAAGATCAGCAATACGTAGCTTCGGGGTTAAGTAGAGTAAAAAGTGTCCAATTGCCTCCCAACTGCGCCCAGGACAGTAATGTTTGCCCAAACGACCCGCCACAGAATTGAAATAGGCTTCCGTCGCTTGCTTGCGTTGCTCTAAGATTCGCTTGAGATTAGCTCTATCCTCAGAAACGTCAGGATCAGACTTTAAAGCATTTAAAATCGAATGAATCAAATTTGTCTTAGCTACAGAAAAATTTTTTTGAATTGAATAAAATGTCTTCTTCCCCTCTTTACGATCCACAACTAAATCACCCTGCCTGAGTAAGCTCAAATGAGATGATATTCTGGATTGCCCCATGTTCATAACTGCCTGCAATTCAGCAACAGAAAGCTCTTCATCACTCAAGATAAGTAAGATCCTAGCCCGAGTAGCATCCGAAAGTAATTTAATTGTATCCCAAAGCTCTGACATTTGATTTGTGGTTCAAGATTAAAGATAATGTAAATATTTAAAATTTGAACAGAAAAAACCCTTATGGCAACATAAGGGTTTTGATAAAATCAGGTAATTAGTTAAGAGTATAATTACTTAGTCGCTTCATCGAGTAAATCGCCAAGGCTGGTCATATCTCCCGAAGAGGATAGATTATCAAAAGCAGCTTGTTCTTTAGCTAAATCTTCTTCGTTATAGTTTGCAGCTTTAATCGACAATCCGATGCGGCGTTCATTCTTATCGATCTTGATCACGCGAGATTTAACCATGTCGCCCTCATTGAGCACCTCCTTGATATTCTCAATGCGCTCTTCGCTCACTTGTGAAATGTGAACAAGCCCATCGATATCGTTATCTAATTCGACAAAAGCACCGTAACTAGTGATCTTGGAAACTTTCGCTTCAATCACATCACCAATCTTGAAATGATTTTCGATTTCCTCCCAAGGATCAGCAGATAATTGCTTCATGCCAAGTGCAATTCTTTGAGCATCTATATCGACATTGAGAACGATGGCCTTTATAGGGTCACCTTTTTTTAACACTTCACTTGGATGGTTTACCTTGCGAGTCCATGAAATATCGGACACATGGATCATGCCATCAATACCATCTTCGAGCTCGATAAAAGCTCCATATGTTGTCAGATTCCGCACATCGCCCTCAATCATCATTCCAATTGGATAATTGATCTTGGCGACTTCCCATGGATTTTCTTCAAGCTGACGAACACCGAGAGAGATTTTTTGCTCTTCCTTCTGTATACCGAGAACTACTGCAGAAATTTCTTCGCCAATTTTCAGGATTTCTCCAGGCTTTGTAATACGCTTAGTCCAAGATAGCTCCGTGACATGTACCAAACCTTCAACACCTTCCTCAAGCTCAATAAAGGCACCGTAAGGAACTAAGTTAACCACGCGACCCTTGACCTGAGCACCCAGAGGATATTTCTCATCAATTTTCTCCCATGGATTCGCGTGTAATTGTTTCAATCCTAGAGATACGCGTTCACGATCGCGATCGATTTCAATAATAACGACTTCAATTTCTTCACCCTGCTTGAGCATTTCACTCGGGTGTTGAATGCGCCCCCAAGACATATCAGTAATATGCAGCAATCCATCCAACCCATCCAAATCAACAAAAGCACCGTAGTCAGTGATATTTTTTACTTGTCCACGTTGACGATCTCCAGGTTTGACTTCATCAAGTAATTTACGGCGTTTTTCGATGCGTTGCTCTTCAACCAATTCTCTTCTGGAAACGACAATGTTTTTTCGATCAGGGTTAATTTTTACAACTTTAAAATCATAAGTCTGTCCAACATATTGCTCTAAATTCTTTGGTGCTTGAACATCAATTTGAGAAGTTGGCAAAAATGAATCCACGCCGATAGATACGATCAAGCCACCCTTAACGATTGAACGAACACGACCTTGAACGACTGACCCTTCTTCACAATTTTCAGCAATCTTCTCCCAATTTTTCTTTTGCTCTGCTTTGTCAAAAGAGATGAGAGGGTTACCTTCGCGGTCTTCTAGTTTTTCAAGATACACTTCAATCTCAGAATTCACTTCAAGTACACTCGCATCGACGAATTCATTGATATGCACAATGCCTTCTGATTTTCCACCGATATCGACGACGACCTCAGTCGGACGAATTTCTGTGATAATTCCTTTGATAATCGTTCCTTCTTTAAGATTA
>MDSZ01132143.1_pt1 | contig 11757 bp, 4 predicted proteins | sample 811201 | NCBI WGS metagenome assembly MDSZ01 (sample SAMN05326647, study PRJNA326480) | marine metagenome | isolation source: seawater | place: Indian Ocean: North | collected 2010 | reverse complement strand
GGAACCGACTCCCGCCCAAACAAAGGTCGCTTCTTTCAATCGATGGATTGGATTGGTAAGGGAGGTCAACTCTAGCCACTCAATTGGTTTCGCCGAGTTAACGGGGGGGACTCTTGTGGGATTGATGAAATCTGAGGCCTGATTTTCTTCAGGAAATTTTACTTCCGAAAAATTGGCTACATGGCTCCTTGAAGTCTTGGAAACATCCGACACGCCCCCTATCAGCTGGTCTATCCTCAACATGCCATAGCCATAGTAATCATCATGGCCAGAACTTCCATCCTTCATCTGTGATCTTTCCATGAGCATCTGCTTGACTTCTTGAATTGCTCCTCTGCCGTCAGAGTTTTCCCGTTGCAGCCCCTCATCATGTTCCAATAGTAAGGCAAGAGCCCCACTAACCCAAGCCGTCGAAGCCGAAGTCCCACTAGACCACCCCCACCATGAATTTCCACTGCTTTCCCCCGCCACTAGGACCGGGACTTCTTGTCCGGGAGCCACAATTTCTGGCTTCTTGTCGGGATCGTCTCTTGGAAGTATTGGATTTGGCCAAACTCTTCCGTTATTGTCCCCCCTAGAGCTTCCTGACCAAACATCGCCATTCCGAGAAATACCCCCTACGCATATGACGTCTTCTACGGAACCGGGAGACTCCACATCTCCATCATCGTCTTCCCCGTCGTTCCCCGCCGCAGCTACGACAAACACCCCACTGTCCATTGCGTTTTCCACAGATTGCTCCAACCCATCGGTCGTGAAGAAGCCAGAGCCAAAGCCCTGCTCGCCGCCCAAGCTTAGGGAGATGATGTCGGCTCCCTCTTCGACACACCAATCGACTGATTCTGATACGCTCTGGTCGCTCCCCTCTCCATCTTCATCTATTGCCTTTGAGACTAGCAGTCCGACGCCTCTGGAAATCCCTTCTAGTCCACCATTAGCGACAATTATTCCTGCCATCGCAGTTCCATGCCCTTCGTCATCATAGGGCTCTCCAATCTGATTAACTGTGTCTTTCCAACCAAGTAATTGGATATGGTCCAAGTCTGGGTGGTTTAGGTCAATTCCCGAGTCAACTACGCAAACTATGACTCCTATGCCTTCTAGTCCGCTTATTCTATCAAAACCCGTCATCTGTTTGTATTCCAGGTCCCATGACAACAGGGCAGAAGGGGGGCCTCCTAGATTCAGCCCCTCCTCTCCCTTCCAAATGTATAGGGAGGCTATGGATGACGCTAGAAGGAGTAGTAGGGTGGAACATATTACCACCAAAATCCTGTATGAATCGTCATTGAGCGCGCCCGCCCATTCTGCCTCACTTTCCCTCCCCTCATCGGCCTCTTTTTCGCTCACCATACCTCAACTCTTCCGAAATGGCTGCCAATCGGGGTGTTGGTGCCGCAATTTGCACAAACAACCCTTGCTGGTATGGCCGTTCCGCATTTTGCACACTCCCCTCCGGGATCTCCCTTTCCAGAGCAGCCATCCTCTCCACAGGGCACAGAAATCTTCCCATCATCTTCCCTCAAAGCTGCAGTCTGTTGGTTGCAAACTGGGCATTTTCCCCGTTCTTCTCTCTTTCGGGGTAGATTTTCTCCCGAGACCTCCCTAGCCCGATAAGTCTGAATCCTCTCCTCTGAACCACCTAGCATGAACTGGGGAAGCCAGACTATGCCAAGTAGAAGCAAGATGGCTATTGCCCCTGTAGCCACATGCGAGAAAATTAGGAAATAACTCAGACTCAACTCATTTGGACTAGGGGCAATTGCATGAGAGCTACTCCACGAACTAGCATTCAACATCGCGATCCATGCCATTATCCCGAAACTCCAAGACTTGAGGCTATGATCCTCCCACGCCCTGTCAAAGACTCTAGGATCTGGGTGGGAGTGTCGTTCCTGCACGTGTATGTCACGTGTTTCAAGCACCGATCTCTTAACTACGAAATTTGCCAGAAAAAGCGTCACTATGTTTGCGACTGCAACCCAAGTCCACCCCAATATCTCCGTTTCAAATGGAAAACTAGGCGAGTCCGCGTGGGCTTTGATATAGCCAAATTGGATTATTCCCATTCCGATAATCAGGTAAACTAGATTCTCCCTCATTATTGGGTAGCTCGCCCAAATAGTCGCCAAACATCCGATCCAGCAAATTATCGAGAGTAAGGAGAGAATCAGCGAGATGTCTTTGATGTGCAGGAAACCGCTTTTGTCTCCAAAAATGCCTACTCTATTGTAGTCCCCTCCTCCAGAAACCTCGCCAATTCCAATGTCCCATGTGCCCATTATGAAGCCAGCAATAGAGAGAACAATTACTGTAGCCTCTCTTGTTCCCCAGAACCTAGTAACCAAGTAGAGATTGTATGCAGTCTCTGAAAACAATACGTCGATTTTCTCAAGTCTGTTATCTAATCTCCCAAACCTCTCAACTCTTCGGAATTCGCTTAGCCTGGTCATATCGGAATCTTTGCTGCTCACAGGTTCAGAACCATCTTGGCCACTTGAAACCCCTCCGCTCTGGTCTTCCACAGACGCCCAAGGAACAATTTCCCCAATAAGCCCCCCGCTAACAGTTCACCAAAATTGCCCCAGTATCGGTAATTTGTTTGGCGCCGAGGGCGAGATTTGAACTCGCGAGGGAAAGATCCCACGGGCTTTCCAGGCCCGCGCAATACCGGGCTATGCGACCTCGGCTGACCTCTCGCAATGACACTGCCGTTTTCACAATGACGTTCCGGGAACCTTAGCAGAATACACTATTCCGCCACGATTAAACAGGCCTTTCGGGTCGCATCATTGCCGCCACTGTGGCTTAGAGGTATAGCGTCGCCTTGGTAAGGCGAAGGTCGGGGGTTCAATTCCCCCCAGTGGCTCCATACGAATTTGATAATTGGAGGCGAGAAACAGATTAATTGATAACTCATAAGACTCCCAGTTGGGGCATGACCGAAGGCCGAACTAGACTTGCCATAGCACTATCATTTCTGATGATTGCTACTCCGATAGCCAATGCTAATGTCGCTACCTGGGATGGACCCGATGTAGTGATAAGCAGTGGCAACCCCACTACAGTCTCAGGATTCACCCTTCCTGGAAACTCCACTGTTTTGGATGGATGGTTGCACGTAACAAATACGCCAATGTCAACTTCTGGTTCCAGTGCGATCGTCTGGGATGAAGACGACTTCGAGTCTGGCTATGCTGTGGGTACCGAAATTAACGGAAATGGGGAATTGGCCCTGCAAGACGACGGAACAAGGTCTAACATCAGCAACTTCGATGTAGGGGAAATCGAAGTATCTCTCAGTTCGATATACAAGTATTCTCCAGGATGGAGGGTCGTTTTTGAGAAGGCCGACTCAACAAACCTTTCTGGATGCGGTGGTGGCGACGGAACATACCTAAGTTACGGCATGGATAACGACTTCGACCAGTCACTAGACTCTGATGAGGTGACAGACACTCTTTACTTCTGTGAGACCTTCGCCAATGACGACCAAGTTATCTCACTAACTATCGATGACCAAGGCAGTGGATACTCCGCTGGTAACCTTTCAGCCTCTGGAGGGGGCGGATCAGGTTTCTCTGGGGAATACTCCGTCAGCTCGGGAATTGAAAGCATTAGCGTGACCAATGGGGGCTCAGGATATTCTACTAGTGATCAGATACAGATTAACACAAACGGTGACGGAACCGGTGCGACAGCATCCATTGGCTCAGTAGATAGCAGTGGATCAATAATCTCAATCAGTGTTGACAACCCTGGATCTGGGTATCAAACCACTGACAGCATCAATATCGGGGTTGCCAATGGCACAGGTGCATCTTTGTCTGCTAACTTGTACAGTACTGGAGTTATTCATTCTGCCTCCGTCCTGGATTCCGGAAGCAACTACACTTCTGCACCAACGATAGTGATCAGCGACTCCGGAGGAACAGGGGGGCAGATTACAGCGAATATGGGGGACTATTACGAATACGAAGTCGACGTGTTCACTGAGCCAACCGGAACAAACTGTCCCCTGTCAGGGAAGAAGATCGAGGCAGGCCTGGACCTAAACAGGAATCGGAACCTTGACTCATCAGAAATTACCGAAACTGTATTCATCTGCAATCAGGAGAAGCTATGGCAAGCCACTACATTCAGGGACCTGAATGGAAGCCTATACGGGGACGAACAAACATTGGGGCACGGCGTCGTTCCCTCTTCGGCTTTCCAGGGAATCGTTTCCGCCGGAACCCTTCCAGGACAACCAGTTCCAGCAGGTACCTCTGGCCATCTCCTGATCCCCTCTTCCAACGTACCGCGGGATACATACATCACAGGTTACTATCTTACTTTCAATCATTGGTACCACCTTGATAGCACCTCATCTGGTGATGGTGACGGAGCATGGGTCGAATACAGGCTCAAAAGTTCAGGTGATTGGGGTAATTGGACATATTTCGAGCCCCAAGGTGGCTATCCAAGCACAATGTCTTCCGAAGCCCCAGTTCCAAATGGAGCACCATCGCCAGTTCCTGTTTTCGCCTCTCAGAGCCATAGTGGTTGGTTAGAGGACAACTTCTCTATTTCGGAGATTAATGGTATTGGAGGGGCCGATGAAATCGAGTTTAGGTTCCAGATTTGGACGCACCCCAATGCAACGACCGAGAGACCCGGATGGTTTCTTGACAATATTAGGGTGGCAAATGACGGTTTGAATATTGGAGCGTGGCACCATGGATGCTACACCACTACTTCCAACACTTGCAATTACGCTGCTAACGCCATGGGCTCATTGGAAAGGACGATAGATCTTACAGGAACAAACTCTTCTTCAAAAATTCAACTTACTATGGAATGGGACTTAGAGGGCTCTTACTATGATAATGCCTGCGTCGAACTTTCCCTAAATGGAAACACATGGGCGGACATTTCTTCCGCAACTAGTAGCACATCGACAGATTGCTCCGCTAGGGCCGACCCAATTCCCGGTGATGGCTATACTGCGGACAATGGCCAGAGCTATGGGGATCAAAGTGGTGATTTCCGTAATATTTCACTCGATATTCCGTCTGGATTTCAAGACCAGTCCAATGTATACTTCCGAATCGTTGTAGACACAAGTGGGTACACCAACTACGGGGGTAGTTACCCCGCCGACTCCAGAGAAGGACTGACTGTTTCCGACCTCCGGGTAATTGACTACTCTGGGAACACCCTATTCGCGGACGAAATTAACTCATCATCAACAATGTCCCACTCCGGACTCCCCGATGCACAGGGCAACCCGGCTCCCGATGACTGGTCCTTCCTGTCGTTCATCAGGGGCCAACAGTCGTTGGAGCTTACATTCGAGGATGCTTCTGCAAACTCGCCGACAGTAAACGACGAAGAGGGTTGGATCCGGTCAAACGTTGGAACATGTAGCTCTGACAAGTGTAAATTCACTCTGAACAGGATTACACAGGGCTCGGGACCCTCTACTGCTTCTTCTTTCCCATATGTCTACGGAGTCGCCTTCTCCGGCAACTATGAAGCCGGTATTGATGAGGCTAGGCTAATTTCTCCTTGGTACGAGATTCCGATGAATGGGACGTCATTCTTCACCTTTGATCACTGGTCATGCGCAGAGGCTGGCTGGGATGGCGGAGCCGTCTTCATCAAGGTTAACAGTGGCTCTTGGCAGCACTTCGACCCGGGCTGGTATTCCAGCACTGCATCGACATATGCCGGGCACAACCTTCAGGGGATGTCTACATTCAGCATGGAACACTGCTCTGGGTCGTCATCAGCTTGGTCATCATCTGGTCCTTTCAGTACGCTAGTCGCCAATTTGGATAATTACAAGGGAGACTCTGTCAAGTTCAAGTTCGCATTCGGATCAGATTCATACATCCAGTACGGTGGCTGGTTCATCGATAATGCCGGAGTTACAATTTCCAATTTCGGTGAAACGGGTAACTGGCTAAGTCCTACGATCTCGATGAACTCCGAGAGGTACTTCAACCACGGATTTGTCGACATCGAGGGCAATGTGAATGATGAGGGGTGGATCCGGGGGTCAATGGTTGAATCTGCATCTGGAAATGAGATACCTGGATTTAGCAACCTGTCATTCCCATTCAGCCTAGCTGGAATAGATTCGGAACAATTCCCTTATGTCAGACTAAAGGTCCACATGGGCTCAGATGATCCAGAGGTTTCGCCTACTCTCAACTCAATCCATGTCGGTGCCAAGAGGATACTAAGCGCTGACTCCGGCTACAATGGTTGGGAATATAGCACCGGAGTAGAGGTAGTCGATGGGCTGCTAAATGCAACCATAGTTACAGGTACAATTACTTCCGACTTCGTGTACTCTTCAAGACCAATTAGGAGCATAACCCTGGGAGGTAATATCTCAAGCGGTGTTTCGGCGACAATTTACGACCAGAGCGGCAATTCAATGGGTTCGATTACGAAGGGAGGCAAGATCGAGTTCTCAAATGCGATGTTTGGATACTCTGTTTCTGTGACATTGCCGACCAATGCATGGATTGACGTGCTACGACTATCTCCTGCATTCGCAAATCCCGCTTCAAACCCGTCTATTGACGTACTAAACGATGGCTCAGCAGAGTGGCACTTCCCAATGAGTGACCAGACCTCACAGATCGGATACGGCCACTTCGGTTGGCAGTCCATGATTACGAAGGATGATGAGTTCTCCAGAACCACAACTTTGTCACTGGATGGATCCAACCCGGCGAGCATGTCAATAATGCTCCCCGCATCTTCGGTGGTTTCTTCCGGGATGATGGCGATTTCTCCCGATTCAGATGGCTTCGAGGCCCCCATCACGATATCATTGGGCGGCTCAACGATTTCAGGTGGTTCTGGCTCTACTCCTTTCTTGACCCCCCTCAGCCAAGGTCAACTGGTAGCAATTAGCCTGATGAGCACAACTCACACTGATGCAGAAACTAGCAGGGAGTGGATAGAGGTGCCCATGCAGGTTTCCTCTACCTATGCTCAGACGGTTTCAATCTCAAGCATCGGAATAGAGTATCTAATTTTCGAGAACGTCTCGGGCCTCGGTCCGACCATTGCTGGATACCATGATGCATATACCACGGATGACCCTCCCCCGGAAGAATTGTCCATCCCGCTCAGTATGACCTCTGACTATGGTTCAGTAGCCATCGATGGCTCAGTGATGTATGACTACATGTTTGTCAATAGGGACTTTTCCGTGCCCAACACATTCTACCCAGATGGGGAGAAAATGGAGGTCATTACAAGGCACCATCACCTTTACGACAATGCCGATATTGCTGAAATTGTCCTTATCGGAGAGGGGTCAGATGGAAACACAATCTCATTCAAGGTACAGAACAGCGCCGATGGACTATGGGGAAGTGGACCATATTCTGTTTCATTCTCACAAACATCTGGCGCGTCCCTAGCTCCACTGGATTTGTCCATGAGCTTTGTTGAGGAGTCTCAACATCAGGACGGTTACACCGACATTGTTGTGAACTGGTTGTTCGACGTCAAGTGGACTTGGGATGACGTAGACAACATTTTCTGGAGTGCAAGGGCAAATGACCACAACGGTGAGACCATCTGGCCTTCCTCTGCCCAGAGCGGAAAGTCCGGTGTCAACGCCGTAGAGAACGACCTGCAAATAGACTTCTTTGAGGTCCGAGACGAGAATGGAAGACTTATTTCTAACATCTACGACACACTTTTCTATCCATTCCCAATCCTTGAAGGCGGAAATCTGAATGTCAGTGGCACAGTAAGATTCCAGGACTCGCAAGAGGTGAGGCCCCAATCATCTGACTTCTCTGTCGCATTGGATATCTCTGGGGCAATATACCCACTTCAGGCCGGTGAAGACGGCACCTTCTCTGGAGTAATCCAATCCCCAACAGGAATCACTGAGATGTCCATTTCCCCCTTGCTCATTAGTGTAGGGGGACCTGGATCCAATGGGGCGCTCGACTCAACCGGGCAGATTTCCCCCGTGGATGTGGTCATTGACTCGAATCCCCCAGTGGCCGGCCCATTGGAGGTTCAGACTCCAGTTGGCTTGCAGTTTGTCGATGGAATGGTAGTAGATCCTACAGTACCTCTGTCCCCTTACGTGACTATTTCTGAAGACGAGGCAAGAGGTGAATCTATCACTCTGTGGTACTGGAGGTCGGGCCTCGATGACACAAACGGTGACGGGATAGCCGATGAAAACGAGTACCTATCTCAACAGAAGGACCTCAGCGTCGGATTGACCGGGCAGCAGCAGATTCAATTCACTGGTATCGACGTCTCTGAGTTGGATAATGAACTGATACACCTTTACCTGGAAGGAAGCGATTGGGCTGGTTTGACATATCAGGATGGGGGAACCGGAGGTGGACCCGGTGCAGAAAACTCCTGGGCGTCAATAGTGGTGGCCGAGGACGTCTTGGTCGAATTCGCAGGTACGGGGCTGGGGACTGGCTCCGGAGCGAGCTCAACATTCGGGCTCGACAGGGAAACTCAGGACAACATAGACTTCTATCTCCTTCCTGGTTCAGAACATACCTTTTCAGTAAGGCTGGATGAGCCTAATGGATTCCACACCATAGACAACATTACCGTGTTCTTATGTGGTTACGGAAATGACCAGGGGGTATTCTCATTCAGCCCCTACTCCTCTACTCTTTGGTCTCCAGATGACAGCATGCTGACTCCGATTGGAGCAACAACAGAGCAAGTTACTAGCACAGTGACAGAGCTACGAGTTACTTTCGAATTGTCATGGGACTTCTTGTTTGATGACGATGACTTCGATTGCAAGCCCCGGGTTCTCGTAGAAGATGGCCTTGAACAGATTGAATCCCCTGTGCTAAGTTCGCTATCTTGGAGACTAGACAACACATTGGCTGCAGTTCCAGAGATTGCAGAGGACCTGACACCTCCGCTTGTCGAGCCAGATGGTCCAAACCTCTACCTGGGGCAGGGTGATCAGTTTTCAGTCAGTGGCGCAGTTTATCATCAGGGAACTGGAATCCGGCTTGCTGAAACTACGACTGACCTCGCGGTGAGTCTTTCGGTACAATACGGAGGAGGAACATATGAGTCTTCAGCATTGGTTGATTCTGAAGGCAACTTCACAATTGTAATGACCTTGCCTGACTTCCCTCCAGTTGAACCAGAAATGGCCCTAACCACGTCCATAATTAACGGCCCGGGAAATTCTCACTCCATCGATAATGACGAGGCATCAGTTACCGTTGACACAACTCCCCCTACGGCACTGTTCAATCTGAATGACTTCCCGGACTCGTCTCTAACCGTAATCGAGACTCACACAATGGATAGTGTAACCGTTACTATCACTATCATGGAGGAGATAGGCATGTTCGACGGCCCATTGGGGGTCTCATGGGAGATGGTCAGGAACGAGCAACCTGTCCTCGGAACCGAGAACTCCGGTTCTCTGCCCCTGATTTCAAGCGACGAGGATGGCCGGCACATCTACCAAGGTCAGCTGGACTTCACCCCAGAAGTTGAAACGCAATATCAAGAGGGTGACAAAGTGTCATTCTGGATCACTTCAACAGACAAGGCAGCGAACCCTGTCGTGGGACTGGGAGGGCCAGATAATCCTAGGACTCCATCTCTAAGGATCGTAGATTTCCTTGGTCAGTACACTCGCGAGGTTGTCACCCCTACGAAGAGCCCATACGTTGGCGAGACGATTGAGATTGTGACCTATTGGGAGAATCCGGGTAAACTCGAAGGGACCATTTCTGTTGGGCTCTACGAACAGAAGTCTGACGGCAGTTGGCAACCATCGATATCGACCCTTCTGAATGGTCCAGAGGATGTCTTCCTGCCACCCGGGAGCTCTAGTGTCAAGGCGAATTTCGAGTACCAAACTTGGCAGAGGGGACAGCCCGTGCTGGTTCTTGTAGTTGGAGAATACGTTAACGGAAACTGGGAGGGTGATTTTGACAACTCGAACTACCAGAACGTTGAGATATCGGGAATAGAGGTTTCATCTGCAACATCTGTGGATCAGTCGGGTGAGGCTACCATTTGGTTGATCGGAGCACTGATGCTAATTATCTCACTGATGGGTGTCGCATTCTACGTCCTGAGGAGGGCCGGAGAAGACTACTACTATGATGAGGAGTGGGAGGAAGAAGAGGGCGACTCCGAAAATTAGCATCTCCCACACTTTTGCATCCTATGCCTGAGAACCACCTGTCTTCTTTATAGGCCAGAGGCAAATCCTAGTGCAGAGGAAGAAATTCCTCGGATGGGATGCGCACATGTCTAGGATGAAAAGTGTAGATGAAATGAGGGACGAACTCGAGGAGCTCAGAGCACTGGTGAATACTCTTCTGACAATAATTATGGAAGAGGCCGATGGTATTCAATCTGGTTCCGCAAATGCAGTCTCTTCTCTTCCTGAGCGTGGCTACTCGATGTAGATCATCGCTCACCCGATACCCCCTGCCCCATAGTTCAAGACAAATGCCCTCACCGCAGGAACGTGGACATCAAGGAAGTGGCGACCGAGACTTGGCTCCTGATTGGCGCTCTAACAACGACCGTTGCCTTCGTAGCAGTAGCCGTTTTCAGCCCTCACTGGTTCGACCCAAAACCGGATTGGGATGTTTCTGACGGATGCTTGGGAGGTTTGACGCACGAAGAGACTAGACCCACGGCCCATTACCACCCAAAAATCATGATTACTGTAGATGGGAATTATCTGCAAATACCAGAAAATACCGGAATCGATCAAACCGGATGCAAGGGTGGAATGCGTTGGGTCCACATACACAATGTCCCCGACTGGGAGAACAACCCAGATTACACCACTATTCACGTTGAGACAGTAGGTTCGAAGAATGTCCCTCTCGGCTCATTCTTTGAGATATGGGAGAGGGAGGGCGGTCCGGGACTAACCGACGAGAAGAAATTTGACATAAACAGAAACGGCGTCTCTGATTGGGAGGAGTATGACATTACCATGAAGGTGAATGGAGAATGGCAAGAAGGAAGCCTCGAATCCTACGTGATGTTGGAGAAGAACGATGGCGAAAAGATAGAACTGTTTTTCACTTCGAAGTAGGATGTCACCCTTTAATCACAATTAGCGGTCTAAGTCGAGCCACCGGCCTAGCCAGGCCTGCTTCGCCCGTAAGCCTGATCACTTCGTCTATGTCCTTGTATGCCTCAGGGGCCTCCTCTGAAAGACACCTCTCAGAAGTCTCATAGATTGCAATTCCCTTTTCCGCCAATTCCTTCTTCACAGCATTCCCGTCTATGTTTCGTCTGGCATCCCCTCTGGAAAGAGACCTCCCCGCTCCATGGCAGGACGAACCGAAAGCCCTGTTGGTACCTCTTTTGGGTCCAGCTAGGACGTAGGACGACGTACCCATATCCCCGGGAACTAATACCGGCTGACCAATCCCTTCGAATCTTCCAGACAAGTCTGGGCTGTCTCCCCCGAAGGCCCTAGTCGCCCCCTTTCTATGTACGCAGCAGGTGCAAGAGGAACCATGCACTTCGTGCTCCTCAATCCTAGCAATATTGTGGCAAACATCGTAAACCACCTCCAAGTCAACTTCATATCCCATGTGATCCTTTAACGCATTTCTCAGTTGCTGAGTCACCGCGCTCCTATTGGCAAAGGCGTAGTTTCCTGCAGCCTTCATGGCCTCGAAATACGATTGTCCATCTCTGGAGAAAAATGGTGCCGATGCAAGTTGGATGTCTTCAATGCCAATATCCCATTCT
>MDSZ01207684.1_pt1 | contig 11758 bp, 11 predicted proteins | sample 811201 | NCBI WGS metagenome assembly MDSZ01 (sample SAMN05326647, study PRJNA326480) | marine metagenome | isolation source: seawater | place: Indian Ocean: North | collected 2010 | reverse complement strand
TCTTCAGGTCTTTCTGAAGAAAGAACACTTATTATTTCTTCAAGTTCACTTATTCTTTCTTCACGTTCATCAGGTGTTTCAAAAATATGAATCATATCAGATAGATCATATGAAGGTGGTATTTTAAATCTTCTCTGTTGAGAAGAATTCTTTAGATACATAAAATTGATAAGTTCTTCTTTATTCAAATAACTAAAACCCCTATATTTTTGAGGGTCACTTCTACATATGTCTTTCATCTCTTTCACAGACATATCACGAAAGTTTTGAGAAGTATTCATTTTTAAATTTATAAGAATATTTTTACTATTTTAAATAGTTATCTTTTAATATCAAATTTTTTCTTATTATATTTTATAATGAGTGATTTAAGAAATTATAAAAAGGATACTCCTCAGAGTCGCTTCTATGCAGAGATGCATGAAAAAGTAGATTTAGATTATACATCAAAGATGAGAAAAAAGTATAGTAAATATGATAAATGTAAAATGACTATTAAGAAGGCATTATCTATGATGGATGATTTTATAGATCCGAGTGATCCTGATTTAGATGTAGTGAATTCAATCCATGCGTATCAAACTGCTGAAAGGATTCGTAAGAGATACCCAGAAGATAAAGAATTACAAATAGCAGGTTTAATACATGATTTAGGGAAAGTATTATTTTCATATGGTGAACCTAGTTATAATGTAGTAGGAGATACATATGTATTAGGATGTAAATTCCCCGATACAATTGTTTATTACGAAACGATGAAACTTAATCCAGACTATCATAAATATGATGATGTATGTATCTATGAAAAGAATTGTGGTTTGGAGAATTTAATTATATCATTTGGACACGACGAATATTTATATGGTGTTCTCAAACACAATAAAGATTTACATAAGATGACAGATAGAACTATGAATATGATAAGATATCATAGTTTATATCCCTGGCATACAGGTGGTTCATATGATGATTTCATGCAAAAAGGTGATGAATTTATATTAAAAGATGTATTGGAATTTAATTCATTTGATTTATATTCAAAAGAAGATCCTATTGAAATTAATCAATCGGTAAAAGATTACTATGATAAATTATTAGATGAATACTTTTTAGGAGAAATGGAATGGTAGATGGTAAGAATAAAAATAATACATATCAGTATAAATTTTATTATTATATATATATATTATATTATAAATGAGTTGCAATATTAAGGGTATTATTAATAAAAAATTAGAAGTTAATAATAACTTACATAATAAATATAAAATAAAACAAGTCTTGGATAAAGGATTATCGGATGGGAAATTATATATTGTTTCTCATAAAAATAAAAAATATATTGTAAAAGTCGGTGAAAAAAAACTAATATATCCAGAAATATATTTTTATTGTTTATTTAAGGGTAATGAAAATATTCCTAAAATCATAGATTATGGAGAATGCAATAGTGAAAATCCATTTGAAAATAAAGAATCTGATAATAAAGAAATCCTTAAAAATGAATTTTATTTTATGATTATTGAATACATTGAGGGATATAGTTTAAGAGATGCTATTATGTATAAAAAGATAAATATTAAACAGTGTAAAATTATGTTAAAAAATGTTATTAAAACTTATTCAAAATTGAATAAAAAATTTAATTTTAAATGGGGTGATTTACATTTGGAAAATTTATTATTTGATAAAAAGAAAAAAAAAATTATGATAATTGATTTACAGTCAGGGATTAATAATAAATATAAGATAAAAGATAACTTTAGATTTTTAATGGTTTATATGAAATATATTTTAAAATTAACAAAGAAAGAATTGAATGATTTAACTAAAATTGTTAAAATATATGATAGAAAAACAGGAACACTTAAAAATAGTCCCAAATCATTATTGAAAACATATGATAAACTTAATTCTATGAATAAATCTTTTATAAAAGATTTATCTTTTGTAAAAATAGATTATACAACAGTTGCCCCAGTATTTATTAAATATTTAGATGCAGATAGAACACGCGAATATTATATGAATCTAAGTGAATATGATAAACAATTACATAAAATTAATATTTATAGCAGTGATTGGTATTTATATGATATATTTGCGATATTAAAAATAATAAATTTTTCAGAAAGAAATTTATCTAATGGAGATAAACAAATTTTATTAAATAATAAAGATGTTAAATACTTAAATAATAAAAAAATTTCATTTAATAAAAAATTAGATTACATTATTAATATGAAATATTTTAATAGTTCCAGAACAGTAAAGAAATAAATTTTAATTTTTATCAATATTCAGGTAATTTGAAAAAAAATAATAAGATATATGTATACAAGTGAATAAAGATATTAATATTATTATATATTTAACAAGTTTTTGCGTCTAGTGTAATATGCGATAAATCTAATACGCTATTATTTCTGTAATCTACAATAGTATAATTTTGATTAATTCTACGAAGAATATCATTTAATTCTCCTTTTAGAATATCAATCTGTTTATCTTTTAATTTTTCTTCATCTTCTAATATATTACTTGGAATAATATCATTTTGAATCATAGCATGTTCGCGATTTGAAATGATTCGAATATCATCTTCTGAAGATTCTGGATTAGGAGTAAATAATCTGAAATTTGCATCTTTTTTATCTTTGATATCGGTGTGTCTATCAATAGTTTCAGATAAAATTGGTGTCATGTTTTTAGATTTTTCCATTAATTCTTGCTTATCTTTCGCTTTCTTGCCTTTTAATTTATCCCATCTAGCTATACCTCCCTTCATTTCTCCTAATTTTTTACCCGTTCCTATACTCAAGATATTATTATTTGATGTAACTAAATAATCATTTCCTTCAATTCTTGATTTTTGTGGTTTATCTATTTTCTTAAAGACATTTTTATGTACATGCTTGGCTAACGCCCTTATTTTTTGTTTAAATATTTCATTGGGTCTAATAATAGATTTATTTGAACCTGGATTAATTACAGGATCAAAACTATTATTGAAATGAATTTCTGCACGTAATTGTGGGCAATCAGTTGGTCTGAAGCCAAAATCACCTTCAAAGGGAATAAAACTTGTATTTGAGCAAACACCATTTCTATATACAAAATAACTACAACTCTTAGTCTTTTCATAATTAGGATATGTTTTAATATAGTTATTTTGTGCTATAGTAGATAATTTAGTGATTCTAATTGTTGCTGAAATATAATTCCCAGATTCAATTCCATTTGCCTCTAAATCTGGAACAAGTGATATCTTTCCTTTATCATTCAGGTCAAAAGTTATTTTCTGAAAAGATTCATCTTGAAAATATATATTAGAGTAATCATAAATAACTTTATCTTCAATTTCAAGAAAAGGTACACGAACTTCATATTCTTTCGAATAATCTAACTCAGCATTATCTTTAATATCATCTTCTGAAAATTTAGTATGACTAAATGAATTAATTTGTTCATCACAAAGATAAACTTTAATAGTTCTTTCACAACCATCTATCTCTGGTGATTCTATAAAATTTGAGTCTAGATAAGGTGAATAACAGATGGAAATATGATTTTTAATATTAGAAATTATTTTTTGTTCTTCTTCTTCATATTCCAAATCTGAATCTTTAAAACTTTGATATTCTTGAAATATAGATTCATAATCATCTGATTTATAATTGCAAAGGATTAGAAATCCACTATTTAACTCCGATTCTAGATTTACATCCGTATTATCAATATAATACTTTTCAATCAGAGAAGATTCTTCTGTATCTGGGTAAATAGATTGAACTGTACCTTGATTATACACTGCCATATGAAGTTTTTTATTTATTATTAATCCAAGAATCATCTTTCCATCAGGGAAAATACAATGAGCAGAACATTTTATTCCTTTACCAAATTTAGAAATATCATTGTTACCAACATTCCCCTTTGTTCCAAAAAGACGAACACCATTTTCAAGTTTATCTTTAGGATTTTCAATATTATCTGTAATATTAAATTCAAATGACCAAAATTTATCTGGAATAAAATTGATAGAAATATGTTCAGTCATTAAATCAATAAGATTATGTAAAATTTCATCAATTGATGAATAAATATCATGTCCATCGGCACCACCATCCATTGTAAATTTTAATCCTAATCTATCAATATCTGTTTCAGAATATTTAATTGATTTAGGAGAAGCAGGGCAAGAAGAAATTGGAGTACCAAATTCTGTGTTACTCTGAGAATCCATTTATGATTGTTTATTTTTAGTTATCTTCAAAAACATAAAATCAAATTTTTGAAATTTGATTTAAAATATAATGATTATATTAATTAAATAATAGTATGGATATTGATAAAAAATTATTACCTCATCCACTTTTAAAATGGGTTGGTGGAAAACAAAAACATATACAACATATCATTAATAAATTTCCAAATAAAATGAATAATTATCATGAACCCTTTATTGGTGGGGGCAGTGTATTACTGGCATTATTATGGTGTCAACAAAATTCAAAAATAATTATCAAAGGTTCTATAAATGCTTATGATTTTAATCTTCCTTTAATTTCTATGTATAATAATATTAAAAATTCACCAAAAGAAGTTTATAAAGAATTATCAAAAATAATTACAGAATACCATGAATTATCTGAAGAAAAAGGAAACAAAAAACCCAAAACAAAAGAAGAAGGTTTAACATGTAAGGAATCATATTATTATTGGATAAGAAAACAATATAATGAAATGAAAGATAAAACTACTTTATTAGCAAGTGCATATTTTATCTTTATGAATAAAACAGGGTTTAGAGGTATGTATAGAGAAGGTCCAAATGGAATGAATATTCCATGTGGTCATTATTATACTATTAATTTATCTGAATATGATATTTTAAAATTTTCTGAATTGATTCAAGGGGTTACATTTATTCATTCTGATTTTAGTGAATCATTAAAAAAAGTATCTCCTGATGATTTTGTTTATTTAGACCCACCTTATGCTCCTGAAGATGAAAAATCCTTTGTAGGATATAATAAAGAAGGATTTGATTTAAATCAACATAAAAAATTATTTACTATGTGCAATGAATTACCAATAGGTTCTAAATTTATGATGAGTAATGCAAATGTACCTTTGATAAGGGAACACTTAAGGGATTATATCTATACATATCATGTAATATCATGTAGGAGGGCGATAAATTCTAAAAATCCTGGAGCTAAAACAGAAGAGGTTGTTATTATAAATTATCAAGGAGACTCTTAAAACATATAAAAGTTATATTAAATTCTTCTTTCCAAATTTTCTTCATTTTCTCTTTTTTAGGGGATGATTCACATACTAAACTAGAATCATTTTTATCACCACCAATCAATATAATTAGAAGTGGTTTCCCATATAAATCAGGTACTTCAGAATATTTGTAAGGGACTCCATATATTTTCTCCCCCGCAGTTCCTGTCGTAAAGTAAGAACCAGTTTTTACTTCTATCATTTCTTTTATAGTTTCTAAATCCAAATCATGTCCAGCTTTTTTATCAGGTTTATCTGATTTAAATTCACCTATTAGAATATAATATTCTTTTACTAAGATCTCACCGAATAGTCCAAATAATGATGATTGAGAATGCTCTTTTTTAAATAAATCTGGGCGGATTTCTTTCATTAATTTCATATTCCACTCTGCTTCATTTTCCCTTCTCTTTTCTTTTATTTGACCTTTATTATATTTGTATTTAGGTTTGTTTTTATCTTCATATTTTTTTTTCTTCATTTTTCTTTGACCTTTCCTTTTTCCAGATTTATAAACTTCCCCTGTATCTACTTGAATATATTTATTTCCATATGATACAACCGGGTTTTCAGGTTCAAAAAATTTAGTATGACCAAATATCCATGAGATTACATCTTTATTTTTCAATAACTTTATTTTATCTTGTTCTTCTTCTGGTAGAGAATTTATTATAGATTGTATTTTATCAAATCTTTTATCTATATGTGATATTTCATTTATATCTGTTAAACAGCATTCTTTTCCTTCACTCATTTTATTTGCTTACTAATATTAACTTTAAATCAAATTTATACATTTTGTAGAAGTTTATCAAGTATAATATATTTTATCGTAACCCTTTCTTCGTAAACTTGTTTACATAATGTATAAAACCATACTAATCCCATCAGATAAATTCCTAAAAGAGGTGCTAACGGAGTATAAATTAAATATGTATGTTTTATCAGGAAACGGGTGAAACAATATACTCTAAAATAACCATAAAATAATGTTTGTAACACATTTGAACATACGATAAGATTCATATTTGGACTTGTTTTTTTTAGATGATATGTAATATACATAGGTATATTAGATAATTCACCTAAATTATATAAATAAATCAATACACCTCCATAATAATCTATATAAAATCCGAATAATAACAATAATGATAGAATATGATGATATAAGATTGGATAATCTATTTTATCACTTTTTAATAATAGTTTACTATCATAATAGAAATAGGTTGAAGAAATAAAAAATATTAAATTTTTTATGAATAGATTTGATTCATATAGATAAGCACTAGATAAACCTGATACAACTATACTATGTGATAATTTAATAATGTTATTTTTAATCTTTTGTCTTTCTTCCATCTTTTATAAAAAATATAGATTCTAAATTTTAAATGATAAAAAATTAATAATATTTATAATCTAGATTGTTTGTTTAATAATAAACATTGTAATCGCCAAAATAACGCTGTATATTCATATAGTCTTTTGTCCAGTCAAAATTGTAATTCAAGTCATCACTATCTTTATCGTAAAAGTAGATACATGGACCATATCCACAATCATCTGGGTAATAATGATAATCTCTTTTCTTACCTGTTTTGAGTTCGTCTACATGAATCCAAATCTTTTCCCAATCCACTTCAGGTTCTAGCCAATGAAGAGGAGGGCAATACTTTGTTCGAATGGGAACCTTGATGATGTTGTATTGTGGCGGCCAGAAAGGATCACTTGGTGTTCGCATCAATCCTTCTTTGATGATTTTGTAATCGTCTTTCTTCTGAATGTAAATCGTGTAATCTAGTGAAATCTCGCCTCCCAATTTCTCATCGGTAATCTCTAGAAACTTATCAGATGAAGAGTTTATCTTCTCATCTCTAACCTGTTTCTTACATTTCGGCTTCACTGGATATCTCTCTATGGATTTCCTCTTCTTCTTTGCCTCCTGATAATTCATTGGATAAAGCCGTTCAAGGCGTTTTACCCAATGTTTGTCTTCTACTTCTTCAACATGTGGAAGAGGTTGAGATGGTCTGCTATTCACCATAATAACACCTTGTTTATCACAAGAAACAACTTTTTCTTCTTTTATGCGAGTGATATCATCTTCATATTCAAATGTCTGTTCTAGTGGAACACCATTGAGAGCAACATCCGACCATTTAACTCTTGGTTCATAAAGATTATCATTCTTCTCACCCAGTTCACGATAGTGAACGGGCATAAGATTCCCCGAATCTTCATCCAACTTGAAAAGAAACTTATCGGAATCAGAAAACCCTTGCATTGTGAATTAAGTTGAGATACTTTTCAGTAATTATTACACTTATTAAATGTGTGTTTGAATATGAACCAAAGGAAATCAAATTTATAAAGGATATTTGATAAAAGAATAATAATAATTCATAAAAAATTAATTCTAAAAAGAAGGATAATTATTCATACAAGTTTTTTAAAAGATTACACATAGTGATATAATCACCTTCAGGTACTAGTGTTTTATACGCTTCAATCTTGTTGAAGAGTTCAGTTAAGAACTCTTTCTTTTCACTATCTTTTTCAGATATACGTTCTAACCTAGAATGAAGCGAACTATTTATATATTTTACATCTTCAAATTTATTTTCTAAACTTAGTATTTTTTCTTTATGATTTGAAATTTCATTTTTAAGAATTTTTAATTGTAAGGAATATTCAAAATTTTCGCTATAAAGAATATCTTGTTTTTTAATCAAATTCCTTACATCTTCTTTAAATTTATCTTTATTTGATACTTGAATATCATGCTGAACATAAAATTCAGATAATATCATAAGTATAAATTGAAGCATTATTTGAGAACCTACTAAGGATAAACTACCAAATGTGAAACGCATAAACCTTGTATTTTCTCTTTCAAGTGGATGTAATGCACCCGCAAGAAAAGTAATCATATGAAAAAGAGAAAGTATACGATTCCCCTGCTTAACTCTACTATCTATGCTATCACTTTTCGGTTTCGACGGATCATGTAGCCCATATCTCTCTCTCCAAAATGCTATTCCCGAAAATGATATAAACATGAAACCGATATATATCATTTTCATAGTTTTTAAGATTAAATATTGTTCAGATTATTTTGAAATATAAATAAAATCATATATCAAATTTTATGTGAATACTTCATAAAAAAAGAACAACAATAATTCATAAAAAATTTTTTTTTGTGTTTTCTACTATATATTCCTTTTTATTTATTTTTGGCTATATATTTTCTTTTTATGTATTTTGTATCTATATTTCTCCATCTATATTTCTAAGATAGTTTGACGCTTTGAGAGATATTGTTAAACATCTTGGTTGCTTTTTCTTCTGCTTCTTCAGCTTCAAGATATTCGCGTTCAATTATTTCCATAACTCGGCGTGCTTTTTCAAGCTTTTTCAACTTAGCCTTCTTTTCCCGAGTTGCCTTGGCTAATCTTGCCTTGCGCTCTTTTTCAAGAATTTTGAGTGTCCATTTCTTGAATGATTTTCTCTTTTTACAATCTTCTAGCGCCCCTAGAGTACTTATATCATAGTGGTCTGGATTTTGACACAGGTTGTGGGTAGAAAGACCTTTTTCTCTATTGTACTCTTGCCACTTTGAGTTGACATAAGCACAATACACACTTGTGTCGCGATAGTTTCCAAACCAAAGACACGGGAAATCATCCGTATCAACACCATCGGTGCGAACTTCTCTCCACGATTTAAGTGTAGATTTAAGTTCTCGAGGCATACAATCGCAACACCAACTATTATTTAGAAACCAGTTTGAGTCTCTACAGCGCTTTGTGGGCTCCGGTGTAAATGGTTTACCTTCCCAGAATATATGTGGAGATACTATACCGGTTTCTCGAAAAACTTCGTATTCTTTTTGGTGATCCCTTTGGCGCGCCGATTTTGGTCCAATATGAACACTGGTGTCGAGAATTTTGGAAGGAGTGTTTTGGAGATATAGATGCTTCCAAACTATGGAATCATCTGTGAAATCTTTCCACAACTTGTTTACTTGTGCTAGTATACACACAGGTCTAATACCCAAATGTGGGAGGATTGCACCGGTAAACACTTCGAAGGGGATATCGTTAAAAGTAGCCATAACTGGGGTACTATTAACGGGTGCCTGATATTAAACAGACAAGTGAGTTTTATAAAACTGATTAAAAATCACAATCTCAAAATCAAATTTATGAACAATTCATAAAAAAATATCATAACCGATAAAAAATTTTTTTGTCTTTATCTAAACTAATTTTCTGTATTTTTATTTGGTTTTATGTATTTTCTGTATTTTTATTTGGTTTTATATATTTTTAGTGGGTGTAGATGCAAGTCCAACGGAAACCATTAGCTTTACGATTTCCATCTCCGACATCTTGAAGGGCAATCGTCATTTGTTGTGGTGAACCGGGTTGACCGATATAACCATAGAACTTGTATGGGATGTAAATATCACCATATGCGGAAGATGCCTTTGCGTAAGCCTTCTTTCCTCTGTCTTCGGGATACTCAGTTTGAATCACCGCATCAACCAAGTAGCGCTCCTTGAGAGATGTCTGGTAGAGAACACAAGACTTACCTTGACTTTTGGTGGTAATTGCAAAGTCACCAGTGCACTCACCTACCCAGTTTGGGGATTGACCCTTCTCGTAAGCCAAGAGCTTGTGCCTATTGTATTCTTCAAGAGACTGGGTGTACTGCTTGGAGTTAATCCAAGCTTCGTATTCAAAGTCTTCCTCTGCTCCTTGGAGAACTTGCGATACTTCATATTCTGGACACAACATGAAGTGCGTCCATACCCGATGGAGAGGCCATTCATCTTCTCCTCCATCTAGGGGCAAGATGTGTGACCAAGAATCTATGCGAGAATACCACTCTCCATCATAGTGATTCATCGCATCCATGACCTCTCCAAGAATACGAATCTTGCGGTCAAGTTCCTTGTTTCGCTCCTCTTCTACAGCTACCATCAACTCATTGATGATGTAGGCGTCTTCACCATCGATTGAGAACATCCCACCAACCGGGCAACCATTTATGGTTTTTGGGATCAAAGAGATTTCTATCTCCGTTTCGCCACCCCAGTAGACGGGGTCTTCGATACAGATAGTCTGGAAGACTCCGGGAGGAAAAGTCAACTGCGAAGCCATGCTTGTTGATAGCAAGAGTTCTTAAGAGTGCTTAAGAGTGCTTAAGAGTTTCTGATTTTTCACAGACCGAGAGTTTAAAACTGATTAAAATATAATCAATATGAAATCAAATTTATGAACATTTAGCGAAAAATTATCAAAATACGATAAAAAAAATTAATCATATTATTTATGTTTATTTAGTGAACTAACCTATTATTGAGCTATATTGTATTGATGGATTCATTATGTTCAGGTAGATTCACCATAATCCAATCTATAATTGAATTCCGTTGACCATCCGTCAAACGGAAGTTTAGTGTGGGGGAAAAGTTTACATCTGTTTCAAGTACATAGTTAATATGACCTTCTGTTGGAACACATGCCCCATAATAAATAAGTTCTTCGTTATCTGGAATTTGCCTAATATTGTTGATGATTCTACCATGAAACTCAAGATAGAAATTTTGTTCTTCTGGTTCTAGATTTTGCCATTGAATATAGATATTATTTGCCATAAGATTATATAATTATATTTTTTTAAAACTGATTAAAAATACTAATCAAATTTACAAAAAAAATTTAGTATATCCTATCAAAAACGCCTGCAACACAGAGGTCTCCACTCTCCTGCCGAAATTAATCTGCTCGGGAGGTTAGGTGACATGATTATCTCATTCTGATTAGAGAAACTCTAATCCCCATAATGGGAACCACACTGGGGTGGCTATTAGCTTCGGAGTTTAACCCCGGTTTAAATTGATAGGTATTGTTTGAGTTCGGGCAACCAAAGGCATCCCTCTCACACATCCAGCATTCCTAGCATACTAACATTATTTTAGGGTGACCCTCATCAATATGAGGTGCCAGCTAGCGCCCATCAGGAGGACGCGACCTGAAATGCGGATATGCCCCTGTATCTTTTTATTCCACAGAGATTCAATATTAAGGCCACAAGCTACTCGGACCCATACTCAGTTCTATCTATTTTGCGCCCATAATCACCAATAGGGTGTGTATATTTGGTCTTATACATATGGGAATGTCCTCCAGCGAACGGCCGGACAACCAACTCAAGAATACATCACTGGCGCCTAGTATGATCAGCGTCTAATCCTTTTGTGTCTACTGCTGACGCTCTCCTTAGCGCCTGGACTATAGCAGCTCCCATTTAGCCATCTTAGGTCTCACCTTTCAAGACAGGGCAGGGTAACGGCGGGGAGATGACACATCATCCCCTTTTAGCGGGCCTTCAGCCCGCGCGAGGCTACATGATGTCATCACACATTATAAATTTTAATTTAAATCTA
>MDSZ01144956.1_pt1 | contig 11758 bp, 13 predicted proteins | sample 811201 | NCBI WGS metagenome assembly MDSZ01 (sample SAMN05326647, study PRJNA326480) | marine metagenome | isolation source: seawater | place: Indian Ocean: North | collected 2010 | reverse complement strand
TTCTAATTTTAGCTTCATTTTTTTGAAATATTTAATAGATAATGTTGTATATTTATTAAATTTATAATTTCAATGAATAAATTAATATTTCGTAAATTAACTGCAGATATTTTTGCTTTTTTTTTACTTTCGTCACTTGCTATAACTGCAATAGTTTGGGTTATTCAAGGAGTAAATCTTCTAGATATAGTCTCCGAACAAGGTCATGGTATTAAAGTGTATTTTTTCTATACTATTTTAAACGTTCCAAAGATTTTTAGTAAACTCTTAATATTCACATATTTTATAACTTTATTTGTGGTATTAATAAGATACGAAGAAAATAATGAAATTTTAATATTTTGGACCAATGGAATAAAAAAAATTACATTTATAAACTTTATAGGAAAAATATCTCTTTTATTTGTACTATTGCAATTAATACTAAATCTTCTTATCGTTCCAATGACCCAAAATTTAAAACAACAGTATTTAAAAAATTCTTCAATAGAATTCTTTCCGAACTTGATCAAAGAAAGAAAATTTACAAATATAACAAAAAATTTAACAATTTTTGTTGAGGAAAATAAAAGTGGTCTTTTGAAAGGAATTTATATTAAAGAAGATCTTGGTGACGGTGAGAGAAAAATAATAATTGCAAGTAGAGGAAAGCTAATTGAAAATAACAACGATTTTAGTTTTAAGCTTTTTGACGGTAATATTTCAAATATAGATAAAAAAAATATTGTTAAAATCAAATTTAAAGAAACAGTATATGAGTTATCTAAACTAAACTCTAAGACTAGACAGATAAATAAATTGAATGAAATAAATAGTATTTTTTTATTAAATTGTTTGGAAAAATATATAACTAGCCGAAAAAATAATAAAATTAGATGTGGTGAAAAAGATAAATTTTTAGTCAAAGATATTTATGAAGAAATATTCAAAAGATCAATAAATCCTATATACATAATAGTTTTATCTCTTGTGAGTTCCCTTCTTATTATAAAACCAAAAGTAAATTTTTTACAAAATTATATTAAGGGAATATTATTTATTTTAGGTTTTGCTATTATTTTATTTTCTGAATTGAGTTATAAGTTTATAACTTTATCATCTTTAGTAGAATTTACATTTATAATATTACCAATTTTATTTGTAATTATTTTTTATTTTTATCTTTTGATAAAATGTAACTTTAAAACAAACTACTTATGATTTTTAAAAGATATCAAAAATACCTATTCTCTTTATTTATAAAATTTTTTATTCTAACAAGTTTTATATTTTTATGTTTAGTAGTAATTATAAATTTTTTTGAAGAAATAAGGTTTTCTGAAAAATACAATATAGAAATTTTTTATGCCGTATATTTATCTTTTCTCAATGCTCCGTCTTTAATTTTTGAAATGTTCCCATTCATATTTTTAATTACAGTAAAAATCTTTTATCTAAATTTAAGTGATAAGAATGAGCTTAAAATTTTAAATTCAAATGGTATAAGTAACATTAATATAATTTCATATTTAACATTAATTTCTACTTTAATTGGTTTGTTTTTATTACTCTTTTATTACTCTTTTTCGTCAAATTTAAAAAGTAAGTACCTTGATATAAAAAACAGATTTTCAAATACAAATGAATATTTGGCTGTTGTTAAAGATGACGGGCTATGGATAAAAGAGGAAATTGATGAAAGTATTTATATAATACATGCAGAAAAGTTTGATCAAAACAAATTAAAAGGAATTACAATAACAGAAACAGATAAATATTTTAGCAATAGAAGTACCATTATTGCAAAAGAAGGGAACATAGTTTCAAAAAATTGGTTCTTAAAAAATGTTTCATTTTTGGATGATAAAGGCAGCAAGAATGATTTAAAAAGCTATGTATACAATTCATCTTTTAATGGTGAGTTTATTTCAAATTTATTTTCTAATTTAAATTCTTTAAATATTTTTGAGTTGCATAATTTATCAAAAAGTTATCTTAAAATTGGGTATTCAAATACAGATATAAAAATACATTTGAATAAAATTTATAGTATGCCAATATTTTATATATTAATGACAATTTTGGGATTTATAATTATTAATAAATTGAAACATTTTAAATCACGATTTTTTGTTATTATTTTTGGAATTTTTGTTTCTGTTGTAGTTTATTATTTAAATTATTTTTCTGGTGTGTTAGGTGCTAATGGAGCTTTGCCAATTTATTTATCTGTTTGGTTGCCATTATTAATTCTTTTTTTAATATGTAATATTGGAATGTTAAAAGTAAATGAAAATTAAGAAATTAACCTTTTTTATCATAGTATTTATACTTATTATATTTAAATCACTTTCAGATGAAGTGCAGTTTGAAGCATTAAATATGGATATTACAGATGACGGTAATTTGATTGTAGCTTCAGATACAATTACTGTGATACCTTTAAAAAAACTAAAAATTACGTCAAAGAAAGCTACATATAATAAAAAATTAAATAAATTAAATTTTATTGATGATGTTATAATTAAAGATTCAATTAACGATATTATTATTGAAAGTAATAATATAATTTATGAGAAAGAAAATAACTTAATTTATAGTCTCGGTAATTCAAAATTTTTCTTAAAAGATGGATATAAGATATTTGCAGAAAATATTTATCTCGATAGAAATAAAAATAAAATTTTTGGAAAAGAAGATGCGATTATCGAAGACACTGAAGGTAATTTATATAAGCTAAAAGATAAATATGAATTTGATATTATAGACAAAATCATTAAATCTAGAAATTCTATTATAATTGATTCTAATAACAATAAATATATATTTGAAAACTTAATCATAAATTTACAAAATAATGAAATTGCTGGCAAAGAAGTTAAAGTTGAGTTTGAAAAATCTTATTTTGGTAACCCAAATAACGATCCAATATTGAAAGGTAGAAGTGCTCACTCAAACGATGAGGAATTAAATATTTATAAAGCTGTATTTAGTACTTGTAATATTGATGATAGAGAGTGCAGAGGATGGGAATTAAATACCGAAAAGTTCAGACACGATAAAAAAAATAAAATATTTGAATATAAAGATTCCTGGCTCAAAATATTTGATTTTAAGTTGTTATATCTTCCTTACTTTAATCATCCAGATCCAACAGTAAAAAGAAAGTCTGGATTTTTAGCGCCATCATACTCAACCTCTGAAAGTTTAGGGAATGCTATAAATTTTCCTTATTTTAAAGTACTTGGAAATGATAAAGATATAACTTTCAATCCAAGATATTATGCTGATAAAAGTTTTTTACTTCAAAACGAATATCGGCAAATACTTAAAGACTCTAAGATTACAAGTGATTTTAGTTTTTTAATTGGAGATTCGGGAACCAAAGGTCATTTATTTTTTAATCAAATAGGAAAACTAAAAGAAAATTTAAACTTTGAGTTTAATTTACAAAATGTTGAAGGTGACAATTATTTAAAGAACTACAGATTATCAGAAACATCAAATATAATAACTGATGACAATCTTTTACTTTCAAACTTAGATTTAGATTGGAAATTTAGTGATTCAGAATTGAATACATCATTTAAAGTCTTTGAGGATTTATCAAGAAGTTATAGTGACAGATATCAGTATGTATTTCCTGATTTTAATTTTTATAAATCTATAAAAATACCAGATAATTATAATGGTAACTTTAATTTTAACTCATATGGATTTAATAAAAATTATGACACGAACATTAATGAAAGCGTAATAACAAATGATTTTCTATTCTCTTCTATCGACTTTATAAATTCTATGGGAATTTCATCAAACTATAATGCACTTTTAAAAAATTCAAATAGCTATGCAAATAATTCATCAAATTTTGAGGAAAACTCCAGTTATGACTTATTTGGAACAGTAAAGGTAGATATGAGTTTGCCATTACAAAAAAAATTAGAGAATTTTACGCATTACTTAAAACCTGTAATGTCTTTTAGATATAGTCCAAACGGAAATAGTGATTTAGCTTCAAAAGATGTGCTCTTAAATTATGATAATGTTTTTAGTTTAAATAGAATTGGATCTCAACATCAGGTTGAGGGTGGTGAATCTGTAAGTCTGGGATTAGAGTTTAAAAGATCTGATATTTATGGCAAAGATATACTAGACTTTAATATTGCCAACGTTTTAAAGTCGAAAGAAAATATTTATCTTCCATCGAAATCTAAATTAAACAAAACGAGATCAGATATATTTGGTAACTTAAATTATTATTTGACTGAAGAATTAAAAGTTGGGTACTCTTTTTCTTATGACAGAGACTTGGAATATACGAATCTCGAACAGTTTAATTTAGAATATGGAGTAAATAATTTTTTTACAAATTTTACTTATTATAGAGAAGATAATGATATCGGAGATAAAGAAACTTTTAAAAATAAAAGTAGTTTGAATATAAGCAATGAAAATAAACTTAGTTTTGAAGTTACAAAAGATTTAAGAGATGACTTTACTCAATATTATGACATTATTTATTCCTATGAAACTGATTGTATATCTATTGACTTAAAATATAATAAATCTTTTTTTAGAGATGGTAATTTAGAACCGAACAAAAGCTTATCATTTCTTTTAAAAATAATTCCATTTACTGAGATTGGTGTACCAAATGTAGGCAGTTTGGTTGGCAAATAAATGTTAAAGTTTAAATTAAAAATTATTTTTTTTTGCTTACTTTCTATTTTAATAACTCATAACCTTAATGCAAAAATAAAAATAAAATATAAAATAGACGATATAATCATTACAAATATTGATATTATTAATGAAAAAAATTATTTAATTTTCCTTAGACCTGATCTTAAAAATATTAATGAAAATGAAATATTAGAAATATCAAAAAATTCATTAATTAGAGAAATAATAAAAAAAAAAGAACTAGATAAAATATTTAAAAATCCAAATAATTCAGAATTTTTAGATGAATTAAAGAAGAATTTATTTAATTTTAAAAGAGTAAAATCTGAGAAAGAATTCATTGAATTGACTAAAAAAAATAATATTGAGTATGAAAAAATAATTGAAAAAATGAAATATGAAGGTTTGTGGAATGAACTAATTTTTCAAAAATATAATAACTTAGTTAAAATTGACGAGAAAAAGTTAAGAAGCGAACTTTTATTGAAAATTTCAAGTGATATAAAATATGAGTATAATCTTTCTGAGATATTATTCGAAATTGAAAATAATGAAAATATTGAAGATAAATATAATATAATAATCAATTTTATTAATAAAAATGGTTTTAAATCAGCTGCTTCAAAATACAGTATATCAAATAGTGCCAACAGAGGTGGAGAAATTGGTTGGATTAAGGAAACACTTCTATCTGATAATTTGAGTTCTATTTTGAAAAAAATTAATGATAACGGGTTAACAAAACCACTTAAATATCCGAATGGTTATTTGATATTAAAAATAAATAATAAAAAAAAAATGCAACAAGTTACAAGCATTGATAAAGAACTTAAAGATCTTGTCAGATTTGAAAAAAACAGACAATTGAATCAATTTTCATTATTATATTTTAAAAAATTAAAACAAAACACAATTATTGATGAATATTAAATATATTTTAATAGTTATGGGAGAGCCTTACAGTACATTCTCTGAAATATTAGGAAAATATTTTTATAATTTTAAGAATAATAAAAAAAAATTAATATTAATAGGCAATGTAAACTTAGTTAAAAAACAACTATCAAATCTTGGTTATAATATAAAATTAAATCAAATAATTGATTATAAAAGTGCAAAATTAGATAAATTAAATATTATAAATATAAATTTTAAATATAAAAAAGTATTTTCAAAAATCTCAAACTTATCAAGTTCTTATATTGAAAAAAGTTTCAAAAAATCATTGGAAATTATTGGGGAAAATAAAAATAATTGCGTTCTAATTAACGGTCCAATTTCAAAAAAAACATTTTTAAAAAAAAAATATCTAGGAATTACTGAATATTTATCGAAAAAAACAAATTCCTCAAATGAAGTAATGTTAATTTATAACAGCAAAATATCAGTATCACCTTTAACAACACATATACCTATAAAGTATGTGGCAAAACGTATAAGCAAAACTAAAATAGTGAATAATGTTATAAATTTAAATAACTTTTATATAAATATTTTAAAAAAGAAAGCCAGATTTGCTATTTTGGGTTTAAACCCTCATTGCGAAACAATTGATAAATATAGCGAGGAAGACCAAATAATTTTACCAACTATAAAACTTTTAAGGAAACGTAGAATAAACATTGATGGACCCTTCCCCGCGGATACTTTTTTTTTACAAAAGAATTTAGTCAAGTACGATGTGGTTCTTGGCATGTATCATGATCAAGTTCTAACTCCAATCAAAACTCTCTTTAATTTTAATGCCATAAATATAACAATTGGACTTCCTTTTATTAGAATTTCTCCAGATCATGGACCAAATTATAATATGCTGGGGAAAAATAAATCAGACCCATCTTCGTTTTATTATGCAATGAAATTTGCTAACAAATTAAAATAAAATGAAACCAAAAAAAAGTTTGGGTCAAAACTTTTTAGAAAACGAAAAAATTTTAAATAAAATTGTAAAATATGGAGAAATTTCGTACGACGATATAGTTATAGAGATTGGACCAGGTAAAGGAAATCTTACAGAAAAAATATTAGAAAAAAAACCTCATAAACTTATAGTCATAGAGAAAGATGAAAATTTATCAAAAATTATAAAAAAAAAGTATGGAAATAAATTAACCATAGTTAACAAGGATATCTTAGAATGTTATAACGATTTTAAATATGAAGCTCCTATAAAAATATTTGGTAATTTACCTTACAATATTTCTACAAAAATATTAATATCATATTTAAAATTAGAAAACCTAAATAAATTAGTAAAAAAATTTATTTTTATTTTTCAAAAAGAGGTTGCTGAAAGGATCGTTGCAGAAAAAAATTCAAAAAATTATGGTAGACTATCTATATTATGCAAATGGAAAGTGGAAAGCTTTAAAGCTTTTGATATTGATCCTAAATATTTTTTTCCAATACCAAAAGTTTGGAGCTCACTTATAGTTTTACAACCAAAATTAAAATATCAAAATTCAATAAACTCAAAAAATTTAGAGCATATCACAAATGTTTTTTTTAATCAGAGAAGGAAAATGATAAGAAAACCCATGAAAATTCTTTTTAGTAAACCTGAGGAAGTAGCAGAAAAATTAAATATAGATTTGAACTTTAGACCTCAGAATTTGTCAGAAAAAGAATATTTTGAAATATGTAAGTATTATGAAAATTTAGTTTAATAATTTTTTTACATGATTTGAAATAAATTTTTTATTAAATAAATTATCATTTTTTTGTGACATAGCTTTGATAATTTTATTATAACATTTGTTCAAGTCATCATTTATTACTACAAAATCATAATCCTTCCATCTAGACAAATCTTTTTTAAATTCTCTCATTCTTTTTTTAACAGTTTTCATATTTTTTTTTTCTCTCTTTATTAATCTTTTAATCAACTCATTTTTTGATGGAGGTAATATAAAAATTGTAAATAACTTATATTTCAATTTCTTATTTTTAATTTGTTTAGTGCCTTGCCAATCTATATCAAATATAACATTTTTACCTTTATTAAGTTTTTTAAAAACTAATTCTTTTGATGATCCATAATAATTATCAAACACTTTTGCATGTTCTAAGAATTTTTCCATGAAAATTAATTTTTTAAATTTTTTTTTCGTAGTAAAAAAATAATCTTTTCCATTTTTTTCATTAGGTCTAGGCGACCGAGTTGTATGTGATATAGAAATAGAATAGTTTTTTTTTTTTGAAATCTTTTTTACAAGCGTTGTCTTACCAGCGCCCGACGGTGAAGAGAGTATATAGATTCCACCTTTTTTAAAGCTGGACATTTAATAAATAAACTAGTTTGCTTTATTCTCAATAAATTTTACAGCATCACCAACTGTAAGTATTTTTTCTGCATCACTATCTGAAATTTCAGATCCAAATTCTTCTTCAAAAGCCATAACTAATTCAACAGTATCTAAACTATCTGCTCCAAGATCATCTATGAAGCTAGACTCATCTGTTACCTTCGCTTCATCTATTCCTAAATGATCTGCAACTATTTTTTTTACTTTGCTTGAAATATCTTCTGACATAAAATCCTTATAATTAAATCGTTAATAAATATTTATACTATTTTGTCAACTAAAATACATGCCACCATTAACATGTATTGTTTCGCCAGTAATATAATCTGACAAATCAGAGGATAAAAAAATAACAGCATTAGCAACATCTTCTGGCAATCCAAATCTATCAAGTGAAATTTTTGCTTGCAAAGCCTGTTTAAAATTGTCACTTATTTTATCTGTCATTTCAGATTTAATAAACCCTGGTGATACACAATTAATTTTTATATTTTTTTTACCATACTCAAGAGCTAAACTTTTTGACATACCAATTAATCCTGCTTTTGATGCTGCATAATTCGCCTGTCCTATATTTCCCGTATGTCCAACAATTGAGGTTATATTAATTATTTTTCCATTTTTATTTTTTAGCATTTTCTTAATAGTGAATTTACTTAATAAAAAAGATGAAGTTAGATTAAGATTTATAACTTTATTCCACTCCTCATCTTTCATTCTTATGGATAAATTATCAGAAGTAATACCTGCATTATTTATTAAAATATCTATTTTATTTTGAAAATTTTCATTACATTCTTCAATAAACTTTTCAATTGAAGAATGTTTCGATATATCAAAATTTTTTATGGTAACATTTTGATACTTTTGTTTAATTTTATTTAGTTTTTCTTGATTTGTGCCTGTAGCAATTATTTTAGAATTGCAAAGATGTAGCTTTTCTAATATTGCACTCCCAATTATCCCAGTTGCTCCAGTTAATACTACGTTTAAATTATTTAAATTAATCATTTAACAAATTTTTAGCGTCATTTAAATTATTTACCTGATTTAATTTTACATTTCTATCAATTCTTTTTATTAATCCTGATAGTACTTTTCCAGGTCCAATTTCTACAAATTTTTTAACTCCTGAATTAATCATATAATTTACACTTTCCCTCCATTTAACAGGGTTTTCAATTTGCTGTATCAAAAGATTTTTAATTATTTCTGGCTGATTTTGAGGTCTCGCGTCAACATTTGAAATAATATTGATTTTAGGCTGTTTAAATTCTGTCTCTAATATTATATCTTTCATTTCTTGAGTTGCTTTGGTCATTAAAGGACAATGAAAGGGGGCACTAACTGGCAGTTTGACAAATTTCACTTTTTTTTGAAATAATAAATTGCTAATTGACTCTATCGAAGCAGAACTACCACTTAATACTACTTGCCCAGTTGAATTATCATTTGCAATATAACATTGAAACTTATTTGAATTTTCATCAATAATTTTATTTAATTCGTCTATTTGTATTCCCAAAACTGCTAGCATTCCCCCTTCGCCTTTTGGGACAGCATTCTGCATTGATTTTCCCCTATGATTTAACAAATTTAAAGTTTGCTCAAAACTTATGGATTCTGCACAACAGAGTGCGGAGTACTCACCAAGCGAATGGCCTGCATAAAAATTTGCATCCTTAATATTGAATTTAGTTTCATTTTCAATAACTTTGTATATTGAATAACTCACTAAAAAAATTGCAGGCTGCGTATTCTCTGTCTGATCTAACAATTCTTTGGGTCCATTTAAGATTATGCCACTTAAATCTTTTCTTAAAAATTCATCAGCTTGTAAAAAATATTGCTTTACATAAGTAAAATTATCATAAAACTCTTTACCCATTCCGATTATTTGAGAGCCTTGACCTGGAAAAATTACTGAGAACATAAAAAAGCAATTAAATTAAGTGTTTTTTTGTATTGTAATTAAAAATTTATAATAGTATATCCTCAATTTTTCTAGATAATAATATGAACTTTTACGAACATACTCTAATAGCGAGACAAGATACTTCTCCTTCACAAATTAAGCAACTTCAGGATAAATATTCTAAAATCATAGAGAATAATAATGGTAATATTATAAAATTTGAAAGCTGGGGTCTAATGCATTTATCTTATTTAATTAAAAAAAATAAAAAAGGAAACTATTTACATTTTAAGATTGAGGGTAATGGAAAAACTATAAAAGAATTGGAGAAAAATGAAAAAATTGACAAAAATCTTTTAAGGTTTCTAACAGTGAAAGTAAAAAAATTAGACCTAGAAACAGATTATTTTAAAAAGAGTGAAGATAGTTTAAAAAATAAATAAATTTGTATGAAAAAAAAAAATATTAAAAAAAAAAATACTCAAAACAATTTTTCAAAACTAAGTGTTTTTCAAAATCAAAAATATAAATTCAAGAAAAAATGTCCTTTATCAGGAAAAGGAGCTCCAGTAATTGATTATAAAAATATAAAATTATTGAAAAGATATGTTTCTGAGAACGGAAAGATATTGCCATCAAGAATTACCTCTGTGAGTCAGAAAAAACAAAGAGATCTATCTTTATCAATTAAAAGAGCTAGAAATTTAGCATTGCTGTAAATATGAAAATAATTTTATTAGAAAATGTTAGAAAAGTTGGTTCAATAGGGGAAATAATTGATGTCAAAAGAGGATTTGCAAGAAATTATTTAATTGCCCAAAAAAAAGCACTTTTTGCTTCAAAAGATAATATTAAAGAAGTTGAAAAAATTAAAAATGACCTAAACAAAAAGGATCAAGACAAAAAAAGTAAAGCAAAAGATATTGAAAAGAGACTAAAAGATAAAGAATTTGTAATCAAAAAGTTAAGCACAGAAAATAATGAATTATATGGATCAGTTAAACCTACCGAAATATCTAAATTACTTTATGATACTCAGGAAGTAGAAATCAGTCCATCCATGATTCAATTGGCTGAAGAAATTAAATCTTTGGGAGATTATGAGGTATTTGTTAACCTCCACTCAGAGGTGCAAACAAAAATTAAAATAAAAGTTGCTGCTCAAGAAGATAGTCAATAATTATACATTTTTTTCCCCAGCTAAAAATTAAATTTGTAATTGTAATTGAATAAAAATAAGATTTTACATGTCACAATCATTAAATTTAGTCAAAAATAAATCGGAAGAATTACCAAATAACATTGAAGCAGAGCAATCTGTAATTGGTTCAATACTTTTATCTAATGAAATTTTTGATGAGGTGACTTTAATTATATCAAGTAAAAATTTTTATGACCCGGTGCATAAAAAAATATTTGAAGCACTTGAAAAATTAATTTATGGTGGTCTTTTAGCTAATCCAATTACCTTAAAAAATTATTTTGAAAAAGAAAAAGACGATTTAAATATTCCAGAATATTTAGTAAAAATAACTAAATTTTCTTCATCTTCAAGGCAGGCAATAGAATACTCAAAACTTATTTTTGATTTATATGTAAAAAGAGAATTAATTAAAATTTCAGGAGACGTAATCGATCAAGCTAAACTAAATGATCTAGAAACTGATGGTAAAAAAATAATTGAAAATTATGAAAAATTACTTTTTGATTTAGCAGAGAAAGGATCATTCAGTTCTTCATTAATTAAATTTGATGAAGCCATGAGACAAACTATTGAAATGGCCTCAAATGCTTACAAAAATGACGAGGGGATTGTGGGAGTTCCAACTGGTTTAAGAGACCTAGATGATAAACTTGGAGGTTTACACAAATC
>MDSZ01045034.1_pt1 | contig 11759 bp, 11 predicted proteins | sample 811201 | NCBI WGS metagenome assembly MDSZ01 (sample SAMN05326647, study PRJNA326480) | marine metagenome | isolation source: seawater | place: Indian Ocean: North | collected 2010 | reverse complement strand
TGTTCCTTCAGAGCCTGTTAAATAATTTAGATTTTTATTAAACCCAGGCTTACCTTTTTTGGTGGTAATATGAATTGTTCCCCCTATAGCTCCACTTCCGTAAATAGAGCTTTGATTTCCTTTTAATATTTCAACTCTTGATATTTGACTCGTCAAAATATTATTAAAGTCAAAATCGTTTGAAACACTAGACGGATCAGACATTTTTACTCCATCAATGTAAACTGTGGAATATCTTTTTGGCATTCCTCTTAGCTGAATTGCAGAAGCTGTTCCATGGCCACCACTTTGAAAAAAATTCGCACTTGTTGTCTTTGAGGATAAAACATCTCCCAAAAAATATTCAGTACTATTATTCAAATATTCTTCATCAAATATCACAACAGATGTCCCAACAACTGATAATGATTGAGGTTTTTTATTTGGTGCAATAACAATAATTGGAATTTCTTTTGAATAAGAATTTAAAGGAAAGATTAGCAAAAAAAATAAAATACACACTTTTAACAGCATTTAGTACCTCATAATTAACTAAACATTAAAGTTTAGATTTATTTATTATATGCCGCTGTTAATTTTACATTGCAGAATTAGACTTTTCCTGGCCTTCATTCAACATCGGACTTTACTGGGTGGCGCTCCGACTTTAACGGTTGCAGGTACAGCCAATGGATTTCACACTGATTTCCCACCATGCATTTCAGTATAAAACTTTTATAATTTGACTTTACAAAATTGTAAAGAAATTTTTAGGAAATTTGTTATTTAAGCTAGTCTTGATTTAAAATTAACTATTCTGAATTTAATCTTTGCATTAATTGCTGTTTGTTTATCAGTTTCACTATCCCCAATTAAAATAGACCGACTCATTTTAATATTAAATTCTTTCTTAGCTTTTAGTATCATTCCAATGTTAGGTTTTCTTAAATTTTTTTGTAATCTATACTTATTTAATTTTGAGTCTTTAAAATACGGTGCAAAATATATACGGTCAATATTTCCACCGTATGATCTTATTTTATTTGACATCCAATTATGTAGTTTAACCACATCTTTTTCTTTATAATATCCTCTTCCAATGCCTGATTGATTTGTAATTATAAATATATAAAAATTTTTTTTATTATATTTTTTTATGAAACTGATTATATCTTTTCTCCAAATAAATTTACTTTTTTTAAAAACATATCCTGTATCTTTATTAATTACACCGTCTCTATCAAGAAAAAGAGCAGGTTTGGTAAATACCTTGTCAATAAATTTTGGTAATTTATTTAAAGTAGCGGTCCGCCCCATATCAATAAAATCATTTAAATAAACTTTTCCAGATATTTTTTTTATTTTTATTAACTTTATAAATACATCTTTCTCTAAAGAGCCAAATTTAACCAAATATGGCACAATTTTTTTAGATAAAATACATATACCTGAATTAATTAAATTTATTTTTTTATTAAAATGTGGTTTGATTATTTTTTTTTTATCAATGCCAAATAGATCATAACTCCCTTTAACTCTCATTTTTTTTAGAGCTATGAAAGCTATTTTTTTACTTTTGTAATAATTATAAATTAAATCCGATATGTTTATGTCAAAAAAAGTATCTCCATTACAAAATAAGAAGTTTTTTTCTAATTTTTTTCTAGCATGATATAAGGCTCCTGAAGAACCTAAAAGTTTTTTTTCTCGAATACAAAATATCTTGACTCCAAAAAGTATTTTATTATGAAATTTTTTTTTAAATAACGTAAACTTATAGTGACCTAATAAAATTACTTTTTTAATTCCAAACCGACTTAGGTTTTTAATTATATGTTCTAATACAGTAAGATTTTTGACATTTATTAAAGGTTTGGGAGTTTTAAGAGTTATCTTTCCAAGTCTTTTTCCATATCCACCACAAACTATTACTGCTTGCGTTATACTCATTTTAATAATTATTTTTATTATCTTTGAAATTAAAAGTATTAAATAAATTTTTTAATTCAATGATGCCATCCTCTAAAGATATTGATGTTCTAAAACCCAATTTTTCAATTTTTTTATTACTTACAAAATAATCTCTTTTATCAGGATCTTTTTTATTTTTAAGAAGATTGATTTTTATACCTTTGATATTCTTTTTTATTTGATTTGCTAATTGTAATTTTGTCAAGTTAGCGTCTGATAGTCCTACATTATAGATATTTCCCCTCATCCTACTAAAATTTTCTATTGCAAAGATAAATGCATTAGCAACATCGATTACATGAATGTAATTTCTTCTAAAATTTGGTTCAAAAATTGTTAATCTTTTGTTTCTCACAGCCATATTTACTAAAAAATTAACTAATAAATCTGTTCTCATTCTATAAGAATATCCAAAAACTGTTGCTAATCTAAACACAATAGAATTTTTATGTTTTAAAATAATTTTCTCTGCTTCAACTTTAGTTCTGCCGTACAAAGATATGGGCTTTAAGGGTGATTTTTCATCACAAAATTTATTTTTATCTCCTATGCCATACCCAGAATTAGTGTTTGGATAAATTATTTTTTGTGAAAGTTTTAGTTTTGATAAAATAAACTTTATACACTTGTAATTAATGTCTAAAGTTTTTTTTGGATATTTTGCACATAAAGGAGCACCAACCAGAGCAGCCAAAGGAATGATTATATCATTATTTTTTAACTCTTTAGACATTAATTTTTTATTTCTAACATCACCATTTATGAATTTAAAATTTTTTTTTAAAAAAAGATGAGATAAAGAAATCTTATTAAATTCTAAGATATCAATAACGGTAACATCATAACCTAAATATACTAATTTAGTTGTTAAAATAGAGCCAAGGTAGCCAGCACCACCAGTTATAAGTATTTTTTTTTTTTTCATAAAAAAGGTATATCTCGATTAATATTTTAATTAAATAAATTTATAAAAAAATTATAATTTTATTTTCTCTTATATTCATTTTTTTTAGAATTAATTTTTCTCCTATAATTTAGTAAATCATCTAATGATTCATTCAATTTCATTTTAGGTTTCCATTTAGTATCTTTAATAAATTTCCTTGAATTTGGTATTTGTAGAGTCACATCTAACGGACGGATCAAAGATTTATCTACTTTTGTTTTAATTTTAATTTTTGAACGACTAATTAGATTTTTTAAAATTCCTCCAACAGTAACGACAGAATTTCCACCAATATTATAAATTTCCCCTACTTTTCCTTTTTTTGCAACCAACCAGTATGCTCTCATCGCATCGGTAATACTTATAAAAGTTCTAATGCTTTTTAAATTACCATGATACAAATAACCTCCCTTTTTATTTTTAATTTCTAATTTTGAAATTTGATCAGCAAAACTTGTTTGAAATAAATTAGTTCTTTTTGGATTAATATAGGAAAACATTCTTGTTATGATTATTTTTTGTTTATAAACTTTGAAATAAATCTGGCTAAGTAGATCTTGATAAATTTTTGATAAAGCATATGGACTTGCCGGGTTAAATTTCTGGCTCTCTTTTATCGGAATATCTTTTTTATTAACTAAGCCATAGACCTCTGAAGTGCTACAGATGATAATTAATGGATTTATTTTACTAGACCTAATTGCTTCTAATAGATTAATCGTTATCTTGTAATTGTTATCAATAATTCGCATCGGTTCATCAAAGGATTTTCTTACGTCAGCATTTGATGCTAAGTGATATATAAGATCAGGCTTAATTTTATTAATATTTTGCTTTATTTTTTTATAATTCATTAAATCAACTTTCATAAATCTGATTTTTTTTCTAAATCTGCTATCAATTATTTTTAATTTTTTTTGATTTCTATAAAAACCATATAACTGTATTTTTTTTTCAAGTTTAGAGATATATTCTGCTAAATAACTACCACCTGTTCCTGTAATTCCTGTGATTAAACATTTTTTAAATTGTCTGCTCATTTAACTATATTTTTTTAGTCTTAAGTAATTCTATTATTTTAAAAACTTTTATAAATAATTTCACTTCCTGTTTCATTCCCTGCAATCCTAAAATGAACTTTATTTTTAAGACTTTTTATTAATTTTTTTTGTTTTTTTTCATTTTCTGTTAAAAAAAGAATATATCCTCCGCCGCCAGCACCTAAAAGTTTTCCACCTACAGCTCCATTATTTATGCCAAAATTATAAAGTTTTTCTATTTTTGAATTACTTACCATATGTGATAATTTTTTCTTGATGTACCAGCTTTTATTTAATAATTCACCAATTTCAGTTAAGAAATCTTTATTATTTGATTCTAAAATCCTTTTAGCTTCATGAGTAATCTTATTTAGTTCAGATAAATTTTCATAATTCTTAATAATATTTTTTTGTTTATCTTTTTCAATTGGGTCTGCTTTTCGTTGAATACCAGAAAATACAATAAGGCTATTTTTAAAGATTTTTTTTTTTTTACTTGCTATAATTTTTAATGGTTTTACGCCTATATTTTTCCTAGAATACTTAATTACATTAAACCCCCCAAAAGCACTTGCGTACTGATCTTGATAGCCGACGGACTCTTTTAGTAAATTTCTTTCTACGTAGATCGCTTTTTCAGATATTTTTTTTTTACTTAAGTGAATATTATTCCATTCATGAATAGAATTTATCAATGAAACTGTAAAAGCGGAACTTGAACCTAAACCAGAAAGACCAGGTATATCTGAACTATGATAAATTTCAAAATTACAATCTGTCATATTATATTTTTTTAAAATAGCTTTTATACTTGGATGTCTTACATCAGAAATACTTTTGGGTGTTTCGGTTTTAAAATATCTTAACCTATATTTGAAGGGAAATGTCTTAGGTAATTCTCTTATTAATATGTAACAATATTTATCTATTGCCATTGATATTGTCATTCCGTTATGTTTGTTGAACCAAGTTGGAAAGTCTGTACCGCCACCGAATAATGAAACCCTTAAGGGTGTCTTACATAATATCATTGATTTGTTTTACTTGATTTGAATAAATTATTAAATATAAATTATATTATTTTGAAAGTTAATAAAATCATTATTTTTGGGGCAAGTGGATTTATAGGAAAAAATATTGCCCTAGATTTTAAAAAAAAATTTAAAAATACAAAAATTATTGGAACGTACTTAAATAATAAACCTGATATAAAAGGTATTCGTTTAATAAAGTGTGATCTTAGAAATAAAAGGAGTGTTGATAAAATATTAAAAAAAGCTGATGTAATTATTCAAGCCGCTGCTATAACTTCGGGAGCAAAAGAAATAATTGACAAACCATATATACACGTCAGCCAAAATGTAATTATGAATTCTATAGTCACTCAATCAGCTTTTGAAAATAATATAAAACATGTAATTTTATTTAGCTGCACCTTGATGTATAGATCTTCAAATAAAGCACTTAAAGAAATAGACTTTAATGCAAATAAAGAAATGTATCCTAATTATTTTGGAGGTGGATGGATGAAGGTATTTGTAGAGAAACTTGGAGAATTTTATTCTAGATTAAACAGAAACAAATACACTCTGATAAGACACTCAAATATATACGGACCACATGATAAATTTGATTTAGAAAAGTCTCATGTTTTTGGAGCATCAATAAATAAAGTAGTCAATTCCAAAAATAATACGCTTACTATTTGGGGTAGGGGTACAGAGGGTAGAGATTTACTTTATATTGATGATCTTGTGAGATTTGTAGAATTAGCAATTAAAAATCAAAAAAAAAAATTCGGTCTTTATAATGTTGGCTACGGAAAACTTATAAGTATTAATAATCTGGTAAAAAAAATTATTAAAATTTATGGCAAAAAAATCAATATTTATAATGATTTTTCGAAAAAAAGTTTAAAAAATAGCGTTTTTTTAAATTGTGATAAGGCTTATAAAGAGTTGCGATGGAAAAAAAAAATATCTTTGGACCAAGGTATAAAAAAAACTTTAAAATGGTATTTACAAAATAAGAAATGAAAAAAAGTGCAATAATTTTGTCTGGAAATCTAGTACAAGATCATGAATTTATTTATCCGTTTTATAGGTTATTAGAGGAGGGATTTAGTGTGGAAGTGTGTCTTAATGAGGCAAAACCTGTAAAGGGAATCCTTGGAACTGATATTCCTCCAAATAAAAATCATGAAGTAAAAGATGTCAAATCTGTTGCAACAAAAAATTATGATTTTCTAGTGATACCCGGTGGTGTGAAATCACTTGAAAAAGTAAGACAAAATAAGGATATAATTAATTTTATAACTCAATTTCATAAAGAAAATAAAATTATAGCATGTATTTGCAGCGGTGCCCAATTATTGATATCAGCAAAAATCGTTAAAGGAAAAAAAATATCTGGATACTATAGTATGAAAGATGATATTGAAAATGCAGGAGCAATTTACACAGATCTACCAGCAGTAATTGATAGTAAGATAATTACGACAGCTCATTACAAAGATTTAGGTCCATGGATGAAGGCTGCTTTAGATTTGTATTATAAAGAAAAATAATAAAATGAGAAATTTCTTAGTGAAAAAGCCGTGGGGAGAGGAATACATTATATGTAAGACTAAAAAAGCAGCTACTTGGCACCTAAAAATTAATTCAAGAAAGAAAACATCTCTTCATTGTCATCCAAACAAAAAAACAGGGTTTATTCTTCTAGATGGAAAAGTTGAAGTGATGATTGGCTTTTATGAAAAAAGAATCTTAAAAGCTCCTGATAAATTAATGATAAGACCTGGCTTATTTCATTCAACTAAAGGATTGGCAAAAAAAGATAGTATTGTTCTAGAAATTGAAACCCCAATTAATAAAGATGACTTAGTGAGATATAAAGATAATTATGGCAGAGAAAATAAACCGTATGAAGGGAAAAATCATATGAAAAAATTAAAAAATGAAATTGTTTTCCAAATCCCTAAAAAATTTTCATGTAATACCTATCAATATAAAAATTTAAAAATTACTATTGAGAAAATAAAAAGTTTAAAAAAACTAATTCTTAATAGAAAAAAAGATACGATTTTTGGAATATTAGATGGTGGTTTAGTTGATAAAAATAAAAAATATGTCTTGTCAGCAGGTGATATTGTAAGAACAAATACAGTGAAAAAACTTACTGAAGCTTTTCAAATAAACAATCAAATTACGATTTTAACTTGTTCAAAAAGTGCTTAAAAAATTAAGAATAAAAATTTTTGAGAAAGCCTCTCTATGTCGTCATTTTGAGACTAACGCATATAAGTTCTCAGAAAAAAAGTTGATTAAAATACCTATTTATTTATCAGCGGGTCAAGAGTTTATATCTGCGAGTCTTGCAACAATCATAAGCGATTTTTGTAAAGTAAAACCCTTAATTTTTGCCCAGCATCGATGTCATTCCACTTATTTATCGTTTGGAGGGGAAATAGATAATTTAATTGCTGAATTATTGGGAAATTACAAATTAAGTAACACAAATTGTATGGGTGGATCTGCCTCAATTTATTCAAAAAAAATAAATATGTTTGGACATGACGGTCATATGGGAACACAAGTTCCTATAGGAATTGGGGCTTGTTTTACATCAAAAAAACCTACTATTATTTTTATGGGAGACGCATCTGCAGAAGAAGATTATGTTTTGGGTGCTCTAGGCTGGGCTGCTACAAAAAAACTACCTATACTTTTTATTGTTGAAGATAATAATCTATCAATTTTAACTGAAAAAAAAGTCAGAAGAAATTGGGACATGCACGATGTGGCTAGGTCATTCAAAATGAAAGGTTATAATTTAAAAGATAACCCTAGTGAAATTGAAAAATATAAAAAATTCTTTTTTAAAGAACCAATGCTTTTGAATATAAATACAAACAGAATGTTTTGGCATGCAGGAGCTGGCAGGGATAGCGATAAGATATTTGATAGATATTTAATTGAGAAAAAAATTTTAGGAAAAGTAGCAGAAAAAATTGATAAAAAATTTGATTATATGATTAAAAAAAGATGGGAAAAACACTTAAAGAAACAATAAAAGAAATTATAAGAAAACACCTTAAAAACAAAAAAGGTAAAGTATTTGGACAATGCTTAACAGCAGTTGGATGGGTAGGAGGTACTTTACCAGAATTGTATGAAAAAGATGGGATGATAGAATTATCTATGGCAGATGTAGCTGGTGGAGGAATTGTTACAGGTTCCGCGCTGATGAGAGAAAAACCTATATATGTAATCAGATATCAAGGCTTTAATTGGTACAATGCTCCAATGATCGTTAACTACGCAGCAAAAAGTAAAGAAATATGGAACACACCATGTCCTGTTTTTGTAAGAGGAATAGGAATGGAAGGAGGAATTGGTCCGGTTGCAGGATCATCACATCACTCCCTCTACTATAGAATGCCTGGATTAAAAATTGTGTCTCCAATGACACCTAAAGAATACAAAAAAATTTATAATAGTTTTATGAAAGATGACGAAGTTTATTATGTATCAGAACATCGTGGAAGCTTTAATAACAAAATAGAATTAAAGGATGACATTAAGGGAATAAAAGATTTTGTAATTATTGCAATTTCAATTACGAGATTTGAGGCAATTAAGGCTAAGGAAATCCTTGAAAAAAGAGGTCTCAAAATAGGAATTATCAATATATTATGGATTAAACCTTTAAAAATCTCTAAAGCATCAATAAAATGTATAGCTAACTCTAAGTTTGGAGCCATTTTGCTCGATGATGATTATGTCGATGGAATTTCTAATAGTCTTGCCAATAAATTAAGTCATATGACTGATAAAAAGATATTCACTCTTGGCTTATCCGATAAAAGTGCTGGCTTCCATAAAAAAGTTGATAATTTACCCCCTAGCTCTAGTCAAATAATTAAAAAAATTATTTCTTTAACCAAAAATTAAAAATTTTTCTTTATAATTAAAAAATAAGAAATAGCGGCATATGAGATTAAATCAAAAGTATGGGGCTTTTCTAGCATTTTCTTAATTTGTTTTAAATTAAAGAAATAGATTTTTCCTGTGCCAAGTTCTTTTTGTCTTAATTTAAAGTCTGAAGAATCCAAATTTTTTAGGTGTGTAAAATATATTGCTAACTTTGACTTTACCAGACTATGCATGGGTAAAATTTTGTTAAGATATCTAATATTTTTTTTATCAACTTTAATTCCTGTCTCCTCTAATATTTCACGTTTTATTGCAATTGAAGAAGTTTCATTCTTATCACAAAATCCTTGTACTAGAGAATATAAGTATTGTTTTAGAATTGGACTATAAACTTTCATAAGTCCAATTTTTTTTTTATTTGATATAATACAACAAACACCACCGAATCTTTTTCCAGCTACTTCAAGTGTTAGATAATCTTTAATAATGTAATGTTTACTTTTAATATAATTTGAGTAAGCTTTGTATACTTGATTTTTAAAAACTAATTTTTTTTTTTTGATAATTTGCACCCAAAGTTTATATGAAATATTTTAAACTAGGTAAATATAATGTTTCAAAATATTGTTTAGGGACATGGTCTTTGGGAAGTAATAGGGAAAAAAATATTTCTTATGGTGCAATATCTGACTCAAAAGTAAAAGAAATTCTTGAATATTCGTATGACAAAGGAATTAATTTTTTTGATACAGCAAATGTTTATGGTGATTCAGAAAAAAAAATAGGAAATTACTTTCATAAAAAAAGAGATAAGGTTTTTTTTGCTACAAAAGTTGGGTGTATATCTTTTAAAGAAAAACTTAATTTCTCAAAAAAAATTATTCAGTCTCAAATAAACAATTCTTTAAAAAATTTAAAGAGCGATTATATTGATATAGTCCAGTTATATAATCCTTATTTTAACGACTCTAATTTAAAACATGCGATTGAATATCTGGACAATTTGAAGAATAAAAAAAAAATAAATTTCATAGGTATTAGCCTTGGTCAACCTTCTGATTATATTAAATTAAGAAATTTTTATAAATTTAGTTCAATTCAATGCAACTTTAATATACTTGATCAAAGAATCCTAAATAACAAAATTAAAAAAATTATTAAAAAGGATAAAGTAAAAATTTTTGCGAGAACAATTTTAAATTTTGGAATATTTACAGAAGAATTCTTAATGAAAAAAGTAATAAAGTTTAATAAAAGTGACCACAGATTTTACTGGGATTTAAAACAAATTAAACTTTGGATCAAATATATTAAAAAAATAAAACTTATCTCTGATAGACCGATAGAAAACACATGTTATAAATTTTGCAATTCATTTAAAATAGATTCATTAATTATTGGTGCAAATAATTTAAATCACTTAAATACAGCACTTAATAAGGATAATGACATTAAAATGAAAAGTAATGAATTAAAAAATATTTTTAAAATTTATAAAAAATATTCAAAAAATAAAATTACTAAACCAAAAATTGGAATGAAATTAACTTAAACTATATAAGGACCTAGAAGTCTTCCAGCATTTTCGCCTTTAGCTGTCTCATTTAGACTTTTCTCTTTATCATCGATAGTTTTATTCTCGATTTTTTCTATATTACATAAATATTTACCACTTCTGTGTCCATACCAAATTACTTCTCTCATCCAATGTTGAATATCATTAAATTTCATATCAGTTCTAATAATTTTTACTTTATTTTTTTTTGGAATGATATTTGGTTTATTCAGTTTTAATATATCTTTATAACTTTCTATGATGTTAAAACTTAAGTTGAATATTTCATCATCTTCACTCCATGGTAATCTCATCATCTTTTTATTTAATTCAACACTTTCTGAAAAAATTCTTTGTGTTTTTTCACTTTTGCAAAATTTTAAAAAATGTTCCTTAAATTCAAGATAAAATTGATCAAGTTTTTTATCAGCTACTAATTTAATATATTCAAATTCTCCTGGAGGCCAATAAATATCTAAAAAACCTTCTTTATATAAAAATTCACTTTTTCCTTTAGATATTTGCACGGCATGTTGTTCAAAATTATAATTTATTGATTTTAAAGTTTTTAAATCTTCACCACAATTTGAAAAGTGCTCAAATAAATCTCTAAATTTTATTTTTTCTAATTCATTTATTACCAGTAATGGAATTTGGACAATTTTATTAAAGTATAAGAATTCAGAAATAGATGCATATACTCTTGTTTTTTTCCAATCATTAAATGGTAAAGACTTTGTAGAGATTACTAATTGCTGACTTTCATTAATATTATCCTCAGGTGTTTCATCTAATGATCCATGAACATTAACTATAGGACAACTTACTGTAATAATTTCATCATTTTTCATGTTTTGTGGCTCAGCCATTTCAGCATTGGGTAATATTGATAAATTATTAAATTGAATTCTGTTGTGTTGTCCAGATTGAATTACATTGGATACACCATCAGCAAATGTAGAATATGTGTCACCTGGTAAAGCAAGAATAAATTCGGTATATGTTGCAATTCCATCACTTGTAAATCTTTTTTGCAGCTCCTCATAATCCTCTGTGGAAATATTATCTCTTTTAATAGATTTAAGAGTGTGAGGATCAACACTTTGCATTGCTAGCGTTACTCCTTTGCTCAGACCAGAGTCTGCGAGTAATTTCTGAACTTTGTAAGCTCTTTCTCTTGCATTTTTTGTATTTTGAACTGAAAGGACATGTGGATATCCATACTTTTTTTTGTTTTCAGCTGCTTTGAGAGCTATATCATAATCTCTTGGTAGCATTCCAAAATTTGCATCACAACAAAATATAAATTCAACTTTATTTTTTGAGAACCAATC
>MDSZ01253396.1_pt1 | contig 11761 bp, 10 predicted proteins | sample 811201 | NCBI WGS metagenome assembly MDSZ01 (sample SAMN05326647, study PRJNA326480) | marine metagenome | isolation source: seawater | place: Indian Ocean: North | collected 2010 | reverse complement strand
GCCAAATCACGCAGCATCTCCTGCATTTCGTCGAGTTGGAAGTCGACCATGCCACGGGGACAAGGCGGCCAGCCTTAATGCTCGTCAATGCTCAGGTGGGGAGGATAAGTCCATTCCGTTGCAGAGCGAGCAACACAAGGAAGACCAGATACAGCGAAATGAGCATGGCACCTTCCCGACGACGGAAACGGTAGTTGGTGCGCATGAAGAGCAAGGCAACGCCGATGGAGACGATGGTGGCAGGGATGATCAGTCCAGAGGTGATGGTCCATCCCGTCGCGGAGACCTCCAATGGATGCACCAAGGCTGCGAGCCCAATGGACAGCGTCGGGTCGGTGATGTTGGAACCGACCAAAGTGCCGATGGCCACACCCTCGCTTTTCTTGACCGAAAGCAACGCGATGGTCAATTCGGGAAGGGACGTCCCAATGCCCGAAATGGTGGTGCCGATCACGGCTTCTGAAACGTTGAGCTTCTGGGCCACCTGCACCGCGAGTTCCACCAAGTGATGGGCGGCGAACAACGCGAAAGAAAGCCCGAGGACGACCATCACAATCGAGGCTCCTGTGCTCCACAACGACATCGATTCGCCCGCCTGAGGTTCAAGGCCTTGCTCGCGGGCATCTTCCTGGATTTCCTTCCGGTGACGCACCAACCAGACCACATACCACACGTAAGCCAAGACCAGGAAACCGCCCTCAACCCTGTTCAGCGTGGTGCCCGTCCAAATCAACACCCCGAGCAGGATGTTTGCGCTCAGCATCAACATCCCGTCACGCCGGAGCCAAGTTGGACCGACACGGATCGGTCGGGTGAGGGCAACAATACCCAAGATGAGCGTGATTTGGACCAACACAGACCCGAAAATGGACCCCACGGCAAGGTCGGCGACGTCGCCGCTTGACGTCGGAATGTCGTACGCGGCGGAGGCCGTGACGAGGATTTCTGGCAGCGAGGTCCCGATGGACACCACCGTCAGCCCAATGACCACTTCTGCGACCCCTGCTCGCTTGGCCAAACTTCGAGCCCCGGCGATGAAAAAGTCAGCCGAGGACACCAAAAGACCGATGGCGAGAAGCAAAAGAAGCCCGATGGTCGAAAGCGCGTTCTTGTCCAGAATGCCTTCGAGAACGGAAAGTCCAACGAACAACGAGGCCGTGATGAGGAAGGCGTTGTAGGACAGCAATTTTGGCAGCCCTTGCACCTGCCCGGGCTCCGCCATGTATCTTCGGGAGACACACCCCTTCATCATCCTTCAGGAGAGGCTCAGCCTAATCCTGCGAGACGGTGCGCAACACGGCTTCGACATGCGCCACGTCCGGGATGGTGTGGTTCTCAAGCGGAGGCGAAAAGGGGACGGGGGTGTCCAAAGCCCCGATGACCACAGGCGCGGCTTCGAGGGCATAGAAGGCCGATTCCATGATGCGGCTCTGAATGGTGTGGCCCAAACCACCGGACCATTGGGCTTCATGAAGCACCACCAGACGTCCGGTTCGAAGCACGGAATCCACGCAAGGTTGCGCGTCAAAAGGCATCAAGGTTCCCACGTCGATGACCTCAACCTCAACGTCTTCTTGCGCCAAGGTGGAAGCGGCTTGCAAGGCGAGGTGAACCATCGCGCCCCACGTGACCAGCGTGACGTCACGCCCTCCCCGAATCACCTTGCTCTTGCCGATGAGGTGCCGTTCTCCGGCGGCGACCGCGGCGTTGACCGGTTCAGTGTCGACCTGCTGGTTGATGTTCATGCCCCAACCGGTCTTGCCGCCGCGCAAGCCGTACAAACCAATGTGCTCGAGGATGAGCACAGGATCGGACAGCGCTGAAGCCTCGACGATCATGTCGTAGGCCTGCTGCGGGGTGCTTGGAGCCAACACGACCAGGCCGGGATCGTTGGCATACCACGCTTCAATCATGTTGGCGTGATACGGACCGCTGCGGGTGCGCGCTCCAAGGGGAATACGGACGGTCATTGGGCAATCCGCACCCCATCGCCAACGCAACATGGCAGCGTTGTTCACCAGAGCGTTGTGCGCCAGTGCGGCGAAGCCGCCAAATTGGATCTCGGCCATGGGCCGCATCCCAGACAAGGCCGCGCCAACGGCCGTGTGGATGATGGCCGCTTCACACAGCGGCATGTCGACCAAAAGGTCCTGGTGGCCAGCGTTTCGCAGACCCATGTTGAGGCCAAAGGCTCCCGCGACCTCCATGTCCTCGCCGATGAAGACCGTGTTGTCGCCCTCTCGATCGGCCACGTCAGCCATGGCTTGCTGAATGGCCCGTGCATAGGTCCAACCGCCCTGCTCTGCATACGTCCACGCCAATCCCCCGACGTCCAATGGGCTGGGCGGGGGCGCCTGCATCAGATCCGCTCCGTTGAGGCGCTGCAGGTGATGAGCATGCGTCTGCGCATCGTGGAGGCTCGTCACCCCGGGTGTCACCGTCGTCGGCTCAGGCCACGGCATCGTATCGAGGGCCTCAAGGGCCTCAGCGACCGCGGTGGACTCCTCGTCCTCCATGGTATGGAGGTCGTCCTCCTCGACACCGAGGTCGAGCAGAAGCGCTCGATGGGTTGGAAGTGGATCCTTTGCTTCCCAATACGCCAACAAGGCCTCATCCACGTACCCCTGAGTGGCTCCGGATGGGGCCCCCAAGTAGAGGTCGTCGTGATGATGTGCGTGTCCACAACCGCGCATGGTTTCGATGTGGATGAGGGTCGGCCCACCGCCCTCAAGCCCAAACTCTCGCGCCACCGCCACGCTGGCGTGAATGGCTGCGGGGTCAGAACCGTCAATGGTCCAACCCGGGAAGCCCATGGCCACCGCTTTGTCGGCCCATAGCTCCACGCCCGACTGATGTGCTGGCGGCGTGTCGAGGGCAATCTGGTTGTTTTGGAGGATGTAGGTGATCGGTAAACGGCGCGCTCCTGCGAGGTTCATGGCCTCCCAAAATTCGCCCGATGAGGATGCACCTTCGCCAATGCAGGCCACGTGGAAGCGGTCCAACCCTTGGCGGACCGCTGCAAAGGCCAATCCAGTCATCGTGCATGCTGCGATGGGAAGCGGTGCGGTTGGAGGAAGAACACCGACGTGCCACGCTCCGATGTGAAGGTCCCGTCCACCGGCCCCGTCGTGACCGCCGTCCATCACGGATCCTGCCTTGCCCAAGTTGGCGGCCATGACACTCAGGGGCGTGTCGCCCATCGCAAGCGAAAGACCAACGTCACGAATCATTGGAGCAACGAGGTCACCGTCATAGCCGGCCCCCGGACGCGCATCCGTGGATGCGTCCTGCTGCCGAACCAGTGGTGTGGCGGCAGCGACGATGCCTTCCTGCCACGTGGAACGGAAGCCCTTGCCTCCGAAACGCGTGCCGTCTGGCGCTTCGCGCCCTTCGGTGTACAGCACCTTCAGGGCTTCATCCAAGGCGCGGGTTCGGGTCATCATGCGCTGCCATTCCAAGCGATGATCAAGGGACGCAGCGACATAATGGGCCAAGCGACGCAAGGTCAGGCGCAGATCGATGAGCACCCTGGTCAAACGGCGCCCGAGGTGGAGGTCGGCGTTCCGGCGGGGGATGATTTCCTCGGCAGCATCCAGACCCTCGAGGTGGCCTGCTTGCTCGGCGGCCCGGACGGCAAAGGCGTCCAAGAAGGATGCACTGAACGTGTGCCATGATGCACCGTCGAATACCTCCGTCCCGTCCACCGATGCATCCCAGGCCTCAACGGCCACGGGAATCAGGCCCTGGTGACGCTCGGCCATGAACCGCAGCAGCTCTGCGCGAGCGGCGTCAGCCAGCAGGGGTGTCGCGAAGTCAAGCGGGCCGCTGGGCTTCCATCCGCTACCGTGGATGCGTGGAAGGTCGCCTTGGGCCATGCGCTCACCGGTCCGGCCACGAAGCGCGGGGCTTCAAACCTCTCTGTGAACTAAGCGTCCTCGGCCGAGGGCCAAACCTTCAGGACCTCTTCCGCAAAGCCCGTCGCATCTTCCAAACGCGTCATCAACGTCAGGTCTGAAACCGCCCCAGGGCGGCCGAGGTCCCAGAGCAGATCTCGAATCTCTTCGACGCACAAGCGAACGTAGGCCAAGGTTTCCTCATCCACCTGTTGGACGCCATCCTCAGCCGCTTCGGCAACCTTTGGAGGCGCTTCATCCAACACCTCGTCCATGCTGCGCTCGACCTCCATCGCGATTTGGTCCGCCTGACGCTGAAGCGCGTCTTGCATGCCACCGCTGTCCAGCATGGCCCCTCCAACGGCTCCATCTTTCGAGGGTGAATCTCCTGAACCAAGGGTGGCTGATTTGGTCAAATCATCGATCGAGGGCCCTGCTGGAGCTTGGGCGGCCGTGGTTGTAGGTTGAGGTTCAACGGCATCTTCGTTGGCTTCCACCAAGCGTGCCATGGTTTTGCGCACCAATTCGACCAAACCCTCTGGGTCCTCGTCCAAACCAACGGCATCCGGCATCACCTCGCGCAAGAGGTCTGCATTGAGGCGTTCAGAGCCGAGCAGGCCTCGAAGCACTGGCATCGCCCATGAGCCGTCGTCCATGGCCGGCAAGGGTGCTGCAAAACCGGCTGAAAAACCTCCACCGCCTTGACCCTGCATGGGGACATTGGCGGGAGGAGCAATCGTGCGTTTCTGCGCATGTGCATGCACCTGAGCAAGCAGCCGAGCCATGTCGATGGGCTTGCCCAGGACCTCTGCAATTCCGGCGCGCGCCGCACTGACCATGGCCTCTTGCGAGGTATCGCGCGAGAGGAGGACGATGCGGGTACGCGCGCCGACGGCAGGGTTTGAGACGATGGATTGAGCCGCTTCATGCGGATCGCCGTCGGACCACGCCTCCTCGAGGAGCAACACCTCGGGAACCGTGGCCACCGCGGTGCCAATCGCTTGCCGGAGGGTGCTTGCCCTCGTGACCTGAAAGCCCTCACGCTCGAGGGTGTTGGCAAGCAGGGAGCGACGGCCTTCGTTGCCGTCCGCGACGATGACGTGTGCCATGGTCTTCCCCAAAGGGGGAGCGCACGGTGGCGGCCTTCAACCTCTTCCTTCCCACGTCATGCAGGAAGGCCATCCCGAACCGTTCATCCAACGCGGATGTCCTCGGGAGCCAACGCATGCCATCCCAGGATGCCATCTACGAGGTTGTAGAGACGGGCACCGTCCATCCCCGCATCCATCAACATCACGGCAGCCATCATCGAACGCATCCCAGATTTGCAGTGGATGAGGATGTCCCCCTCCGCAGGGAGGTGTTCCATCGCCTCAACCACCTGGGGATGCGGCACGAACAGGCCACAACTGTGCGCGGCCATGCTGGCGTGTTCCTCCACCGAGCGAACGTCGAGCACGAAAGGCGACCAGCCTTCCTCGCGCCTTTGGAGAAACTCCGCGGATGAAATCTGGTGGAACATCATCCCCTGTGGGGCCACGTCCGTCTCATCAAGGTGGCGCCCCATCCTGCATGCGGGGTCGGCCTCCCAAATGTCACTGGCTTGAGACAAATCCGTTGGCGCAGCACGGCCCTCAAGACGTTGGAACCTAAGGTGTCGGACATCAAGGCCCTGAACGTCAACCAACGTCAAACGGCCTTTCGCATGCTCACCACGACCCAGCAAGACTTCGACGGCGAGGGCGGCTTGCATGGTCCCAAGCACGCCAGGCACAGCGCCGAGCACACCCACTTCATCGCACGCTTGGACCGAGCCGGGCGGTGGCGGGTCGGGATGGAGGTCCCTGTAGGAGGCTCCTGACGACGGTTCAAACAGCGCCAAACGTCCTTCGAAACGATGCACTGAAGCGTGAATCCATGGAATCTCGAGCAGGGCGCAAGCGTCGTCCAAGAGGTACCGTGCAGGAATCAGATCCGTGCCGTCAATCACGAGATCGTGACCTTTGAGCAGTCCCAACGCATTCCCTGGATGCAACCGTGCGACGTGCGTGCGGACCTCAAGACCCGGATCGAGCGCAAGGAGGCGCTCGGCGGCGACTTCTGACTTGTTTCGACCGACATCCTCTGTTCTATAGATGACCTGCCGTTGAAGGTTGGAAAGACTCACCACGTCATCATCGATGATCGTCAAACGACCGACGCCGGCTGCTGCGAGGTACAGAAGCACCGGACAACCCAGCCCACCGGCACCGACGACCGCAACCGACGCAGCGGAGAGCCGTGCCTGCCCTTCATGCCCGATGTCCTCCAAGCGTAGATGCCTCGCATGGCGGACTGCATCCACACCGCGGGAGGGCCGACCGGCGTGTTCAGTCATGCTGGGCCTCAAGCCATCGCTCCGCGTCGATGGCGGCTTGGCACCCCATGCCGGCCGCAGTGATGGCTTGGCGGTAGCGCGTGTCAACCACGTCTCCGGCGGCGAACACACCGGGAACGCTGGTCATGGTGTGCTCGTGGTGAAGGATGTAGCCCTCGTCATCGGTCTCGATTTGACCTCCGAGGAAGGACGTGATGGGCTTGTGACCGATGGCGATGAAGGCTCCAGTGCAAGCGATTTCCTCTTCCGAGCCGTCACGTGGGTCCACGAGGACAGCGCCGCTGAGGCCTTTGTCGTCGGACAACCAACGCTCGACTTGCCTGAAGGTCTTGATCTCGATCTTGGGATGAGCGGCCGCTCGATCGTACATCACCTGAGAAGCCCTGAACACATCACGTCGATGGACCAACGTCACCTTGGAGGCAAAGCGCGTGAGGAAGGTGGCTTCTTCCATGGCAGAATCTCCACCACCGACCACGATGACCTCTTCTTCGCGGAAGAAGGCCCCGTCGCAGGTGGCGCAGGTGCTGATGCCGCGGCCTTTCTGCGCGTCTTCACCCTCCGCTCCAAGCCAAATGGATTCGGCTCCGGTGCAAACGATGATGGCGTTGGCGTGGTAGGTCTCACCTTCGACGGTCACCGCGAATGGGCGTGTGCTCACATCAACGGAATCGACGTTCTTGTCATGCACTTCAAGGCCAAAGCGTTCAGCCTGCTCCCGGAGTTCCATCATCATCTCTGGGCCACCAATGCCCTTCGGATAGCCAGGGAAATTCTCGATGTCAGAGGTCAGCATCAGTTGACCACCGGACATGTAACCGGCGAACATCAGGGGTTCCAACATCGCACGGGCGGCGTACAAACCGGCCGTGTACCCAGCGGGGCCAGAGCCAATGATGATGATCTCTCGTACGCCTTCTGACTCGACCATGCGCCAAGCAAGGGAAACCTGTCCTTCAAGGTTCGCGCTGCCCATCACGGACGGACGTTCAACATGTGAGCGACGGCTTCGATGGCTGCCTTGGCATGGGGGACAAGCCGGGGTTCGATGTGTTCAGGATCTGCGCCAGGTCCAATGATGCCCAGGCCAATGGGGCGATCGTATTCCAACTGCAGACCGATGAGGGCCGACATGACCGCATCGCCCATCGCTTGGCCGTGCAAGGTTTGTCCGCGTTCGATGACGCCCAAGGTCACGACACCATCGCAACCTGCATCCAAAAGACGCTTTGTGGCCAAGGGCACTTCGAAGGCCCCAGGCACCCACACGGGTTCCATCAACGAGCCCTCTGCACCGAGCAAGCCTTGCTCTTCGATGGTCGATTTCACCGTCTCGAGCATCCTGCTGACTTCGTCCTTGTGAAACGACCCGCACACCACGCCAATTTTGCTCATGCCAGCGCCTCCTGTGCCTTCATGCGTTCCACGGTTTCCACCGCGGCGACGGTGATGGGGTCGACCTCGAGGTTCACGCGGTCCCCGACGGTGGCGGTCCCAAGCGTGGTCCTCGCCAACGTTTCCGGGATGAGGTGCAAATGGAAGCCGTCGTCGTCGCACTGCCCGACCGTCAGGGAAATACCTGATATCGCGATGTAGCCCTTCTCGAAGATGTAGCGCATGGTCGCTTCAGAGGCCTCGATGCGGAGGTCACAGGTCTCCCCTGTTCTCGAAACATCACCGATGCGTCCGGTGTCGAAGACGTGCCCAGAGACAAGGTGCCCGCCGATTTCGTCACCGAAGCGGAGCGCGCGCTCGACGTTGACCTCATCGCCTGCCTTTCGGTCACCGATGGTGCTGCGGTCCATGGTCTCGGCGATGACGTCGAAAGCCACCTCATCGCCGTCCACCGCGACCGCCGTGAGGCAAACGCCATCGATGGCCACGCTGGCTCCGATTTCGAGGTGCTCGGTGTTCGGCACCGCCACAACCAGCCGCCACGAACCGTCCATGGCGTCGAAGGAACGAACGATTCCGCACCCTTCGACGAGGCCAGTGAACATCATTCAGCCCCCCGTTCAAGGATGCGTGCGATGATTTTGCGGGTCCCGTCGAGGTCGCCGGTCAGCCCCTCCACCCGGGTCACGTCGATGGCGTGGTGGCCAAGTTCATCGAGGCGCTCACGGATCGAGCGCTCTGCGTGTTCTTGGTCGTAGCCAAGGGCGATGATGTCAGGACGAACCTGCGGCAGGATGTCGAAAATGGGAACGTCAGGCGCGTTTCCGACGATGGCGTCATCCACGGGCTTGAGCCCCGCCACGAGGCGCTGGCGAAAGGCCATCGGCGTGACCGGGTCGTGCTTTCGAGCCCGCACCGTGTCGTCATGAGCGACGACCACGGTCAGGTGATCCCCAAGAGCCTTGGCCTGCTCAAGGTAGTGAAGATGGCCGGCATGCAGGAGGTCGAAGACCCCGACCGCCATCACGCGCTTTCCGCTCACGACTCTGCCTCCTGCCTCGGGCCCTTCACGCCTTCGCTGCGATGCCGAGATGAACGAGCAACTCGGCGCCGTGGACGAACGGGATGCCATGATTGGCCGCCCACGCCTCGGCATCGGCCACCGGAAGGGCAGCGTCGCCGTCGGGCTGCAGCATTTCGGCTCCAATCACCACGGGAACCGCGCCCGCAGCGCGAGCGAGGCCGACCGCCAACTCCGTGTGGCCTTGCCGGCGCTCAAGACCATGCTCGGTTTCTCGGCACACAGGAATGTGTCCGGGTGTCCTGAATTCCTTGCCGAGGGCAGCGATGGCTTCAGCTTGGTTCGTTCCCTCGTCCAACACCTTCTGCGTCAATTCTGCAAAGCGACGCGTGGTCAGCGCACGGTCGCGATCCGTGATGCCAGTGAAGGTTTCACGGTGATTGATTGAGAGGGTGAAGGCCGAGCGTGCATCGTATTGCAGGTCATTCGTGCGCAGCGCATGCAGGACAGGGTGCTCCTTCACCAGCGAGGGTGCAGCGTGCAGGTCTTGCAAATAGGGCATCCCAAACGCCTCACCCACTTCGTGGCCGATGGCCAGAAACAGCAGCCCACCGCATTCTTGGCGAAGACGGCGCATCGCCGCAGGGTCTGCTGAGAGGGCTGGAAAGAGAAGGTCGGTTTCCCCTTCGCGGTTCTCGGCGTCGAAGACGCACACGGGTTGACCACGAGCGAAGGCGGCGAGGGCTGCCTGAAGGCCTGTGGTCATGTTTGGAGGCTTGGCCTCCCCTTCAAGAAGGGTCGTATCGGGACACTTTCGCCGAATTTGGTCACGCTTTGACCGGAAAGGGTTCTTCATGGGGGACCATTTCGGCGGCGATGGGGGGGATGAGATGCCGGTGAAGTTCGGACCCGCAGGCGTCCCACTTTCGTGCAAAGGACGGACGATTGTTGAGGGCATGGACGACATCATCGCCCTTGGCCTCGAGACCATGGAGGCACAGACCGTCCGCATGATTCAGCCCCAGCATTTCGACCAGTATTGGCAGGCCGGCGTCCTTGCGGAGAAGACCGGCTTTGAGATGAACATCCACGGCCCGTACTACAGCGAACTCCTCGGTGGCCGAGTTGAGCTCGGTCGTTCACTGGCCAAGATCGAAGCCACGCTTCAGGCGGCGCGGACCATCAACGCCAGGCACGTCACGCTCCACACTGGTCATTACGGTGAGACCGGGCGAGGGCGCGAAACCAACGAAACCGTGGCCAACATCTTCGCCGGCGTCGTGGAACGCCTCGAAGCGATCTGGCACGACGACGAGGACGAATTCCCCGTCTTCCCCTGGATCAAAAGCGGAACCCCCTCGAAGGTGGGTGTCGAAACGTCTGGTCGGCAGGAGTTGTGGGGCAGCCTCGAGGAAGTGCTTGAGGTGGTCAACCACGTCGAAGGCACCATTCCCGTGCTCAACATGGCGCACATCCACGCCCGTGGTCACGGCAGCATGAGAACGTCCGAGGACTACGGTGAATTGTTTGATCAAGTCCGCGAAACCATCGGGACGAAGGAGTTCTACTGCCATTTCTCCGGCGTCGAACATCGTGGTGGTAACGCACAATTCTACACGCAGATCAAGAAATCTGATCTCAACTTCGAGCCTTTGGCCGAATTCATCGTTGAGGATGGCGGTTGGCTTGACATTACCTTGATTTCCGATTCACCGCTGCTCGAGCACGACGCGATGTACATGCTCCAAAGCATCGAGAAGTCACGCCACAAGCAAATCGAGCGCAAGGCCCGTGAAGACCGTCGACGCGCCTTGGCCCTCCAGACCGGGGCAAGCGTCGAGGACCTCAAGGCACGAGAAGCAGAACAGGCTGCCCTTCGTACCGGCCAGAAAGCCCCTGAGCCCACCGAGGAACCTGCGCCTGAGCCTGCGCCAGAACCCGAAGCTGAAGCAGCGCCAGAGCCCGAAGCCAAGCCGAAGAAGGGTGGCTCGAAAGCCAAGAAGACGACGAAGGCCAAGGCTTCCAAGAAGGAAGAGAAGAAGGAGGACGACGTCTTTGACTTTGACGAAGACGACGACGACCTCTTCTGAAGAGGCCACAACCGAACCTCTCGGAGGCCTCCGCTGGGGTTCCGCTTAAGACGCCAACGGGCGCCGTTCATCCGGTCGTCATGGCACGCATCGCCGTCCTTGGGCTTGGGAATTGGGGGACGGCCATCGCACGTTTGTGGCTCCAAGACGGCCACACCGTGAACGGTTGGACCATCGAAGAGGAGGTCTATGCCTCCATCATGACCGACGACGTGAACGAGAAGTACCTCCCAAATCGCTCGCTCAAAGGCTTGGAAGTCACCATGCGCATCGAGGACGCCATCGACGATGCGGAGATCGTCGTGCTCGCCGTTCCTTCCGCCCACATCCTTGACGTGGTCGAGTCGCTGCTCCCCCACCTCAGGCCCGGCCACGTGCTGCTTGATTTGGCCAAGGGCTTGGCCCCTGGCAAGCGCCTGATTTCAGAAGCCATCGAAGCCATGCTCGAGGCCAACGACATGCGAAATGCGCTGGCCGTCCTGACCGGACCAACGATTGCGCCAGAAGCCGCCGACGGCGTGATGACCACGGCCCTGGTCGCCAGTTCCGATTTGTCGATCGCCACGCGATTGGCGCAGACCCTCACCACGCCGACCTTCGTCCTGCATCCGGCCAGCGACCCCGCGGGCGCCGAACTTTGGGGCGCGTTCAAGAACGTCGTCGCCCTTGCATGCGGCCTGGTGGACGGGCTCAAGCAGGTCGGGACCATCGGAGGTGACAACCTCAAGGCCGCCATTTTCTCTGCCGGTTTCAAGGAGGGATGCCTCGTTTTGCCGCAGCTTGGAGCACGGGCTGACGTGGCCTTCGGCCCTGCAGGGTTGGGAGACCTCTACGTGACGGCGACCTCACCTCACGGACGCAACCGCGCCATGGGTGAGAAATTGGGCAAGGGCCTGACCCTCGAGGAAGCCCTTGACGAGATGCACATGGTGGCCGAGGGTGTGCGTGCTGCTCGGATGTTCAAGCAACGTTCTGAGGACATGGG
>MDSZ01193640.1_pt1 | contig 11762 bp, 10 predicted proteins | sample 811201 | NCBI WGS metagenome assembly MDSZ01 (sample SAMN05326647, study PRJNA326480) | marine metagenome | isolation source: seawater | place: Indian Ocean: North | collected 2010 | reverse complement strand
TTAAAAAAAATTTTAAAATAAGATAATTTATTAAGTAAATTATTTCTAGATTCTCCATCTGATCTTTTTATCCATTTGTAATATAACTCAGAAACTTTTGTTTCTTCATTTAAGAGAGGTAAAAGTAATGTTTCTAATGAAAAATTTTGATCATAGCTTGTATAATTAAATTTTCTAAAATGTTCTGTTTCGTATAATCTGTAACCAACTGTATAATCCGTTATCTTATTATTAAAAAAAATTTTACAAAAAAGTTGAAAGGTATAAGTAAGTATAGACGAAATTAAACCATAACCTTCGATAATTATATTTTTATTTTTAAATCTAGATGCATTAACAATATTAATGTTTTGATTTTCTAACACAATTTTATACATATTTTCTAAATATGATGGATCAGTTTCTCCATCTCCATCTAGCCAACAAAAATATTTTGTATTTACAAAATTCAATCCGTACTTCACAGCTCCTCCATAACCTGGATATTTTTCTGATTGTATCAAACATTCAATATTAGAATATTTTTCTGAGAGAACTTTTTGAGTTTTTAAACATTCAATTGTAACAAAATTTGGAGAAACTATAATTATTTTTTCTAGGAATTTAAAAGACAATAATTTTTTAACGACCTTTTCTAATGAAAAGGTTTCATTGCTCGCTAAAACTAAAGCTGTTAATTCCTTATTGTTTAACACTAAATCTTTTGATTAATTTATCTTTAAAATATAGTTGAATTAAACTTTTAAGAATATTAATTAATTTAAAAATCTTATAAAATTTTTTATTCATATTTTTTTGAATTCTCTATTAATTCAATATCATTAATCCATAACCTTAAAATACTCATCTCTTTTTTATTTAAAAATTGATTTTTTATCAAAAATTGATAGCAAAGAATAAGATTCTTGTTTATATTTTTTAAACCAGGTTTTAATTTTAATCTTTTTAGACCATTAACTAATTTATCAATTCTAATATAGCCATCTACCTCATTTTTAAAATCATCAATTAAATCATGGCTGTTTCGAATTTGTTTTACTGTTGCCGGATGAAACGATAAATTCATTTTACATTCATGTAATATTCTTTGTGCAACATAAGATCTATATATGTCAGTTAATCTAAACGAACATGTTGACGGCAAATACATTAGTGAAAATACTGACTTATGCCATATTGTATTTTGACTGTTGAAAGGACAATAAGAGTGTTTTGGTAAATAAAAGCTATTTTTTGATTTTTTGAAGTCTTTGCTTGGGAATAATAATCTAAAAATTGCATCTACATCAGGCTCTCCATCGGCAAGAAACTGTTGTATAGGTGAAGTTACCAAATTTTTTTTTAGTTTTGAAATACTTTTAACTTTTTCTTTTATAAACTTTAGTGGAAATCCTCTTGGCCAAATAATTTGATTTGAATAATATTTATATATATTAACAAAAGTTTTTTTTTCAGTTTTGTAGCAATATATTTTTAAATTTCTTTTATTATAGAATTCCTTATAAGGTAAATTATCATCATCAGTTTCATATATAAATTCAAAATTATTTTTAAAGGCAATTAAATAACCTATGTTTTTTCGAGAATAGTGATTGTAACTAAGCAATTTATTAATTTTAAAACCAAAGTTGTTTTGATGTAAAATCGAAAAATAATTTGAATTTTTTAATTTAAATTTCTTTGGTGATTTTTTATCGCCAATTATTATTAATTTATTTTTTTTTCCAATATTTTTTGCAATTGATTTTAAGCATTTATTTGGATTGGAAATTGTAGTTATGACAACTGAAAACATTTTTAAATGACTTTCATTTCAAAATCAATCATATCATCTATTAAGTGGTCAATATTTGTCTTACTTTTCCAATTTAATAACTTTTTTGCTTTATTTGAGTTTCCTAAAAGAGTTTCTACTTCTGTTGGACGATAATATTTTTTGCTACAAATAATAATTTTTTTTCCATTTTTATCTACAGCACACTCATTTAATCCTTTTCCTCTCCACTTAATTTTAATATTTAGTTTTTTACAAACTCTATTAACAAAAAATTTTACACTATATTGTTTTCCTGTAGCCACAACAAAATCATCAGGTTTTTTATACTGTAGTATTTTCCACATTGCTTCTACATAATCCTTTGCATGTCCCCAATCTCTCTTTGCATATAAATTTCCTAAAACTAAAATTTTTTCTTTACCTTTTTTGATTTTACATAAAGTATTTACAATTTTTTTAGTTACAAATGTTTCTCCTCTCAATGGGCTTTCGTGATTAAAAAGAATTCCATTTGAAGCAAATAAACCATATGCCTCTCTGTAGTTGACTGTAATCCAGTGGGCATAAACTTTTGCAACCCCATAAGGGCTTCTCGGATAAAAAGGAGTATTTTCACTTTGAGGTGTTTCCCGAACTCTTCCAAACATTTCTGATGTGCCAGCTTGATAAAATTTTGTTTTTTTCTGTAATCTTAAAGACTTTATTGCCTCTAAAATTCTTAAAGTACCAAGTGCATCAGAATTTGCTGTATATTCTGGAACCTCGAAAGAAACTGCAACGTGAGATTGAGCTGCCAAATTATAAATTTCATCTGGCTGAGTTTTTTCAATGATATGTAGTATACTAGAGGAGTCTGTCACATCTCCATGGTGAAGTATAAATGTTCTATTTTTTTTTGTAGGATCTTGATAGATATCATCAATTCTCGATGTGTTAATTGAAGAGCTTCTTCTTTTTACACCATGAACTAGGTAATTTTTTTTTAGTAAATATTTGGCTAAATATGAACCATCTTGTCCTGTTATACCAAATATTAATGCTGTTTTTTTTTTCATAATTATAAGTCACTAATTAGACTATTTTTATTTAAATTAAAAGAAAATACAATTAATTAACAATTAGTATAAAATCTCTACAATAAAATTATTTTTAATTTTATTTTTAAATATTTTTTCTTTAATAGCTGAGAATTTATCATATTCGAAATTTTTGAGCTTTAATGAAGATTTAGCTTTAGTAAAATGTTGGTTGACTAAATTTACATCATTCTGATTATCATTTGCTATAAAAGTTTTGATTATAAATGTGCAATTATAATTATTTTTTTTTAAAACTTTTGAATTAATCACATAATTATTATTATTTTTAATATAGAATTTGATATTTAAATTATGAGTAAATATATATTTAATTTTGCATTCATTTTTTTCATTCTTTAAAAATACTAAAATTTTTTTTATTGGTAAATTTATATTATTTTTAATAAGATTTTCTTCTTTAATAGTATTATTTATTCCAAAAAAAGTAAAAATTATAAAAATAACAATACTTAATCTTTTTAAAGTTAAATTTTTCAAAAAAATTAAATTTATAAAAAAATATATTATAAAGATATAATTTAGAATTATTGAGTGTCTAGGTTTATGGCCTAATTTAAATAAAAAAATAATTATAAAAAAAAGAGAAAAGAAAATAATTAAATTTTTAAAAGTTTTAAAAATTTTTTTTTTGAATATGTCTATATTTTTAAATAATATTAGTATTAATATAAAAAAAAATAAAATCGAAATTATTTCTAATGGAAAAACACTATTACCAAATACTATTGTGATCGCCGGATATAAAAAAGAGAAAAAATAATCTCCATATTGAGAAGAGGAATTCATCAAATGATTACTAAGAAAAAAATATATTTGAGGAATATTGATAAAAAAAATTAAAAGAAATAAAAAAATTTTATTTTTAATAAAATTAAAAAATTCTTTATTTATTTGTTTAAAATTTGAAAAATACAAACAAAATATAAAAATTATTGTTAGGTAATTTAAATGAAACATTAGGGTAAGGGATATTAAAATTAAAAATATTTCTTTAAAATCTCTATGTTTTTGAAAAAAAATTTTTCCAATTATATACAACGCTAAAGGTACCCATAAACTATACCATCTTAATGAAGTACACCAGAGAATAAAAATAGGATTTAAAATAATACAAATTAAATAATAGAATTTAATTTCATTATTTTTAAAAAAAATTTTACTAGTAAGTTTTATAAATGAATTTAAACAATATATCTGTAAAGGTAAAAATAATAATGGTGCATACTGAAAACCAAAAATTTTTTCTCCAATATAAATTAATATATAACTTAAGGGTGGAGATACATCCCAATGATTTACATAACTATAAATAGAAAAAATATCTCTTTCGTTAATAATACCTATGGTCGCAATCTCATCATCAAAAAATGTTTTTGAATGAAGTCTAAAGTAAATGAGTAATGAAAAGATAATAAATAATAAAATTTTAAAAATGAAAAAATCTTTATTTTGGGTTTTACTTAATAAACTCATTCAATTTTAATATGGCAATATAACTAGAAATAAAATAAAAAATAATACCTCCATTATAGCTTGAAAATAAACTTCCTGAGGGCAAAATGGGTATTAAAATAAATAAAATTAAAGATGATAACATTAACATACTTATGTCGTTTGATTTTTTAAATACTTTAAAAGATTTTTTTATAAATATTAGAATTAAAAACAAAAAAGTTATAATTCCTAAAATGCCCAATTCAGACAAAATTTCCATATAAGTATTATGTGGATGTGTGGTGCAGGAACTATTATCTAATATATTTTTTATTTTATACTCTTCATTGTCACACGACAAAACTCTGTAATTTTTTAGACCCACACCAGTTAATTTATTGTCTTGGTAAATTTTATTTGCCACCAGCCAATGTGAAATCCATGGTGAATTTAAAAGATTATTTTGTCCATATAAGTTTTGAATAGAAATATTAAATTCATAATTTGTATTAATACCACTCATAAAAAGAGTTTCATATACTCGATTTTTAAAAGCAGTATTAAAAGCAAAAAAAGTAATTATTGATAAGATAATAATAGCTCCTGCTAAAAACTTCTTCCAAAAATTTATTTTTAAAAAAATTAACAAACAAAAAATTAAAAATAAAATTCTTATTAAAGCTAATCTTTCCCCAGTTATAATAATAGTTGATAAAAAAAATAAAATAGATGTAAATAAGATAATTAAGTCAAATTTATTGTTTAATTCAAATTTCTTTGAAATAAGAAAATATATAAAAAAAAAGGATATAAATGATCCAGCTACCAATTCTTCATCTAAAAAACCACTATATCTGTCATCATGAATAGGTTTGTATCCAAAAAAATCGTACCCAAAAATAAATTGAAAAATTATATCTATAGATAAAAATATTGTTACCACCCCAGAAATTACACCTAAAATTTTAAAGAATGATCGAGAATTTACAAAATTATAAAATATTATTGGAATAATACCAAACTTAATTACAGAAATAGATCTGATTAAACTTGAAGTATTTTTATAATCAGAAAATAAATAAGATGTGAGGATAATTAAATAAGTAAATATTATATATGTAATCAATTTTTTTTGGAAATTTGAATGAAATTTAATTTCTTTAATCTTTGCTAGGAATAAAATTACTATGATCAGATAAAAAATATTAATTACTAATGAACCCATTATTGCAAATAAAGGAAAAGATACTAGTAACTTTTCAATTATATTTAGACTACTAAAATGATTTTTAATATTTAAAATTATCGAAGTCATATATTTTATTTAAAAAATTTTTGTAATAGTGTTTTTTTGAATAATGTTGCAAGTTGCTAATATATTTGAGTTTTTTATTCTTGAAATAATTCATTCCTTTAATTAAATCATCAATTCTAAATTTTTTCGCTAGAAAACCATTTTTTTTATGAATAATTAATTCTCTATGACCAGAACAATCAAAAGCAACAACGGGAGTCTTATTTACGATACTGTCTGCAGTTAATTGAGAAAACGTTTCCTGACGTGAAGTTAAAATAAAAACATTTGATAGTTTATAAAGTTCATCAATTTGATTATTTTCAACAAAACCAAAATCATAAAATATTAAGTTATTAAATTTTTTAAATGGAAAATTATGCGAATTATTTCCAAAAACAATAAAGTATTTAAATTGAGAAGAATTATTTATTTTACTTAATAATTTAAATAAATAATCATAAGCTTTTACATAGTTATTTCTTTTTTCAAAATGAATTAAACATTTAAACTCTTTTTTTGGAATAAGTTTTAAATCTTCTAAATTAGAGTATTTAGCATTTTTTTTAAAATCAACTACATTTCCAATTATAAAAATTTTAGGAAGCTGTTTGTTATTGGTATTATACTTTTTTAAAGTTTTAATAAATTTCTGCTTTGACCAATTGGAAGGCACAGTAAAAATTATATTATCTCGTTGTAGTATTTTTTGACATTTACGTTTCAGTAAATACTCCTCAAAAAACCTTGAAAAAATATTTATTTTTCCTGGATCGTAGTGGAATGTACCATTACAAAACCAAAGATCATGCAGAGAGATGACCAACTTTTTTTTTATATTTAAAATTTCGTTTAAAGAAACAACCTCATTATAAAACCAATGTACATGAACAATATCAACATCTGTTAATTTAATACGATTTAATAATCCAGTATCTATTAAACACATGCTTCTTTTGATTTTATTCTTTGTATTAAAGATTAAAAAAAGTACTTGAGATAATAAAATTGAAACAAAAATTTTTAAATAAGAAATAATAGTAATGTTTATTTTTTTTACTCTTTTATCATTTGTTTTTTTAGTTATACAATTTAATTCTAATTTATACTTTTTTGATGAAATAGATTTAAACATATTGAAACTTGCTATTGCTGCGCCACCAAAAAAATCATTATAAGATAAATATAATATTTTCTTTCTCATGAACTTAATTTTTTTATAAATTTAAAAAATTGAATTCTCCAGATTTGAAGTGATCTTTTCTCTGAAAGTTTTGAGCTCAAAAAAGACTTTTTTATCAAATCTCTATCTTTCGTATTTAAAACATTTTCCATTTTTTCATATAAATCCTCCTCATTATAAGGATCAAAGTCATATCCATTTCTTTTAAGAAACTCTTTTTTTGCACCAACATTATTACTTAAAATTAATAAACACCCACAACAAGTTGCCTCGTGAACTACGACTCCCCAATTATCTTCATAACTAGGTAAAACCAAACATTTAGAATTGTTCATAAGATTTACAATTTTTTTCGAATTTATATGAGGTATTATTTTTACTCCATCTATTTTTTTTACATTATATCCACCAACTAATAATAAATTAGAATTGATATATTTTTTTTTTAATCTTTTAAAGGCTTTCAGAAGAGTTTCAAGGTTCTTTCGTGGTATAAATTTTCCTACGAATATAAAATCATATTTTCTTTTTGTAATTTTTTTTTTATTTTCAAATAAATTATTATTACAAGAATATAATCCAGTTAATATTAACTTTCTAAAATTAAAATATCTCAATAAATTTTGAGTATTTTTACCTGGTACAAATGCAGCATCAAAAATATTATTTAAAAAAAATTTAAAATAAAATTTTCCAAGAAATTGTCTAAAATTTTTTTTTATTTTGTTATCAATTAAACAAATATTTTTAGTCTTTTTTTGCTTTGCCAAAGAAATAAAAGCTTTATTATTCCATCCAGTGAAAAAAAAATATTTAGGTTTAGAAATGCCAATGCTTTCCCAAGTATAATTTTTCTGTAATGAAATAACTTTTACTACTGAATATTTTATTAATTTTTTAGCTTTTTTATTGTCTGTTAGTATAATTATTTTATTTCTGAGATTTAAAAAGTTGATACAATCAATTGCATAACTTGGTAACTCACTCCAACCTATTACTATCATTTATTTTTTTTAATTAGATATAATTTATTGTCATAAAAATTAAAATTATTTAAATAATTTAAAATTCTATCAATAAAATAGAATATATAATTAAATTTAACTTGTTTTCTAAAAAATTTTTTAATTTGTTTTGTTTCATTTAATCCTTTATTTTTATTTTTTTCACCAAAGCTACTATTATGTTTATTAAAAGTTGCAGAGTTTGAATTTAGGTATGCAATTTTTTGTGATCTTAATAAAATACTCCCTATAAAATGGAAGTCAGAACATACCTTATATTTAAGGTTAAATCTTTTGTTTTTAAATTTATGATGCCAAAAAAAAGTATGTTGGCAAAAAGGCATTCCCAAAGTGATTAAATATCTATTTTTAAATTTTAATGGTTTAAAAGTTTTTGTTGACCCGGTATTTAAATTTTTAACCTGATACCCCGAATAAATACAATCAACATTATTTTTTAAAAAAGTGTTTTGAATTTTTTCAAAAAATTCAAAATCTTCATATAAATCATCAGAATTGATGTATCCAATTACTTTTCCCCCACAGTATTTAAGAGCATTATTTATTCCTTTGTACATATTTAAATCTTTTGAAACCAAAACCTTATCAATTTTTTTAATTTTTTTAAGATAATCTATCGTACCGTCAGTTGAACCTCCATCAGCAATAATATGTTCAAAATTTTGTAAAGATTGTTTTTTTAAATTTTTTATAAGTTTTTTTAAATTTTTTTTATCATTTAATGTTGGTGTAATGATTGAAATAAAAGGTTTTTTTTTCATTAAAATTTTACAATTACAATATACTTAAATTAAAATTATTTTTTTTTATTTTTTTTTAAAAAATCATCGTAAGTTTTTGATAATCCATTTTCTAATTTAACAAAATTTCTTTTTTCTTTTAAAAAACTATTTAATGATGAATTATCTAATAGTTTTCTTGGAGTTCCATCTTTTTTAGTTTTATCAAAAATAATTTTTCCATCAAATTTAGTTATTTTTTTTATAATTTTTGATAGGTTTTTAATACTTAATTCTTGACCTGATCCAATATTCAAAAAACTTATTTTTTTTCTTTTTAAAAATTTATAATATTTTTCTTTTGGCTTTAAAAAAATTTTTAAACAAAGTTTAACCATGTCATCAACATATATAAATTCTCTTTTGGCTTTGCCAGTTCCCCATACTTTTACAAATTTTTTATTTTGTGATTTTGCTTTATGAAATTTCATTATCATCGCTGGAATTACGTGAGAGTTGTTTTCATGGTATTTGTCATTCAATCCATAAATATTTGTTGGCATAACTGATCTAAAATCAGTAGAAAATTGTTTATTAAAAAATTCACACATTTTTAATCCCGCTATTTTTGCCACTGCATATGCTTCATTAGTTTTTTCTAAATAGTTACCTAATAAAAATTTTTCATGCATGGGTTGTGAACAATTTCTTGGATAGATACAAGAACTTCCAAGGAATAATAATTTCTCAATTTTATATTTATAGCAAGATTTTATTACATTATGTTGAATGATTAAATTTTTATCAATGAAATCAGCACTGAAAGTTTCATTAGCATATATACCTCCAGCTAAAGCTGCTGCATTAATTACCATGTCTGGTTTGTTTTTTTTAAAAAATAAATCAACTTTTTTTTGATTTTCAAGATCAAGTTTTTTTCTATCTGCTACAATAATTTTAAATTTTTTTTTTTTTTTTAAAATTCTTACAAAAGCTGAGCCCACCATTCCTTTATGTCCAGTAACAAATAATTTTTTATATTTTAATTTCATAAGCTTTATTAGAGTAAATTTTTGATAAAATTATTTCTGAAATATAATTCAATTTTAACTGATATAATAAAAGTTTTACAAAAAGGTTAATCTGATTTCTCAAAAGAACATCAAAATTCTGATAAATTGAATCAATCTCATAAAGTTCTCTAGAAATTTTAATATAATTTTTGAAAGTATAAGTGCTTGAAATTCCACCAAGATAATGATTTGAAACAATAAAAGGTATAAATGATACTTTGTATTTTCTAAGAAGTATTAATTTATATTCATAATCTGCGGCAACAACATATTTGGTATTATAAGTGTGTTTTTTATAAAAATTTTTATTAAATAAAATTGATTGATGTACTGGCACAGAGTCTCCTGGAAAAATTTTTTTTATATTATTTGGAATGTTCCAACTTTTATTTTCTCCTATAACTTTAGAAATAAAAAAATAAGATAAATTTTTTGAAAGTGAATAATTTTTTATATTTTCTAAAACATAATTATTATTAAATATATCTCCTGAATTTAAAAATAATATATGATTTCCTTTTGCTAATTTTGCTCCTTGATTCATAGCATTATAAATTCCACTAGATATATCTTCAGAGACAGATATTTTAATATTTTTATTTTTAAAATTTTTTTTAAGTTTTTTACCTCCATTAACTATAATTAACTCAACGTTTTTTTTATCTGTCTGATTAAAAATTGAATTTAAAGTAGTATTTAAATCTTTGGGGTTGTTTTTGGTCACTGTTACAATTGATAAATCTATCATTATATTATTTCAATTTGTGGTAATGGAAAAATTAATTTTATTCCTTTTCTTAATAACCTTTTTTCTCTTTTAATAATATGATCTTTAAAATGCCATGGCAAAACGAGTAAATAATTAGAATTTTTATATGTTATCTTTTTATCACTTAATATTTTTATTTTAGTACCGGGTGTATACTTTTCAAATTTATCCTTGTTAATCTCATAAATATTCTTAACTAAATTTTTATTAATATTACAATACTGCAGAATAACATTACCTTTAGTGGATGCACCAAGCCCACTTACACTTTTATTATTTTTTTTTAATTTATTAAGTAAATTGTTTAAAGATTTTTTATGATATTTTATTTTTTTATTAAACATCTGATAAATTTTAATATCATTTAATTTCATTTCTTTTTCCTGATTTAATAACCAATTTATAACTTTGTTATTACTTTTTATTTTTGATTTTTTATGAGTAGCACTTACAGAAAAACTACCTCCATTTATATTATTAAATTCTACATCTAAAATTTTTAAACCTGCTTTGTTTAAAATATTTTTTACTACATTTAAGGAATAATATTCTAAATGTTCATGACATATAGTGTCATATGAATTTTGTTTCAACATGAAGGGCATATAGCTTTGTTCAAAATGCCAAATTCCATTTGTATCAAGTATTTTTTTAATATTTTTTACAAATTCTAAGGGATCTTCAAGGTCATAAAACATGGAAATACAAGTAATCAACTTTGCTTTTTTTGATATAATTTTTTTTGAAGGAAAAAAATCGTTGATAGTAATTATATTCTTTTTGTAATATTTTTTAAATTTTTTAATGGTTGGATCTATTCCAATTAGATTTTTAAAACCTTTGAATGCATTTAAAAATGTTCCATCATTACTGCCAATATCAATAACAAAATCATTTTTTTTTATTTTATATTTTTTAATTAAATTGTATGATTTATTATGTAAGTGATTAACCATAGATGAATTTAGAGATGATCTATAACCATAATTTTTTCCATACATTTCATTTAAATTAAAAGAGTGTCTAAGTTGTAAAAGACCACAATTTTCACATAAACATACAGTTAATGGACCTTTTGAAATTTTTATATTCTTGCTTGATGGAAAAACACCAGTTAAATATTGATTACCTAAATTAATGACATCTTTTAAATTTTTTGATTTACAGAATCTACAATTTACAATTTTTTTCATTTAAAAATTTCTAGCATTACTTTATTTATATTTTTTTTGAATAATTTATCTTCTTTAAATTCATTTAAAATATTTAAAGAATTTTTAAAACTGAATAAATTATTTTTTTTATCACTCAAATCTTCGTCAAGGGTATCTTCTCTGAAAGAAGTGGATTTACTAAACCTCCACATATAATTAAATTCCAATACATCT
>MDSZ01008916.1_pt1 | contig 11762 bp, 13 predicted proteins | sample 811201 | NCBI WGS metagenome assembly MDSZ01 (sample SAMN05326647, study PRJNA326480) | marine metagenome | isolation source: seawater | place: Indian Ocean: North | collected 2010 | reverse complement strand
ATTGAATTTTTAAGAAAAAAAGGAATTGCAAAAGCTTCAAAAAAAATGAGCAGAACTGCTTCGGAAGGATTAGCTTTAGTAAACGAGGTCAATGGAGAAGTATCTATAATTGAGATTAACAGTGAAACAGATTTTGTAGCTAAAAATGCAGATTTCATTAATTTTTGTAAAGAACTTTCAAAATTAAATTTTTTATCAAAGGGTAATTTAGAAAATTTAAATAATTCTAAAATGTCGAATGGCAATTTAGTTAAGGATAATCTTGTAAACTTAATCGCAAAAATTGGTGAAAAAATTACAATTAGAAGAGCAAATTTTTTTGATAATTTAAAAGGATCAAATTTTTTTTATGTACACTCAGCTATTGAAAAAAATATAGGTAAAATAATTTCTTTAGTTAAAATTGAGGGTATATCAAAAGAAAATGAAGTTGGAACAAAGATTGCAATGCATATAGCTGCATCTAATCCTCTTGCCATAGATAAAGATGGAATAGAAAAAAAAATTATAGACAAAGAGTTGGAAATAATCAAAGCAGAAATAACTAACGCTGGTAAACCAGTAGAAATGGCTGATAAAATTTCAAAAGGTAAAATAACAAAATTTTTAAATGAAAACTCACTTCTGAACCAAATTTGGATAATGGACCCCAAAAAAAAAGTTTCAGATATACTTAAGGAAAATTCCTCAAAAAATAAAATTATTGTTTTAGACTTTTTAAGATATAAAGTTGGAGAAGGAGTTTAAATTGAGTAATGAATTTAACGAAAAGAATTATTCATTGAAAATGGATAAATCTATTCAGTCATTTAAAAAAGATATTTCAACTCTAAGAACTGGTAGAGCAAATACAAGTATGCTTGATACAATTAAGGTAGATGTATATGGGCAAAAAATGCCAATTGAGCAACTTGGAACTGTTAGTGTCCCAGAGGCAAGATTAATTTCTATTCAGGTTTGGGATAAAGCAAATTTAAATCTAATTGAGTCTGCTATTCAAAAATCAGAACTTGGAATTAATCCTCAAATAGATGGCCAACTCATAAGATTAAGGATACCTGATTTAACAGAAGAGAGAAGAAAAGATTTAATCAAAATATTAAAAAATATGAGTGAAAAAGCTAAAGTTTCTATAAGGAACATTAGAAGAGAAGCTAATGAGGAATTAAAAAAAAAATTAAAAGACAAGACTATTTCTGAAGATCAAAGTAAAAATTTTGAAAAAAATATACAGAAACTTACAGATTTAAATATAGATAATATTCAAAAAATTTTGTCTGACAAAGAAAAAGAGATCATACAAATATGAATAAGCTCAACCATGTTGCCTTTATCATGGACGGCAATGGAAGGTGGGGAAAAAAAAGAAATAAAAGTAGAAATTATGGACACCTAAAAGGTGTTGAGACTGTAAAAAAGATTGTTCAAAAATCGATAAAACTTAAAATTCCAATTGTCACATTTTATGTTTTTTCGTCGGAAAATTGGAAAAGGCCCAAAACAGAAGTATCTTACTTGTTTTCACTTATAAAAAATTATTTTACTCAAGAAATCCAAAGTGTAATAAAACAAGGTATTAAAATAAATATTTTAGGAGATATTAATAAATTAAATTTTCAAATAAAAAACTCTTTAAAAAAAAGTATTAAACTGACTAAAAAAAATAATAAAATAATCGTAAATTTAGCAATTAATTATGGCTCTAAAAATGAAATGATAACAGCTATGAAAAAAACAAAAAAAATTAACATAAAAAATTTTGAAAAAAATCTTTATACTCAAAATATGCCAGATCCTGATATCTTGATACGTACTGGGGGCCATAAAAGATTAAGTAATTTCATGCTTTGGCAATTGGCATATGCTGAGCTATTTTTTTTAAAGAAATTATGGCCAGATTTTAACGCAAAAGATCTTAGTTTAATAATAAAAAATTTTAAAAAAAGTAAAAGAAATTTTGGAGCAGTATGATTTCACAAAACTTTAAAAAGAGGTTTTACACATCTGTTGTACTTTTAATTATATTTTTTTTAATTTTTGAATTCAGCTATGTACAAGTACTTAGCCTTTTAATATTGGGTGTATTATCAATAATAGAATTTGCTGGCATTATTAAAAAATTATTTAAAAATAAATACTATATTTTTTTTACAAATTTCTTTTGGATTATATTTATTTTTTCCTATTGCTTTTTATTTTTCTTTTTTTCAAATTTTATACAATTAAAAATAATTTTATTTTCACTATTATTAGGATGTATAGCTTCTGATATTGGTGGTTTTATTGTCGGAAAAATATTTAAAGGTCCAAAATTAACAAAGGTAAGCCCCAATAAGACTGTTTCAGGGGCCATTGGCTCCATATTATTTTCTTGTATTGCGATCTCAATATCAATTTTTTATTTCACAAATAACCTTAGCTACAAAATTATAATTGTTGGGCTGGTGACCTCTATTGCTTGTCAAATTGGTGACTTATTTTTTTCCTTTTTAAAAAGAAAAGTAAAAATAAAAGATACTAGTAATTTTCTTCCTGGTCATGGGGGAATTTTAGATAGATTAGATGGAATATTTTTAGGAATACCTTTCGGTTATATTACATTAATATTATTTTATTAAATGAAAAAAATCTTATCAATTCTTGGGTCAACAGGTTCTGTTGGGCAATCTACACTTAAAATTGTAAACAAAAAAAAGAACTTTTTTAAAATTTATTTATTATCAGCAAATAAAAACTTCAATCTAATTAGTAAACAAATTATTAGATATGATCCAAAATATTTTGTTATAACAAATAATAATATTTTTAAAAAGATAAAAAAAAAATTTAGAAAAAAAAAAAGTACAAATCTTAAATAATTTTGACTCTTTAAAATTAAAAAAATCAGACATTACGATTTCTGCCATACCAGGAATAGCAGGCCTTAAACCAACAATTAATATAATAAAACATAGCAAAAAACTTTTGATAGCTAATAAAGAATCTGTAATATGTGGATGGGAATTGATAAAAAAAATTGCATCAAAAAATAAAACTAGAATAATACCGATTGACTCAGAACATTTTTCTATACAAAAATTACTTGAAAAGCATGAATTGAGAGAAATAAAAAAAATTTATATTACTGCCTCAGGTGGACCTTTCTTAAATTACAAACTACATCAATTTAAAAATATTTCTCCAAAAGATGCTCTTAAACATCCTAAATGGAAAATGGGTAAAAAAATTACTATAGACTCATCAACTCTTATGAACAAATTATTTGAATTAATAGAAGCTCAAAAATTATTTAATATACCATTTAATAAATTAGATATTTTGATACATCCAAATTCTCTTGTGCATGCAATTGTAGAATTAAAAAATGGTTTAATTGAATTTATTTACCATGATACCACAATGATAATACCTCTTGCTAATGCAATTTTTGAAAAAGATCTTAATATTAATGATTTTTACAAACCTAAAAAAAAAATAAACAAATGTGAAATTGAAAACTTATTTTTTCAAAAAGTTGATAAAAAAATATTTCCTGTGATAAACATTAAAAATAGGATAAATGAACATCCATCTACGTCTATTATAATAAATGCAGCTAATGAAATATTAGTTGATCAATTTCTCAATAAAAAGATACCTTTTTTGAGCATTTCTAAAACCATAATGAAGATACTGAGAGATAGAAATTATAAAAAATATGCTATAAAAAAGCCTAAAAATATCAATGAAATTATTAAAATCGATAACTGGACAAGAAAAACTTTAATTTGAATTTTGAGCAATGATTAAAAAATTTTTAATTTCAATAATTATTCTAAGTTTCACTTCGCTTAAAGCCGAGATTGTAAAAGAAGTGGTTATTGAAGGTAATAAAAGAGTTTCAGATGAAACGATCAAAGTCTATGGAGAAATTGAAATTAATAAAGATTTTTCTGAAAATGATATTAATAATGTCTTAAATAATTTGTATTCAACTAATTTTTTTGAAGATGTAAAAATTAATTTAAATAATAATAAATTAATTATAAGTTTAAAAGAGTATCCTGTAATTAACCAACTTATACTTGTTGGTGAAAAAAAGAAAGGTAACGTCGAACAAATAAAAAAACTTATTCAATTAAAAGAGAGGAGATCATTTATCAGATCATATCTAGCGAAAGATATAGATATAATAAAAAAATTATACTCTTCATTGGGATATAATTTTGCAGAAATAAATGCAAAAATAAAAGAAATTGATAGTGATAATTTAGATTTAGTTATTGAAATTAAGCGGGGAAATCAAACAAAAATTTCATCAATTAATTTTATTGGAAATAAGAATATTAGGTCAAAACGATTAAGGGATGTAATAGCAAGTGAAGAAGATAAATTTTGGAAATTCATATCTAAAAATACAAACTTAAGTGAAAATTTAATTAATTTAGATAAGAGACTGTTAATAAACTATTACAAATCTGTAGGCTTTTACGATATAGAAATTACTTCTAATATAGCCCAAATAAATAAATTAGGTAATGCAGACTTAGTTTATACTATTGAAGAAGGTACTAGATATACTATTAAAAAAATATCAACTAAAGTAGACGAAGTATTTGATAAACAAATTTTTTTTCCATTAAATAAAACTTTTAAAAAATATGTGGGAGAATATTACTCTCCTTTCAAAATTAAAAAACTTTTAGATGAAATGGATGAAATAATAGAAGAAAACAATCTTCAATTCGTTGAGCATAATGTTCAAGAAATAATCGAAGACGAGTCAATTAATATTGTTTTAAATGTTTTTGAAGGAAAGAAAAATTTAATAGAGAGAATTAATATTACAGGAAACTATGCTACTAATGAAGATGTAATAAGAGGAGAGCTTATAGTCGATGAGGGCGATCCTTTGACTAATTTAAATCTTGATAAATCAATTGCAAAAATTAAAGAAAGAAGAATTTTTAAAGATGTATCTTATGAAATTAAAGATGGGAGCCAAACCAATTTAAAGGTTATCAATATCAATGTAGAGGAGCAACCAACTGGAGAAATTGGAGCTGGCGCAGGTATTGGAACTTCAGGAGGAACTCTTGCATTTAATATTAAAGAAAATAATTGGTTAGGTGAGGGTAAGGCACTCGCATTTGAAGTTCAGTTAGATGATGAGTCTATAGCAGGAAATTTAACCTTTTCTGATCCTAATTATGATTTCTTAGGTAATTCGTTATACTATTCAGTAGCTAGCGAACAAAATGATAGACCTAATCAAGGTTATGAAAACTCAATAATCTCTGCATCTATAGGTACATCGTTTGAGCAATACAGAGATGTTGATGTTAATTTAGGAATTTCCGCAAGTTTTGATGATTTGAAAACAGAAGACTCCGCTTCAGCATCTTTAAAAAAACAATCGGGAAATTTTAGTGAATTATCTGCGAACTATGGTTTTACTTTTGATAAAAGAAATAGAGTATTTATGCCTACGAGCGGGTCTGTATACAGTTTTAGCCAAAGTTTACCGATTTATGCAGATAAATCATTTGTAGCAAATACATTCAGAGCGAGTAAATATAAATCTATCAGTGAAGATCTTGTCGGATCAGGAAAATTCTTTTTTTCAGCTGTCAACGGAATAGGAGATGAGGATGTTAGATTAAGTAAAAGAAGAAATTTGAGCACAAAAAGATTAAGAGGTTTTGAAAGAAATAAAGTAGGCCCTGTAGATGGAGTCGACCATATTGGTGGAAATTATGCTGCAGCCGTTAATTTTGAAACAAATTTACCGAATTTACTTCCGGAAAACTCTAACACGGATGTCGGTCTTTTTTTGGATTTTGGTAATGTTTGGGGAGTTGACTACGATGAGTCGATTGATGAAAGTAATAAGATTAGATCTTCTGTAGGAGCTGCAATGAATTGGATATCACCAATTGGCCCTTTAAGTTTTGTATTATCTCAAAATTTATCTAAAGCTGATACTGACGAAACTGAAAGCTTCAGTTTTAATTTAGGAACTACATTTTAATTTATGATAAGAAATTTTTTTTTTATCTTCATTTTTTTTACTTTAGTTCAAACTCCAATAAAGGCAAATGACACATATTTTTTAGATTTTAAATTAATTTTAAATGAGAGTAGTGCTGGAAAAAAAGCCCAAAATTTTTTGAAAAATAAGTTAGAAAATGGCATAAAGAATATAAAGGAAAAAGAAAAGAAAATACAAGAAGAAGAAAAAAAAATTATTCAGCAAAAAAAGATTTTGTCAGCAGAAGAATATAAAAAAAAAGTTACTGCTTTAAGGTCTAAAGTTTCTTCTCTTCAAAAAGAAAGAGATAATCTTTTAAGAACTGTAGCTAATCAAAGATCTAAAGCTAAAAGTGAGTTACTTAAAAATTTAAATCCAATTGTAAAAAATTACATGGAGGAAAAAAAAATAAGGATAGTAATTGATAAAAAAAATGTTTTATTAGCTGATGAAACCTTGAATATAACAAAAGATATAATGTCATTATTGAATCAAAAATTGAAATCAATTAAAATTGATTAATACTCAATGGAAACAAATTTTTTTTTTAAAAAAAAAAAACTTAACGTAAAAAAATTATTTCCAGGAAAAAAATTAAAAAATTTTTTAATCAACGATATTAAAACTCTCGAAAAAGCTCATAAAAATGATATTACTTTTTTTGACTCGGTGAAATATAAAACAGAGGCTCAAAAAACAGAGGCTGGATTGTGTATTACGACCGATAAACTTAAAGATTTTTTACCAGATAGAACTGAAAGATTAATTGTAAAAAATGTTCTTTTCGAACTTGCTAAAGTTTTAAAGAATATATACCCAACCGCAGATCTAGATTATCCTGATTTATCTCTGAAAAAACCTAATCAAAAGAAATATCAAAATGTAAAATTTAGTAATAATGTTTTAATTGGTAAAGATGTAAAAATAGGTAAAAATACTATAGTTGGATCAAATTCAATAATAGAAAAAAATGTAAAAATTGGAAAAGATTGTATTATTGGTTCAGGAGTTATAATTAAAAATTCAATAATTGGAGACAGAGTGGTTTTTCAAGATAACTGCAAAATTGGACAAAAAGGTTTTGGTTTTATACCAATTAAAGAAAAAAACTTTAAATTTCCTCATATCGGTAAAGTTATAATAGAAGATGATGTGGAAATTGCATCAGGATGTACAATAGATCGAGGCTCTGTTGATGATACTGTTATCGGTAAAAATACTTATCTTGATAACCAAGTCCATATTGCGCACAATGTAAAGATAGGGGCGAATTGTATGATAGCAGGCCAAGTAGGATTTGCTGGTAGCACAAAGATTGGTAATCAAGTTTCAATTGGAGGTCAGGCTGGCGTATCTGGACACCTCAAAATTGGAAATAATGTAAAAATTGGCGGAGGAAGTGGAGTAGTGAAAGATATAGAAGATAATCAAATAGTGATGGGATATCCTGCAGTTCCATTGAAAGATTTTTTAAGAAAAAAATGAGTGTTAAAGAAATAGATAAAAAAATAATTCAGAGCTTATTACCTCATAGGGAACCTATGCTTTTAATAGATAAATTGACAAATATTGTACCTTTGAAATCCGCTACAGCTATTATGTACGTAAAAAAAAATGGATTTTATGTGCAAGGGCATTTTCCTGATCAACCAGTGATGCCAGGTGTCTTAATTGTCGAGGCATTTGGTCAAGCTGCTGCTGCTTTGACAGCTCATGGTATTGATCCAAAAGAGTACGAAAACAAACTTGTCTTTTTGATGGGAGTTGACAAAGCAAGATTTAGAAACCCTGTTATTCCAGATTGTGAACTGCATTTGGAAATTGAGGCTATAAGATCTCATGGAAGAGTGTGGAAATATAAAGGAACAGCGAAAGTTGAGGGAAAAAGAATGGCAGATGCTGAATGGTCTGCAACTATAGTAGATAGAAAATAATGATACATAGTTCGAGTGTAATTGATAAAAAAGCTAAGATTTCAAAAAATGTAAAAATAGGCCCTTTTTGCTATGTAGGCCCAAACGTTGAGTTAGCAAATAATATCGAATTAATTTCAAATGTTCACATCGAAGGAAATACTAAAATTGGAAAAGGAACTAAAATTTTCCCATTTTCAAGTATTGGAACACAACCGCAAGATTTAAAATTTAAAGGAGAAAAAAATAGTTTAGTTATAGGTGAGAATAATTTGATAAGAGAACACGTTACTATTAATCCAGGAACAAAGGGTGGAGGTTCAACAACAACAATTGGAAATAATTGTTTGTTTATGATTTCATCACATGTTGCTCATGATTGTAAAATTGGAAATAATGTAATTATTGCCAACAATGTACCTTTAGGTGGTCACGTTACAATTGAAGATTCAGTTGTAATTGGAGGTAACTCTGCAGTACAACAATTTACCAGAATCGGAAGATTAGCTATGATTGGTGGGATGACCGGAGTTTTAAAAGATGTAATCCCTTTTGGTTTATCAATTGGCAATAGAAATTATCTACAAGGATTAAACTTAATAGGTCTTAGAAGACATAAATATGAAAATCAAAAAATAATTGGTTTAGATAAAGCATATAAAGAAATATTTTCCTCAAAAAATTTACACGAGAATTTAAGTAAAATTAATGGTGAATTTAAAGATAACGAACTTGTAGGTGAAGTAATTAGATTTATCGAAAAAGATAAAAGAAGGGCGATTTGCTCACCACAAAAATAATAATTTATGATTGGTTTAATTTTTGGTGAAACGGAATTTCCAAAGTACATTTTAAGAAAAATTAAAAAAAAAGAAAAATATACAATTATAGATTTAACAAAAAAAAAGATATTTAAAAAAAATAAAAATTCTTATTCAGTTTCCATTGGTCAATTTGGAAGAATTATATCAATTTTAAAATCAAAAAAATGTAAAAAAGTTTTATTTGCTGGTAGGGTATATAGACCAAACTTTAAGACAATAAAATTAGACTTTAAAGGAGTTTATTATATGCCCAAAATTATAAAAAGTTCTAAAATAGGTGATGCAGCAATATTAAAACAAGTTATAAAAATTTTAAGTAAAGAGAATATTCGAACCGTAAGATCTAACATTTTTACTCCTGAAATAAGCTTACCAAAGGGAAATTATACAAAAATAAAAGCAAACCTTTCAGATAAAAAAGATATAATTTTTGGTGAAAAGTCCCTAAAAAAATCTGGAAATTTTTCCCATGTCCAAGGCGTAGTTTGCAGAAATAAAAATATTATCGCTCTAGAGGGTAAGGGCGGTACAGAAAAGATGATTAAAAAAGTAAAAAAAATTAACAAAATTCCTGGAGGTGTTTTAATTAAATTTCCAAAAAAGAAACAAGATTTAAGAGTTGATCTTCCAACTATAGGATTACAAACTCTCAAACAATGTAAAAAAGCTGGACTTAAAGGAATTGTTTTGAAACATAAATTAAATATTTTTTTAAACAAACGACAAAGTATCGAATACGCAAACAAAAATAAAATGTTTATCTTAGTTAAATGAAAAAAATATTTATAACTTTTTTATTTTTTTTTACAAATCTTTATGCTGATGATTTCAAATTAGAGAAGATTATAAAAGGATTGGAAAGGCCCTGGAGTCTGTCATTTATTGATAGTCAAAATTTATTTATCACAGAAAAAACTGGTAATATTAAATTTATTAATTTAAATGAGAAAAAAATTAAAAATGTAATCCATAATTTGAACGTTTTAGAGGACGGCCAAGGAGGATTACTTGATATCCTCTATAAAGATAACGCTATTTTTGTTTCATATTCAGAGAACAGGTCAAATGGCATGTCTAGCACCTCAGTAGCCAGAGCAAATTTTAATAAAAAAAGACTAAATTTTAAAAACATTTTTCGTGCAGAACCACCTATAAATTCAGGATATCATTTTGGTTCTAGATTAGTAATAAAAGATAAACATTTGTATGTGACTGTTGGAGAACGAGGCCAAGGTATGATTGCTCAAGACCATACCAAACATCCTGGAAGTATTATCAGAATAAATATTGACGGATCTATTCCCAAGGATAACCCAAAATTTGTTAATAAAAAAAATTGGCTACCTGAAATCTATCAAATAGGCGTAAGAAATCCTCAAGGAATGTCTCATTCTCCTTTTGATAATAAGATATATTTAACAAATCATGGAGCAAGAGGAGGTGACTGGTTTGGTACTGCAAATTTTGGAGAAAATTACGGTTGGAAGATTTTAGGTTGGGGGGGTACGAATTATTCAGGGACCAAAATCGGTCCAAAATGGAAACCTGGTTTTACAAAAGCGATAAAATATTGGGTACCTTCCATAGCTGTGAGTGCTATGACAATTTATAAGGGAAATACTTTTAAAGAGTGGAATGGTGACGCTTTAATAACTTCACTCAAGGATCAATCTTTGAGAAAAATAAAGTTTAAAAAAACAGAATTTATTGAGGAAAAAACTATTTTTAAAGGAAATATTGGAAGAATAAGAGATATTAAGATTCACGAAAATGGCGATTTATACTTACTATCCGATAAAGGTGAAATTTGGAGAATGTATAAATGAAAAAAATATTTATTCTTACTGGTGAACCTTCAGGTGATAAATTGGCATCAAGTGTTATTAGAGAACTAAAAAAAGTTAACTCAGAAATTGAATATTTATGTGTAGGAGGTGAAAATCTTAAAGCTTTAGAAATAAGGTCTATTTACGACTTAAAAGAGATCACTTATCTAGGATTTACAAAAGTAATTTTAAATATATTTAAGATAAATAAAAAAATTAATGAAACAGTAAAGGCCATTATTGATTTCGATCCAGATATATTATTTACTGTCGATAGTCCAGATTTTACTTTAAGAGTTGCGGAACGAGTCAAAAAACAAAATAAAAAAATAAAAACTATTCATTATGTTGCCCCTCAAGTATGGGTATGGAGAGAAGGTAGAGTTAAAAAAATTAAGAAATTTATTGATCATATTTTATTATTATTTAGTTTTGAAAAACAATATTTCGATAAAGAAAATGTAAGTAATGAGTTTGTTGGACACCCATTATTAGACAATATTGAAGAAAGTAAAATAGACATCAATCAAATTTTTGAAAAAAATAAAGCACTAATATCAGTTTTTCCAGGCAGCAGAATTTCTGAGATAGATGTCTTGATGCCTATTCTATTAGATTTTATAGAATTAATGAATAGTAATTATCGAGATTTAATTTATATATTCCATTCAACAAAACAACATTGTGAATTGATACAAAATTATATTAAATCTAAAAACTTAAAAAATTGTGAAACTATTAGTGATGATAAAATAAAGTCCCATACTTTAAAGAAGTCTGTTTTTGCAGTTGCAAAATCAGGCACCGTCTCTCTTGAAATTTGCAAATCTAAAATACCTTCAATAATTTTATATAAGATGAATTTTATAAATTACCTAATTGTAAAAATATTGGTAAAAGTTAAATTTGCTAATATTATTAATATTGCCGCAAAAGAAGAAATAATTCCAGAATTACTCCAATCAAAATGCAATGCTAAAAATATCTTTGAATCCGTAAGTAACTTTATTAACAACCCAAGTAAAATGAAGGCACAAATAAATAAAACTCAATTAATTCTCGAAAAACTCAAGAGTCCAACCCCATCGACCGTATCAGCAAGCAAGATTTTAATTAAATATTTACAAATTTAAAATTATTTTGAAGATAACCGCTCATCATAATTTTAAAATAATAACCTTTTGGTTTT
>MDSZ01003638.1_pt1 | contig 11762 bp, 16 predicted proteins | sample 811201 | NCBI WGS metagenome assembly MDSZ01 (sample SAMN05326647, study PRJNA326480) | marine metagenome | isolation source: seawater | place: Indian Ocean: North | collected 2010 | reverse complement strand
CGCAGTTTGGCTCATGGCGAGAAAAAACAAGTCGAAAACCTCGATTCGCGCAGCTTTGTTTGCATGGACAGCAGCAATGACGATTGGCGTAGCCGCGGCAGGTGCAGCCCTTGGACAGTCGCTTCTCCTGGATGATCTATGCGTAGACGCACAGGCCCAGTCGACATTAGACACGGATATCAATACAGTGCTTCTGCAATACTCTGCGATTGCACTTTTAGTGTTGTCTGTCGCTGCGCCGCACGCATTGAAGAAGAAGGGCGCCGATGTGGATTCAGCCGCGTCTGCGAAACCGTTGACGAACGAGGAATCTTTACAAAAACCTTTAGTATTTCTTTAAATCAAATGGATTTGTGATTTTTGACTATAAATGTTTACGTGAAATGTGTAAAACTATATGAGATCGTTTTCTTTTCTTTGGCTCACGATGTCTGTAGGCGCTGTATCTGGATATGTTTATCCAGATGATAAAAATTATCATCAAATCATGACCAAATTCAAATCGGTAGATACCTACGTGCCTCCAACGTGCGAGCGAATGGCGGTTCCAAATATTGGCCTGTGGGTTAACTTTGTAGCATATGTGGACGAGTCTTCTGCGTCAGAACGAAAGGGCGAAATGTTCGATACGACTGATGGACGAGGTCCATTCCACTTTACTCTTGGAAAAAAAGAAGTCATTCAAGGGTGGGATATCGGTATAGCGGGTATGTGTAAAGGCGGGCGACGTCGTTTGACCATTCCTCCCGAACTGGCTTACGGCGAGGAGGGTAATCCGCCTAAAGTCCCGAAGAATGCAACCCTTCGTTTTGACATTGAAATAAAACAAGTCATGGAACCTTACGATTTCGACAACATTTTCGACCGCATTGACAAAGATAAATCCGGAGGCTTGGATCGTGAGGAAGTCGAAGAATTCTTTGTTAGCCGCGGTTCCAAAACGCCTGAACAACTCTGGAAAGTCGAAGACAAAAACAACGATGGTATCATTTCGTGGGATGAATTTACAGGGCCCAAAGGCGTTGTTGGCGACTCGGCTTCCAAAGGCAAGCACCCCTCCGTCGATAAACACTCTGAAGAGATCGAAATGGATCAAATTGAAGAATTCATCGAAGATCATTTCGACGAGTTAGAAGAAGACATAGCGGAAGTGATCGATAGATTCGAAGATCCAGAATTACACAAAGAACTTTAATTAATTTTTATGCCGAACAAGACATACATTCGTCCTCTTCTTTTAATTGTGGTTTTTCAACCGCGCATGTAAATTGTAATGCTTTTGCCTTGGGCTGTGTACGTAGATAGTACATGCCTGTCTTGAGACCCCGTGCCCAACTATGAAAATGCACACTCGTGAGCACAGCTCGTGAAGGCTCTTCCAAATGGATGTTCATTGATTGGGATTGGTCGATGAAACAACCTCTGTCGGCAGCCATGTCAATCACAGATCTCTGAGAAATTTCCCATACCGTTTTGAACACATCTTTAATGTCTTGTGGTACATTAGCCATCTGCTGCACCGACCCTCTCTGCTGAATGAGAGCACGGCTCATTTGTTCGGACCATAGCCCGCGCCCTTCCAAAGCCGTTTGCAAATATCGATTGATGACAATGTATTCTCCCGAAAGTACACGGCGCGTGTACAAGTTGGATGTTCTTGGTTCAAACGATTCGGTATTGCCCATGATCGATGCTGTCGAAGCTGTTGGCATGGGTGCCGTCAGCAGCGAGTTCCGTGCTCCGTGCTGCATCAATTTTTGACGCAGAGAAGACCACGCGTGTCTGTCGTCGGACATTTTCACTCCCCACAAATCAAATTGCATTTGACCTTTCGAAAAGGGCGAGCCTTGAAACGTTTCGTAAGGGCCGTCCACTTTGGCGAGCTCAACGGATTCGTCGACAGCGCCATAGTAGATGGTTTCGAATATATGTTTGTTGAGTGTGCGAGCCGCTTCCGAATCGTACGGCAATGACATAACAGCAAGGGCGTCTGCGAAACCCTGCACTCCAATGCCAATAGGCCTGTGTTTCATATTGGACACGCGAGCCTGTTCGATAGGGTAATAGTTCATGTCAATCGTCTTGTTCAAATTGCGCGTGACGAGTCGGGCGACCTTTTCCAGCTGTTCAAAGTCAAACCCATTGGGTGTCGCGCAGGCGGTCAGAGATATAGAGGCCAATGTGCAGACGGCGGCTTCGTCGGGAGACGTATACTCGACAATCTCACAGCACAAATTACTGCCTCGAATCGTGCCCAGATTCTGCTGATTCGATTTACGATTGCAATGGTCTTTGAACATCATATAAGGAGTTCCTGTTTCTATCTGCGCATCTAAAATAGCAAACCACACGTCTCGTGCCTGTAGCGTGCGCAATACATTACCGTCTGCTTCGCATTTTTCATAGAGACGCTCGTACTCGTCTCCTACGGCGTCCTGTAATTGGCGACACTGCGAAGGGCAAATGACAGACCACTGCTTTCCAGCTTTGACGCGTTTCATAAACAAGTCTGAAATCCACAAACCGTAAAATAGGTCGCGTGCTTTTTCAGAGTCGACGCCGTGATTCTTCTTCAATTCTAAAAAGTCGAGAATATCGGGATGATGCGGCTCTAAGAAGACAGCGAACGAACCCTTGCGACGTCCGCCGCCTTGATCAACGTAGCGGGCCGTGTCATTAAACACTCGAAGCATCGGTGTCAGGCCATTCGACGTGCCGTTCGTTCCACGAATGGCAGATCCGGCGGCGCGAACATTAGAACAAGAGAGTCCGATACCGCCCGCGCCTTTTGATATCAACGCACACCTTTTGAGTGTCTCGAATATGCCCTCAATCGAATCATTCGTCATAGTCATGAGAAAGCAAGACGCCAACTGTTGTTTTCTCATTCCAGAGTGAAACAGAGTCGGCGTGGCGTGCGTGTACAGTAGCTTAGACGTGGCTTCGTACGTCTCGCGTACTTTTTCAATGTCGTCCTTATGCAAGGCAACTGCTACGCGCATCAGCATGTACTGAGGTCGTTCTACGATGATACCTTGTTGGCGCAACAGGTAGGATCGTTGCAATGTACGTATGCCCATAATGTCATACTGAAAATCTCTTTCGTGAACAATCATGTCATTGAACGTGTCTTGGTGCTCGACGCAGCACCTGACAAAATCGGGGTCCAAGATGCTCTCGAGTGTCCGCATGGATTCTGTAAAGGTTTTCGGCGTTTGCCTGTGCAACATGGCCACTACAGCACGGCCACCTAATGCCCCATACTCCCAGTGGCGAACAGTCAATGCAGCGCACACCTCTGCGACATGCTCTGCTAGAGCGACTGTGGTCATGTCCGACGTCAAAGTAGCACGCTTAGATATTTCTGCCGTGTCAATTTTAGTTAGTTTTGGCCTTATGGACGATAAATCTTTCAAGTAACGCTCCAATTTGTTATTGGTATACTTTTGGCGCTTGCCAGACCTTTTTACGACATGGAGAGTTTGTGCGGACGTAACAGACATGATTCAATACTCAAGGTCATGTTTATACCTCGGTACGGTCTTCGTCTTTCCTTTTTGGATTTCCAATAGTAGCAAAGTCCCTTTCGCTGAATAGAGCAGGCATCGCTCTCTGTTTTAATATAGCGTCCGTCATTTGCTCTGTATCGTCGATGACAATAGATCCTGTAGAATGTCCAAAACAGCGATACAATCGGTTGCCCATATTTTTTTAAATAAACATGGCGTAAATACTTAAAAATGATAATTTTGGAACATATGTTGGTCATTTGTGTCAAACTAAATACTGAATCAGTGAATTGAAACATCAGCGATGAATTGTGTATGGCAGTCTGGAGCCCAATGCTTGAAAGTCATGAAGGCACTGCATCATACGAACAAAATGATCAACATTACATTTGATGCTGACGGTATGCACATCATGTCGATGGACATGTCCAAAACGTCTTTGGTCAAACTTGAACTAGAAGCCGGCGAGTTCAAATCGTATCGATGCGATCAGCCTCTGATGCTTGGTCTATACTCGGAAGTCCTTTTAAACATACTACAAAAAGTCAAAAAGAATAGTCTGGTCTGGTCGGCCAGAAACGAAGAAGAGCTCGTCATAACATTTGTCAACAACGAACAAAAGACACAATTCTCCATACGCACGATTGCGATAGATACGGACGAGCTTGCCATACCCGAACTCCAAGACGACGTGGGCCTCAGCGTGCCCAAAGAAGTCATTCAAGATTGGTTTGACAAAATGATGATGACCAAAAACGATGTACAGTTTCAAGTCACGCAACAAAAATTTGGATGCCAATCCAATTCGCTGGAATTTGGCGATGTCCATTATTCAGAACCCATCGGCACCGACCGCATCGTTTCGCGAGCCTTTCGAAACAGTGTCAACATGACGTTGTCTTTTTACGCCATCAAATCCATGTCCATTTTTGCGGGGACAGGTGGCGACACTTGTTTTTTGGGATTGTCCAACGAACAGCCTTCAAGGATTAAAATAAGCTTGGGTGATGATTCATACTTGTGTCTATACGTCGCGCCTAAAATACAAGATGATTAATGTTCTTCAGTAATAATGTTCTTCGATAAGTGTTTTAATTAATTCTACATATTTTCCGATGTCGTCGAGCTCCATTTCAATGAGCTTTCGCTTATTGTAGCATGTCTGGTTTCGCACCTGTTGTATACTCCGGCTGACCTCAGCCTTCTCTTTCGAAGCCATTTTCCCACCCATAATGTTTAAACGTGTTTTTTTTTTCAACAATGGCACAAGCTTCGACCATTCCCTGTAAATATTTCCAATATAACGATTCATCTTTTGGGCATTCTCTATCGCCTGTAATTTGGGGTCGCTTTCATCAAACTCTTTCTCTCGAAGCTCCAAATCGTATTCCAAGGTCTTTATTAATTGTTCCACGTGAAATAAGCCAAACCTGGCGGCCAATTCCCACAATTCTTTGACTCGCGTTTCGTACATGCTATAGAAATCTACCAAATCTTGAAATACATGCGTATGATATGACATCAACGGTATATATTTGTTTAAAAGTTTATACGGTATTTATGAGTGTTGTGCACCATGCTAGTTGATGTACATATCGTGTGCGTCGAGAATATCACACCTACACTGTGGACATTTGTCAATTTTGTCAACACATACATGACAAACAGTGTGGCCACATGGGTAGAGCACGACATCCTTGCGATTCACAACGCAAATGTTACATCTTACGTCGACGTAGTCAGTCAAATCATCGGCGACGAACGCTCGGGCACGTTTGTACATGTCCTGGGTCACTTGAATGCGGCGTTTACATTCGTCAATGGTTTGGTAAATAGGTTGCAGAATAAAAGGCCCCACCATGTGAACTAGAAAGATGTGCATGTAGAAGAGCACTGCGCCTATTTGCGCCCAGTGATTGTTCATAAAGGCGCGGTGACCCTCTGAAATGGCTATCAAAATGACAATGAGCATAAAAGGAGCCGTAAAAACTCCAACGAGCTTCAGAAGGTAGCGGTCAAGCCAGTGCACGCGTGAAAACACTGCGGAGATCGTATCCTTCAGACGATTCCCGGCATACTCAAATATTTTTAACAGTGCAAAGGACCAAACACTGTACAGGGCTGGCCACGCAATCATGTAAAGCGTAGGCGACGTCGAGTATTGGCCACTGAATTCGGCGATTATGGCGCTCGTAGCGTTCGCCAAATGCATCGACGCGTCGTCAGGCATCTTATAACAGTGTCGGGAGGGGCAGAGGGCTCGCGGTCCGTGTGAAAGCGGCAGAAGGCAATGATAATGATTTATCTGCGCGGCAAGTAAGTGATTTGTTATCGTCCGTCAGCTCTAATCAGTACATTTACATACGTATATCAGCCAGCAACGCGTGCCCTCTCATTTCAGGACCTTGGTTTTCATTTCAGGACCTTGGTTTCTTCTGAGGCCTCATGTCCTGAAATTCTCTCAGAAGACACCGATCCTGTACAATTATATACCTGTACCGTGCTGCTCGTAGATATTTCTACCCCACCAGAAGGTCCAGCCAGCAACACGTGGTTTGCGAGTTTCATTATTTCGAGTGTATTGACCGTGTACACTACACGCCACTGAACGACTTGCTAGACAACTATCCTGGGGACACAGCCATCCTCAATTCAGAGACGATAGGTGCGCGAGAAGGGTGCCGCGCGTTCACCCGCAGGCGCGAAGACTTCTCGCGGGTGCAGTAGTTGTAGTCGTCGCGACAACCCTTTCTGTTTGGATTACTGTGGCACTTCTCCTTGTGCTGGAACATATTATTGGAAGGAAAGGATATTACCCTTGGAGAGTTTTAACATGGACCAGCAGGTTCCGCCTGACTTTCAGGCGCTTATGGAAGATGGGACACCCGTCACCGCGCACAATCTACTCGAATATCTCGCGTTTTACTTTTACGACATATTCCAAGTGCCAAGATTCTATATCGTAGGAGGCTTTCTCAAGAACACAGAGTTCAGACAACTATGTGAGCAAAAAAATCATAAAGCAACATGGGAGTATGTGTTTGCAGAGCGCAATTACAGCAAAGAGCGCATGTGCTTCATTATTGATTTGATACACGTACTCAAAATCTATCATCAGTTCGTGAAACCCCGCATGCCCTTTATTCGTCACGGATTTCTATGGTACACAGAGCTTATTTTATGCTCTGAAGATTTGTCAGTGTATGTTGACCAAGAGAATGTGGAAATCTGCATGTGTCTGAAGAAATACATGTGTTATGATTTGTGGCGTTTGATAGGCAAACATGTACTGGAAGAACTTCGCTTGCATCCGGGCGCAGATATGTGGATACTCGACGACTACAACTACTGGACTGCAGAACATACTGATGAGTTTGGCAACTGCCTCGAGCGCACAATTTTGGGACCAAACAAAAACTGTTTCATTAACATGCTCCGAAATGCCTGGACAAAACCAGACAATGGATATTATATTGCATGCATGCAAATGGATACTGAGTTGAATAGGCTGTATCCCAACGCTAGTGTGATGTGGGAACCTCCTCGTGTGTTTAAGGAGCCGATAGTCGCTACTTTACAGGTAACTCATGTGTAATTAGAACGTAGGCGACGTCGAGTATATTATATCATACATAATAATAAAGATATGATCTTACTTACCAGCCCTCAGTTGGGTCATTAATGACGGTCACTGGAGTAGCGCCCGATTTTAATTGAATACCTTTCAAATGAACGAAAGATGGATGTTGTGATGGAACAACGACCACTGCTTCGCCCGGTGGCATTTGACCTCTTGGACTCTTAGTCAATATACTTTGAAGTTGGTCAATTGGGTAAACACTTAATTGCACAGAATCGCAGTTCGCACAGGGTGGGGGTACCATTACGGCGTCCACTACTTTTTTTTAATTGCACGAAGACACCAAATATGTACAATTATATACCATTACCTCGCTGCTCGTGGATATTTCTACCCCACCAGGAGGCTTACTTGGCTGTAATTATAATTTGCAGACTTCCGTCTCTGTTTGCTGGCAACGCGTCACAGAATAATAATGGAGGATAGAGCCGCGACGGTAGAGGCTTCGCAGCGCTCGCACAGCACATGTAAAGACTTGCTCATTGCAGCCGAGCATGCGCTTGACGTATGGCGTTATGAGGCTCTGCGCCATGGAAGCGACGACGATGTTTTGCAAGCGCTGCACTCATTCTTTCAGTGCGACGAAGATATAGAGTACTCGTATCTTGTAATGGATATAGAAGATTGGGAGTTAGAGGTGGACCTTCGTGAATCACTTTGTGAAACAAATACAAGCACGCCATTCGAGTGGCGTCGCTCTATAGCAGAACTGAAACGAAATAGAGTTCCCGACACTGCATGGTCTGAACAAAATGGAAGATGGCGCGATTGGATTATGAACCGCGGGCGCCTTGCTTGGATGATACGTCACCAAGTAGAGTGGTGGCGTGATTATGCTGTGATACAATGAAATAATTACATAAACATTTTATGGTATTTTTTGTGCTGCTTCCAATGCTCCTTTTGGCAGGCTTTGCTACAATACCGCACTGCAAAACACGGGCACCAATTCTTTGTACCCGGCTTTCGTGGACTCCCTATCTTGTCTACACCAGGTGTCCCATTGTGCATGATGTTCATGACGTACTTGGCATCACAATTTGCACAGCCCACAGGTATCTTCTTTTCTTTACATGCCTTTGCAACCCGCAGCCAAATTGGCAGGTCGACCCAATGATTCGTGTCTCTCGGCATAACATCGGGCGTTATATACAGTTCTCGCGTTAAAATGCACAGCGGTTGGACGAGCATCTCGGCCGTGATACCCGTTCGCCCGACACAGCGTATTCACTGGTACGTTTCCGATTGCAGACTGGCTTTACAGACAGCAATCCTTTTTTTCATTCATTCATACATACTTTACACATGTGTGTATTTCATAATGACGTCGAAAACTGAAATAAAAAGCTGAAGCATGCTGCTTGATCTTCAAAAGCCGGATTGGGTCTATTGTAAACGAAACGATGACATTTACTACAGCATGCGATTCCCAAATTGTGCATTCGAAAAGGAGCAAGAATTCGCCATTTGTAGATGGTTTGCTAACCATGGTATCAAATATAAAGAGACCAACTTGTGGTGGTCCGTTGCCATTATTTCTCACATGAAGCCGGATATCACATCAAATGGTACTTTAGAGTTCCAAATTAGCGAATCTGCGTACTTCAAACTATTTAAAGACGAAGATCCGGATGAATATGACGACATGAGCGAGATGTGTGATTTAGGGTTTTAAATACAGGTCTTAAAAAGAATATTTTATTCATTTATAAAACACGCAACATGACCAAGTCTACCAAACCTTCTGTCGCGCTGTACAATGATACGGTGTCTCTGCGCCGTTCAAGCCGTCACGGGCTACGCCGTTCACACCGACACGCTCGCAAAGTGAAAAGGGACCGAAAGGCGGACCTCAGACCCGCTGTGTACGACCGTGACATGGGCGGGTACAATGCGTGGGGGCCCAAAGTCAAAAGAACAAAACGTGAAATGAAACAGATCAAGAATGAACGTGAAATGGTTGAAAAACTATCTCGCAAACGAAAAAAGACAAAGTCCGGATACGCGAAAGACGGGTTTGTCACGGCAGACGACGCCAAAATAAGGAAAAACACATTCTCTTTCGATACGGACGATGTATTGGACCGTGCCGATGCGCTATTAGCCACTTCGGAAAGTGATACGGACTGTGAGTCAGATTTGGATTGGGATTCCTGTTAGAATGGCACTATAACAAGGTATTTAGGGTCCCGAATGCTGAAAGACCAACATGAGCGATCGTCCAACATTTTACTACGAGGGCCAGCCTGTGCGTGCAGCCGGTATTCTTGTGTCGACCAGAATAGACGGGCGCGTGCATCGTTTGTTTCGTCGCATTAAAAAAAAGTTTGAAGACATTGGCGGCAAAACAGACGTGGCGGACAAGTCTGCAATCGACACTGCCATTCGTGAAACTGTGGAAGAAACACATGGCAAACTATTTTCAGAAACACACACGCCAGAACAGTGTGCCGACACACTTCGACAGCGTCTACAAAAAATAAGCTATCTGAATATTGAATACAATCAAATATCTAAATACCTGCTATTTAAACTAGAAGTAGAGCCAGATATACTAAACCGTCCAATGACCCGTTTTGGTCTCTCGGAAGAAACAGACTGGGGCACTCTAGAACATTACTATCAATGGAGATGGTCATTACCATATCACAATCAGTTGCACTATCGTTTGCGAGGCATGAAGCTCTAATGATAGGCCTCAGAAGGCGTTGGACCATCGATTTCTATAGTTTCGACACTCGAGGTAGAATATGTTTCTGCAAACTCAAAGTCAAAGTATTGACACCTGCCCATAATTTTCCTGCGGACATTGTCGAGTACGTCCAACCTTTGTTGCGCGGACACGTGCGTTGGAAATTTCAAATAGAATTTGCCGTCTTCGTGATAAATGATACACGGCACGGGTTGCTCTTGCTCGGTTTTACGAAGCCACCATCCATGTTTACCAATGATAGCGCCTGCATTATTCGTCTCGATACCACTATTGGCCACAAATATACGTTGGCCGAATTCATGCACAACAAATTGAACACATGGTGGAAAGGGGACGAGCCGAACATAAAAAGCAGATCCGTCGTATGTAATCGAGATATCGTGCATGAATTTTTGTTTGTATTCTGAACAAAAATGTTCCACAAAAGACCATTTCCGCCCAACGAGATGGCCTACGACTGTAGGATGACACGTAAAGACTAGCTGGATCGGTAATAAGGACGTGAGACCGCTTATAAGCCAGTTTTGGCTCATTTGACGAGGGTTATAAGGCTTGCGCGTGTCTTGTATATCACATGACATGCTATCTGGTCGACGCAGGGAGTAAAGAAATGTAGAAACAAAGAATAGTTATGTTTGTGTTGAAAATGTATCTGTATTTAAATCGCGTTTTAAAAATTATAATGGATAAAAATACTGTGTTGCAAGTCGATGTGAAGAATAAGACGGTCGATAAAAACGAAAAGAAAATCGCACAGGAAAAACGTATTCGTTCCGCAAAAGCCCCTGTACCCCCAAGTCCAGCCAGTTCCGAAGTCAGAAACCTTGCCCAGGAATTGGCCGAATTAAACAAATTGTTTCGCGACAAACGTCTGACAGAAGAAGAATTGAAAACGGCAAAAAAGAGACTGTTTGACTAATTTCTTTTCCGGCGCTTGTGTTTGATGCGCGTTGGCTTGAACTTTTTTTGTTTTGCTTTTCGAAGGACTTCTTTCGGAACGTCATAGCCATGTTTATCAATGAGTTCGCGCACGGCCTTTGGTACTTTATGATAAAGTTCGTGATCTTTAGGGTCTTCAGGGTGGTCTCCATTGGGGTCCAAATAGTGAGACATCAAATGCGAACGATCGACTGGCTCCACTTCAAAGGCAACGTCCTCTTCGATGTCAACGTCTGCAATCGGTAGTGCAGTTTCATCTCCAACAGAAGAGTCGCCCATCGCCCATGCCGACAGAATAGTAGTAGCTACGAGTAGAATTTTAGTCGCCATTTTATGTGCATTTAATAATTTATATACGACTCATTTCAGATCGGCTTGAATGCATAATATTTTGGTGTGCACAAAATGGAAAAGACACAAACCATGTCAATCACGGTCAAAAAAACAAATAGATACACCCACCTGTCGTCGTCCATGTGGTCGACAGATAGCAGAGTACAACAAAGAACATCAAAGCTGAATGCGTAGGCAATGTTCTTATAATGATATGCTTTACGAATTTCTTTTAAGTGGCCCAGTGACGCGAATACCGAATGAATCAACGACAACACAGAAAACAGCAGAGCCAATGGTTCTCGTTTGAATGCGATGAATACACAGTACAAATACATTAATATGCACATAAAATCCTTAACAAACACATACCATCCAAACATTCATTCTTTTGTGACAACATTATGTAATATGAATACTTAACACATATTCGGATTCGCAAACGCGCGAAATCTTTGGGGATACGAATGTTGAGCCGAAAAGAGCTTGAAAGAGTATGGGACATTTCTAAACATGTTCGAAAAAACATGCCATCTACGTATGAAAATCTAATGGGCATTGAGCGTTTTGCGGTGCTACGTCTGCTAGACGAGCCGATTCAATCTACATTTCATGAAATATTGCAGAT
>MDSZ01179191.1_pt1 | contig 11763 bp, 19 predicted proteins | sample 811201 | NCBI WGS metagenome assembly MDSZ01 (sample SAMN05326647, study PRJNA326480) | marine metagenome | isolation source: seawater | place: Indian Ocean: North | collected 2010 | reverse complement strand
TACAAGCTCTTAAAAAGATCTATATTGCAACTCTATACATAGAGAATCAGAAAGTACAAAGAAAATATTCTGAGTTACACAAGAATCTAGAGTTTATGAAGAAGTTTATGAGAGATTGTTTTACAAAATAAACCTTGCATAATCTATTACAATATGTAATAATATATAAGTATTCAAACGGAGTTTAAAAATGAAAGTAAATATAAAATGTTTTCAAAATGCCATGATGTTACTTCATCATGTCGGTTTTGGATATACAGAATTTCCTCTTCCTATTGAGGACTTATGTATATTTAAATCATTAAAAGATATATTAGATTGTCTTTGTAATGATGTATGGGGGTTTGATTTACAACGTTCAAGCAGCTTGAATGGTCAAGGAAGGTATCTATTAAAAAAGAATATAGGTACAGATCATGAAGTAGTCTGTAGAATAGAAACAACTAAGGAAAATATAGATCTAGAGTTTTTTACAAGAGATGAATATCTAAAATTACTTATCAACGAGGGGAAAAGATTATTATGATACCATTAGAAACATATAGAACGATAGTAGATCAGACAGAAGATCTAGACGAGCTACTTCAAATAAAAGAGAACATCAGAAAACAAAAGTATGATGTAATGAGAGATTTTGATCGTCTTTTACAAGAGGGCATAAAGACAATGACCATGCCAAACATAGAAAGTTTGTTGCAAGGTGGTGACGTTAGTAAAATTGCAAACATAGTACAGGAATGGGGTAAACAAGACGGAGCCCAAAAGATGATGTCTACACAGAAAGATTTCAATAAAACCATTGTAGCTTATGATGAGTTACTCAAATGTGTGAGTGAAAAATGCAGTAAGTTGATATGGGGTAAAGATGAGAAAGAAACCTAGAGTGGATTTAAAAAAGGTAGGTCACAAAGATAAGGAGAGGATAGATCGTGTTCTCTCCGGTGACTCTACTAATGAGAGTAAAAAGAAGTATTTAAAAATGTGTATTGAAATATATATACACAATTCTAATAAGCTTATAGCAGTAGAAGAGAGAGATCATTACATGCAAATACAGAGATACTGTGAACAAAAATTGAAGGAGTTGAAGTAATGAGTGGAATAACACAAGACATGACCAATTTTCATAACTGGATAAATGAATACATACCTAAAAAATGTAGAAGAAGATTATGTAGAATCGGTGGAATAGATAAAAATTCAATCCGAAAATGGGAGAGATATGATAACTTCCCTAGTACATTATCAATCGTGTATTTATCTCTAGCTATCTCAAAGGAGTTTTGTTTGGATTATGAACCGGTAGTTTTAAAAGGGATCTATGCTATATCAAAAGATAGAGGAGTAGATATCGTTTTTGAGAGTGATAAAATAGAAACAATAGATAAAGAAAGAACAGTAACTACAAAAATAAAAGACTTCTCAAAGTTTTATTTATCTTATATGAATGAAGACATGATGAAGGATATAGTTAGGAGTGGAGTACTATCATATCAAGTATCACAGAGTTACAAACGAGATTATCTAAACATTGTTCCAAAACCTAATAATCTAGTGGAGTTATGTAAATACATATCATCAAAGAAGGGAATAGAAACAGATAAGTTAGTACTAGAAGCTTTGGAAGTGATATTGGCATGATGTGTTTGAGAGAAGATCAACAATACAGATTAATAGCGATAAGTACAGAAGAAGGAGATCTATATTATTGCGTAGTATATGGAGAGTATAATATACTGTATCAACATTCAGATTATGATATAGTAGATCTGATGTATGAAACATATATAAACGAACAAAAAGAATGAAGTTACGAGATTTATTTGAAATAGGTTTATCAGATACACTAATAAATAGTTATTGGAATGATAGATTTAAACAAGGACATGATCAACCTTTTATAGGCATTGATCTTATATTTGGTAATGGTAAAAGAATAAGGGTATCAACGGAACCTATTAGAATGATAAAAGATAATATGACGATATTCTATGAGCCTCTACTCATGCAAGACGTTGAAATATCAGAATCATATAATTGGAATGGTGGATCTCCGTCGCAAAGAACATTCACTATATCATTAGACGCAAGAGATATAGATCCGTTGTCTATCGTTTTAGGTGGAGATTTTTTAGCTGGAGTAGCTGAAATCAGTATTATAGATCACGATATTCCATTCAATAGGCGATTTGTTTTTATGATAGGGGACATGATAGGTGGTGTGACATTTGGAGAGAAAAATGAAGTTATTGAGTTTGATATATCAGATCCAAAACTTACAGTAGATAAGATTATACCGGAATACATCACTACACAAGAAGCTTTTGGAAAAACAGAGATACCGGAAAGTCAATTAGGTTTTAGATATCCATTGTTGTATAATCTATGGCAAAAAGTACCTTGTGTGCTTGTAAATAGTAATATATTCACACCTTCTTTTATGGTGGGATATGGTCATGATATTGAGGTAGAAAACGCTTATGTGAATGGCAAAATAGCGTTTAGTCAAGAGGCTGTTTTAAACAGTAACATTTTACCGGATAACCAAATTCAACAATGGAACATCACCAAAGAATATGATCTATTAGGAAGACCATATACAGCTTTAAACTTCCTAGATAGTGATTTATATGTATTGGGTGAGAATACATTTGACGGTTCAGAGAGTCTATATACAGACATTAAAACGTCAAATAAGGGTACTGTTGTTGATCTAATCCGTATATTATTAAGAGATCACACAGACTTTAGAGAAAGGGGATTAGATGAGATCTTATTTAGCAAAGCTAAGAACAAAGAACCTAATTATTTAACAGCTGGAATATGTATTAATGGAAGTGGTGATAACTCAGTAACGACATTAAATTACATTACAAGTACTTTGCTAACATCATTCCCTATGATTCAATTGGCATACTCAGCTAATGGAATTGGTACTGTTTTTACTGATAGAAAAATGCAATATACAAACCTACACTTAGTAAGGGGTCAAAATCTTATTTATGATAGGGTGAGTGCTTTACAAGAGAGTAGTAAAGAGAGTTTGTATAATGTATTTACTCTTCAATATGATTATGACGCTATGGAAGATAATTATAAAAAGACACTTCAGAGAAACAGTACAAATAACAATCTATGCAAGATATCAGAACAGAAGTTAGGAAGAAGAGAATTAGAAGTTATTCAAAGCATAAATATATTTGATGATATTACAGCTGGATATGTAATAGATTGGTATGCAAATCATTATACATTACCTTCCTATACTGTAGAATATGTAGGAACACCAAGATTATTCTTTCTGTTGAAAATAGGAGATAATATAGAGTTGACGGATGATCTACTAGGTCTTTCAAAAGTAAGAGGAACAGTAACAGACATTACATATAAAAGGGGTGAAGTGACATTAGGTTTAAGGTTATGGATCTTGTATGATATTATTTCATCATCAATCCTTCAATAATATGATATAAGTGAATATACATATCCAATTAGGAGAACATCATGTCAAATCAGAGAGAAGTATATAAAACCTTATTGCAATCATTACCGATACAAGAGATCGTAGATCTAGCTGAAATATTGAAAGAAAAAGGATTTTCAGAAGATGATACAATACAACAAGTATCTATTATGATCGATCAAATGCTAGATTTTACGAAACTTATAAAGAAGAATCCGGCAGTAGGACAAGCGATTGAAGCTATAGACGATAAACTAATAGCTACTGTTATTAAGATCGCTGTTTCTGTGGCAAAGACAAGACAGTTATTTAAACGTAGATAGGTATGAGTAACTTAACGATAGATAGAGTGTTTAGTCAGTATACTGATACTGAGTTAAACACGTTCTTTGATGATTTTATTGCAAATCTAAATAGTATATTACCTAATGGAATATCTACACAAAATGGAAATAGTATTACAGGTCTGACAATAAATGAAACAGACGAAATAGCCGCTGGTATCAATAGTCCTTATGATATTATGACAGCTGTAAGTTATTTAGTTGAGAATCTATCTCAAAATGGAACAAACAGTGAAGATGATGATTTAAGTAATGGTTCTCTCTCATTTGGAAGAGTATCCACCGATACTATTACTACTACACCAGCTTATACATTCCTAGTGACAGAAAAATTATCGGATGATCAATTTGAGTTAGCTACAAAATTTGGATCAGCTTTAGAAAATAGTACTTTCTCTATGACTCCGGAAGGGATAGAACAATTCAATAATCAATACACTAACAAAGCTACGCAATTAAGTGTTTTTAAGTCAACAGAGAGAAATGCCGGATTTATCCCAATTCGTTTTCAACAACAATACCAAAGAAATCTAGTATCTAATTCGTCAGCTCCTGTAGGTTCTTGGACTCCTACAAGCTTTCTACGCAATCAATCAGTTGCCACAAGAAAAAATGCCTCTATTGGGGGATTGGTTAATAAGTTTTATTCAAGAGGTTTAATACAACCATTATCTAATAGTGGTGGTGCAACATGGCAACAAACAAGTTTTACAGAAGAGAAAGTAGATGACGGATTAAGTGACAACTTCACACAAACACTTATTACAAGAGAAAGGTTTGAGGATGTAGGTATTGATAATTGGGTGACTACTCGATCAGCTTTGACTACAGTAACCGAAGAAAGTTTTAAAAATGATGAAGGAATCACAAATGGGGTATTAGGTTGGTTTCAAGTACCAAAAAATAATCCTTCACGAATTACATTTGAAAGTTTTAATGAAGGATATAGTTTGGGTGAATATCCTAAGAGAATTTGTGGTGGTGGATCTAGTGGAAGTGGTGATCTGAATGAAATCACAGAAAATATTACAACACAAATAAATGGATCTACACAATTATTTTCGTTGACAAACGATTATGTTAGTGGTAGTTTGAGAGTGTACTGGAATGGTCAACGTCAAATAAAAGGCGAAACAATAACCGAAAGATCTAGCACAACATTTTCGACATCATTTGTACCTCTTGTAGGTCAATACTTGATCGTTGATTATGTAAAACAAACCTAATCTTTTATTATTTTTTATCTTTTTTTTTGGAGTATATCATGGCTATACAATTTGTAAGAGATCAATTAATTGATGACATTATTAACGCAGACAAAATGGACTTCAGTGCTGGTCAAACTTTTGCCTTTGACACTGGAGCAACAGTAACAGTAAAAACACCTACAACTTCTAATGAGGCTACCCCTAAATCGTATGTTGACGCAGTATTAAACGGACTTAATTGGAAAGATCCGGTTTACGCAGCTTCTACAGGTAACATCGCTGGTACTTACAACAATGGAACAAATGGTGTAGGAGCTACTCTTACAGTATCAAATAGTGGAATATCTATGGATAATATTGACATTATTCAAGGTCAAAGAGTACTGTTAAAGGATCAAAATACACCACAACAAAACGGTATTTATGATCTATCAGTTGACGGAAACGCTTTGGGAGCTTCTGTTAGTATTAAAGTAGAAAATAATAATCAACTTACGGCAGCTATTAAGTCAAACATAGCAATAAAATTAACTGACGCAGGTACATCTAATCTTGTTAATAATACATCAAATCTAGTAATACAAGATTTTAGTGGAACATCACACACTTTTACATTCGGTGACGGTGAAGGAAATATAGATATTGTTACTGGTGTTGGTGGTGGAGAATCTACATTAGATAATCTTAGATCTGCTTTCTTAGCTCAAAGTCCTCGAAAATTTCAAATGGACTCTACCGGTACTCAAAGAAAAATATACTTTGCTGATGCTGGAGCCCCTAGTGGTACACGAACAATATCAAGTAATGCCATGACAGCTTTTGAATTGGGTGGTCAAACTACTTCTCCTCAAAATATTGGAGGTGGTTCTAATGGTGATAAGATTACATTCACACTAGCTGATGATAGTACAAAGGTATTTGATTTCGTAAGTGCAACGCCCGGCTCTGTGGGTCAACAAATAGCAAAAGGAAGCACAGAGTTATCAACTGCTCTTAGTATTTCTAATACACTCAATTCACACCCTGATTTTACAGCTAGGTTATCTTTTGATGATCCAGCTACAGCGGTAGTTTCTTTAGCTACCACAGGAACAGGTGGTAATGGAAAAGCTGTTAGTTTCACTTTTATAAGTAATACACCTCTATCCGGTGGATCTACCTTCAATGGTGGTAAGGCGGCTGGAAATTCAGTTTTAACAAGATCGGAAGATTTTGATAAAAGTGATGAGATAGCTAGTGCAGCTGTATTTGTTCAAAAAGGAACAAATAATGCAGATAACGGTTTTACATGTACTTCTAATGAACCTATTCAAATTGGTTTAAATGCTATTCGTTTTGTGCAATTTAATGGAGCTGGTCAAATTGACGCTGGAGCTGGTCTTTCTAAGTCCGCTAATACTTTATCGGTAAATGTAGATAATTCGTCATTAGAAATCGTATCAGATACATTGAGAATTAAAGCTGGTGGTAACGGTCTTACAGGTGGTGGAGCTAATTTATTAGCTGTTCAAGCTAATGGCTCTACATTGGATGTAAGTTCTAGTGGTGTTAAAGTTGCAAGTGAAGGAATTACAGCTACTGAAATTAATACTTCTGCTCTCGGTACAGGTATGGCCGGTGGAGCTGGTACGGCAATCACTTTAGATCTCTCTGACTTCAGTTTAGCTACACCGGCAGCTTCTGACTCATTCCTAACATTGGATTCTGACGGATCAACCATACAAAGAACCACAACAGACGCTCTTGCTACATTGTTAGCTGGTACAGGTTTATCGGCTTCTAGTGGTGTATTAGCTGTAGGTTCTCTTGCCTTAGCTCAAGTTTCATTCAGACCATATATAGATACAGCTACTGGGGATGGATCTACTGTAGGTTTTGATCTTACAAAAGATGTAACAGTTAATAATTGGTTAAATGGTGTCATTGTTTCTCGTAATGGTCAGATCTTAAAACGAATAACGAGTGGAAGTGCAGCGGACTCTAGTGAATATACAATCGCTTCTAGTGGTGGTACTACTACTGTAACATTTGGTGCAGCTCCTACAAGTGGTGAGCATCTTCAATTCAATTATATTGCAGACGCATAAATATAAATCGAGATAATATTATCTCTCATTGTATTAAACTCCTTTTTATGTTATACATAATGATATACAAAGGAGTTTTTTATGTTTGTAATATACACAAGATTAAGTAATAGTCAAGAAGTAGCACCTATCCCATGTAAAGCTATTTTTGATAGTGGGATATTAGGATCTGACTACATGGAGTTACATGGTGTTGATGAAAGAATAAAAGATAATATCATGCCAAAGGCAACGATAAATATCATGACGATAAAAAAGGAAAATATAGAATCGATCATATCTTTTATACCTTTTCCAAAAAAACAAACAGAAGAAATAATAGAACCAAAGGAAGAACCGAAAAAGGAAGAACCGAAAAAGAAAAGAAAATATGTTAAGAGTGGAAAATATAGACGTAAATAAGGAATAATCAAATGACGTTTGATGAATATGATAAAGAAGCTGAGAAAACAGCTAACTACCCTAGAGAGAATAATATAGGTCTATGTTATGTCTTTTTGGGATTGGTAGAGGAAGCTGGTGAATGTAGTGGTAAGATCAAAAAAATCATTCGTGATGAAGAGAGTATAGAGAAAGGAATACAGAAACGTAAACAAGATATAATAAAAGAGTTGGGTGATGTTCTATGGTATGTGTCAGCTTGTGCAAGGGAGATAGGTACAGATTTAGAAACAATAGCAAAAGAGAATAATAAGAAGTTACAAAGTAGATATGAACGTGGTACGATAAAAGGCAGTGGTGATAATAGATAGAGGAGAATCATGAGTAATGAATTAAATTGGTTTCATATACAAAGGTGGAACAGAAATAGACGATCAAGACAAATGCATGATTTTGAAAAGAGAAAGCAAAATCCAAAAGATACCGATCTACAAGTATTGAGTATGTTAGCTAATGGTAATGTAAAGATCACTAGAAAAGAGAAAGAAGAAACAGATACAGATAAAAAGGTAAAGAAGGAGAAATAAATGGCTAAATCTAATTGGAGTGGTGGAAGTGGGTGGAACGCTATAAATGATCCAACAGGTTTATTAACCGGTAGAGTGTTGGTTACTACGGCTGGTCAAACACAGTATGTTGAGGATTATTTATTACAACTTGTAGGAACAACTACAAATTTTACAGCTCAACATTACGCAGTAGTCATGAATTATGCTTTTCCTTCCTTTGTTGAAACAACTACATTCAGTGGAGCTAGTTTGGGTTTGGTGAGTAGAGCGAGTGGTTTAAGTACTACAACACCTATAACAGCTAGTAACTGTTATATAGGTAGAATATCACCAAAAGACGGATCGGCTGAAATAGTACGGAGAAACAACGGAGAAGACGAAGTTATAGCGAGTTCTATTTTACCTAGCTCTACTTTTAGTTTTGGTTCTCTTCATACGATGAGATTAAATACATTTGGAACATCACCGGTGACAGTACAATTTCTAGTAGATGATGAAGTTTTAGTTAATGTTGGTGATAGTTCGAGTTCAGCTCTTACAACCGGATATAGTGGTATTCAAATGCAAGGGGGTACAGCTTATTGTGATAATTTTACAGTTTTAGAATACTCATCAAGTGGTGGAAGTACAGGAATAACACCGGATCAATTTTATGATACACCGACAGATCAAACTTCTACATTTTTACTATTGTGGTTTAAGACTGACGTTGGTTTAACTACTCAAGGTTCCGGTACTTCTGAAGTTGTTCTAGATTGGGCTGATCAAGCTGATTATGTGTCTAAAGCTTACAGTATAGGTCAATCTAACACTTCAAGTAGACCTTCTATAAGTACTAATACACCAAATGGTTCAAAAGCAGTTGTTTTTACTAATGATAAGGGTAATTTTTTAATCGGCCCAGCTGCCACCAAACTAGATATAAATGGTTCTAGTTTTCATAATGGTGTAGGTTTATTTGCAGTAATATTCTTTCCTACAAGTGGTGTACTAGGTGATCCTACTAATGATACAAGTGGAGCTAATGATACTAGGGCTCCATTAGGAAATTACGGTCGATCATATCAGTTTTATGCAATAAATTCTATTGGTAGTGGTACAACATTCGATAAAGCTTTACAATTTGATGTTCATACTGCTTCATCAAAGAAAGATAACGCTATTACATTAGGTTCATGGGCAATCATTAATTATAATGGTTTTGGAACAAGTACTAATCCAGCTTCTGTTTATTTGAATGGAACATTAGTCGGTACAGTAGGAAGTTATCAGACCACAAATACCGATATGTCAGACACAGGAAGAGTATTTCATCTAGGTAGACGACCTTTCACAGATACAGACCCAAATCATTTGTTTGGTACATTTGCAATAACTGAATACATATTAGTACAGATTGGAAATACTGGTATGACAACAACCATTAGACAAAAGACAGAGGGATATCTAGCATGGAAATATTCTTTACAGGGTAATCTTCCTTCTGATCACCCTTATAAATCAGCTCCACCAACATCATAGAGAGAACATGGAAGATAAGACAATAATAATGCGACAAGAATCATTTGTTTTAATGCTTGATTTTACTGAGTTTGAAGAAACAGAGATAGCAAACTTTTTTATTGCTTTTGGTAAAGAGGTAATATTTCATAGTCAATTTATGAATGATGTTTGGAATATAGAACGTAGTGGTTTCACAGAGGAAGTAGATTGGAATGGTTTAAAATCCAAAATACAGGAGTTGTTTATAGAGAGTTGGGAGATTGGTACAATATATGATTTAGAAGGCATGAAACACGAATTTGAACGAGTATATAATGATAAAAAAATACTTAATATGTTGAGTGCATAATACAGATTGACATATAATATAATGTGTGGTATACTTGTAATACTATAAGGAGATCACAATGACAAACGATAAAAATAATGACTTTGGCAAATATGCCATGAAAGGTTCGGATATTCCTAGACAACCCATATTTAGAGATCTAAGATCTACATATATGGAGAAGTTTGGAAAGAATAACAGAGAGTTAGCTGAATATTTAGATATCTCTCCACAGAGTTGTAGTACTTTAGCTAGTGGTAGTGATAAAAGACAACCGGCATGGTACATCATCATGAGATTATTAGAATCATTAGATCTAGAGTTGGTATTACAATCCGATAAGATCCATGTGAGATCCAAAGATACATAAAAGATAAAATAATTAAATTATTTTCTTGACAAATGATAATGCATATTGTATTATAAGAGAGTATTCAACAACGGAGAAAAATTATGTCTTATTACTCATCTTATTTGTATGAAGCACGTCAACAAGCATGGAAGATTATCTATGCTAAAGAGGATTGGAAGAAATCGTCTTTAATGAATGAGTTGGTGAATGGGGTTTGGAAGTACCTCACAAAGAAAGAGAAAGATGAAATTATAGAGCTTATCAAAACGGAGGGAAAATAATATGATTGTTTTTTATATGAACATTAATGGAGTTTGGAAAGAAGTAGGAATAACATTAGTTATGATTATTATTGAAAACTTAATGATCTTTAATGATCAAGGAGAGGAATGGATCGGAACATCATCTATGTTCTTAAATCAATTTCATAGATTATATACTAAGGATCAAGACGATAAACTTCATGGTATTGAAGCTAGATTAAAACTAGATGAAGATCTATTAGATCTAATAGATACAGTAGATGAAAGAATAGCAAACATTAATAGATAACAATAACAACGGAGATAAAAATGAATAATAAACATAGACCTCTAGAGGATTGGTCACCTCAGTATTTTTCAGAAACGATAAAACTATCGAAGTTTTACACAACAAAAAGTACAGCTCATGCATTATTATGGTGTTTAACTCAAAATAATGAGAAAGAATGTAATGTAATAGGAGATATTAAGAATAGTACTAATATACAAATTTTGGACTCTGCTAAAGAGATCGAGTCGTATTTAAATGTGGATAAAATTCAAAATTATAGAGTAGTACATTCTAATGATTTCGTAACTCCAAAAGAATGGAAAGACTTAGTATGGAAAAAAATAATGCAAGGTAATTATAAAGTGCTACAAGTACATTCATTAAATATGACAAAAGATGAAGATGGTGTGTTTATGGTATCTTGGAAAGAAGAGATAAAAGTATACATCATGGTAGAAAAATATAGTGGAAGAGTAAAATAAGTATCACAAGTAACTCATAACGTGTTATAATAATTAAGAACATCAAACGGAGATAAACATGAAAAATCAATCTAAGGTAAACCGTCTTATGGCTTTAGGTCAAGTGTATGACGATAAAGTCAAAAGCAGCTCTTTGTATCCTAGTGGAATACAAAACCCTAGAAAGAAAATATCAGAAGCTGAATATAAAAAGAAGAAAGCAAAAAGAAAGAACAAAAAGAATAGGAGATAATCATGAGTGAACAAACAGATAATTTAAGATATGCATGGATTGAAAGTATTAGTGTTGAGAAACATCCTAGATTGGGAGTAGAGAAATCTCAAGCTCTCAGAACGTGGGTATTTCAACAGTTAAATATAACTATATTAGGTGGATTTAAAAGATATCTATTGAAAAAGGTATGTACTATTTACCCTCAAGTCATTCCAGCTGTTCTACATGAAGTAGTCATAGGAATACAATCTAAGCAACTAGAGATCCAAAGAAAAGAAGCTGGTGGAACACGTTGTAG
>MDSZ01056073.1_pt1 | contig 11763 bp, 11 predicted proteins | sample 811201 | NCBI WGS metagenome assembly MDSZ01 (sample SAMN05326647, study PRJNA326480) | marine metagenome | isolation source: seawater | place: Indian Ocean: North | collected 2010 | reverse complement strand
TACCGTCCATGCACAGGTAATCCGGGGAAATGCGGCCCACCGCCGGGAACGCGGCCTTGCGGCCGGCCCAGAAGGTCATGCGCTCTTCCTCGCTTTCTGAAATGCGCACGTGGCTGGCCTGGTTGGCCCTGGCGATTTCCTCGACACGGCCGATCAGGTAATCGACCTCGCGCTCCGGCCCATCCAGTTCCACGATCAGCAAGGCCTCGACATCACGCGGATAACCTGCGTTGACGAAATCCTCCGCCGCGTGGATGGCGGGCTTGTCCATCATCTCCATTCCGCCTGGAATGATACCGGCGGCGATAATATCGGCCACACAGCGCCCCCCGTCCTCGCTGGTCGGAAAGCCGATCAGGAGCGCCCGCGCCGTTTCAGGCTTTTGCAGGATCCGCACGGTGACTTCGGTGACGACGCCGAGCAGGCCTTCCGAACCGGTCATCAGCGCCAGCAGGTCATATCCCTCGCTGTCCAGATGCTTGCCGCCGAGGCGAATGACCTCGCCGGTGACAAGCACCATTTCAAGGCCAAGAACGTTGTTGGTGGTCAGGCCGTATTTCAGGCAGTGCACACCACCGGAGTTCTCCGCGATGTTGCCACCTATGGAACAGGCGATTTGCGACGAGGGATCCGGCGCGTAGTAGAAGCCCTCGTGCTCGACCGCACGTGTAATGCCCAGATTGGTGACACCCGGCTGAACGACCACGGCCCGGTTGTCATAGTCGATATCGAGCACGCGGTTGAACTTCATCATCGACAGCAGAACGCCGTCTTCCAGAGGCAGCGCGCCGCCGGAAAGCGACGTGCCAGCTCCGCGTGGCACGACCTTCACGTCATTGTCATGACAGTATTTCAGAACCTTCGATACCTGCTCGACCGTTTCCGGCAGGACGACGATCAGTGGCAACTGGCGATAAGCCGTCAGCGCATCGGTCTCATAGGCGCGCATCTCGCGTTCGTCATGGATCACCCCTTCTCCGGGCACAATCGCCTGAAGCGCGCTCAGGATTTCCTGGCGGCGGGCCAATACGGCCTGATCTGGCGCGGGCATCGCAATGGCGGTCACGAAATGAACTCCTTCTACTTTTTAATACGTTGATCCAGTTGAATTGGTCCTACGTAACATGAGATGGCAGTGAATTACCCTTGCTTAAGTGTGGCAAGGTTCGCGCCCGAGGAAAACGACCGGCAAATACTAATTGTCTTTCTGAGAGATTGAAAATGAGCAATCTGACCGACATGGAGATTTTCGCAAGGGTGGTAAGCGCCGGCAGCATGTCGGCAGCCGGCCGCGAAATGAGCCTGTCGCCCGCAGTCGTCTCCAAACGCATCCGGCGTCTGGAAGAAAAACTCGGTACCAGACTGCTGCAACGAACCACTCGCCAGATTGCCATGACCGAGGCCGGACAGGGCTTTTACGAGCGCGTTGTGGCCATTCTTGCCTCCGTGGAAGAAGCCGAATCATTTGTCTCGCGCGGCTCGGCCAAGGCACGCGGCAACCTGAAGGTGGCCGTTCCGACGTCCTTCGGACGGCTTCACATTGCTCCGCACCTTGGCAAGTTCCTGGCTGAAAACACCGATCTTTCGGTCAATCTCGATCTGTCCGACGATTTTGTCGACATCGTCGGTGACGGCTACGACCTTGCCATCCGCATTGCGGAGCTCTCCGATTCCAGCCTCGTCGCGCGGCGCCTGGCACCGGTTCACCGCGTCCTGTGCGCAAGCCCGACCTATCTCGAAAAATACGGCACTCCGGACAGCATCGAGGATCTTGTCGCAAACCATGTGACCATTGCCGCAACCAACCAGGACCCTTGGCGGCTCGCCGGTCCGGACGGGATCGAGACCGTCCGCACGCAGGCGCCGGTCAAGACCAACTCCAACGAGGTCGTGCGCGAATGCCTGTTGGCCGGCGTCGGCGTTGCGCTTCGATCGACCTGGGACGTAGGTCCGGAGTTGCGTGAAGGCAAACTGCAAATTCTCCTGCCCGAGTACCGGGCCTCGAAGGATGTCGGACTTTATGCCGTTTACCCCAGCCGCCAGTTTCTGCCGGCCAAGGTGCGTGTCTTTATCGACTTCCTCGCCGGGCTCTATGGCTCGTCGCCCTATTGGGACCATGGGCTTGAGGACTGGTTACGCCTGCCGAGCAACGCCCGCGCGGGCTGACCTTCCACCCGGACGCCAAACGATCCCAGTCGGCGATCGCTGCTTGGCATGCGGGATGCGACGGTCCGTCACTTGCATCAAGGCCTGACATCCTGTTCTGTTGACGGGGGTTTTAAACACCCAAACCGAGGGAGATATACATGCAGCGACTGCTGATGATCGCCGGAACCGCGCTTCTGGCCCTGACCGTTCAGGCAAGCGCCGAAGGCGACCCTGCCAAGGGTGAGAAAGTATTCAAGAAATGCGCCGCTTGCCATGCGGTTGGACCCGAAGCCAAAAACAAGGTCGGTCCGGAACTGAACGGCATTGTCGGCCGGGCATGGGGCGCGGTTGACGGCTACAAGTATTCCGCCAACCTGCTCGAATTGGCCGATGGCAAGGTGTGGGACGCCGAGACGCTTGACGTTTACCTGACCAAGCCGAAGGATCTGATTCCGAAAGGCAAGATGGCTTTTGCCGGCCTGAAGAAGGAAGATGACCGCGCCAACGTGATCGCCTATTTGAACCAGTACAACGAAGACGGTACGAGCAAGTAAGCACTGCTTGCGCGTCACATTGACGGCCGCCACTGGCTGCCAGACCAATCAATTGGCCCGCCAGGGAACCCTGGCGGGCCAATTGATTTTTCAGCAACTGTTGGCAATCGTTTCCAAGGTGGCGTCTGACAATCGGCCCGTGCTCAGAAGATGCGTTGTTGCAGCTCCGCAGGATCGGCGACATCCACGTGCCAGTATTCTCGAGCCGCAAGGGGCAAAGCTTCAAGAACCCGGTCGAGATCCCGTTGATCGACATGCCGCCTAAGGGCCCATGCGGTTGCTTCAATGGCATTGTCCGGCGTGAGGTTATGGTGCTTTCGAACCTGCTGCGCCTCCCTGGACATTACTTCTCTGCTTGAGAATGGCACAGGCTTTCGGGTCACGTCCCATTCCCTAATGAAGATCGCGCAAAGAACAGAAGGCAGAGCGCCGGCGAAAGCCAAACCTTGTTCAACCGTGAGCCGCCGCCTGAATACCTGAAAGACTGCATCGACCGCCGTGTAGGTGGAATTGTCGGATACAAGATCCATTCGCTGCTTTGCGTCCGACAAAAAGGAGCCGAAGTCTCTGGAAGCGTATCGATAAGTCCATGGGATCATTGTGTTGGGTCCTGAGAAAGTCTTTTCAGGGGATAGCAAGCGTCCACTGGTCTTACGTCCTGCCGGCAGGCCTGAGCCAGAAAGACGTCAATACCGGCCCCGCTGCAAGCAAGATCAGTAGCGGGAAGGCCAGTGCACCGTTCTGTGTTGTTCCACCCTGTTCGATCACCAGCACCATGGCAGTCGCTCCCAAGGCGCCGCCAACGCGTTGCATCACATTAACCAGCGTTGCGGCATCTCCGGTTTCCGTTTCCTGCACCACGGTGAACGCCGCTGTCATCGCAGGCATTTGAGCCAATGCAAGACCGATACCTCGCAGGCACAACAAGGCCGCAATCGGAGTTGCTGCCCATATCGGCCAGACGCCGAAAGGCAACGTGCCAAGCAACAGGAGCACGGCCCCCGAACCGGAGACCTCGGCAGGTCTGTATCGGTCCGTCAGGTATCCGGCGAACGGCAGTGCAATCGCGGCTCCGAGCCCCATCACCAGCAACATCCCGCCTGTTTCGATATCTCCAAAGTTCAGCTCTAACTGCAGATAGATTGGAAACAGCAGGAGTCCGGAATACATTGCAGCTCCCGTAAGGCCTGCCGTGGCGGCGGCTCCGGCAAAACCGGGACGACTGAACAGTGCAAGATTGATGAGAGGCGCGTCCACATGGCGAAAGTGCCGTAGTGCCCAGTTCAGAAATGCGCCGCCAAGAAAAACGCTGACCAGTGCCTGCCAATTGATATTGGCGGTGCTGATTTCGGCAAGCCCGAACAGCACCAGCGGAAAACCCACGGCACACAGACGCAACCCCTTGGCGTCCAGCCTGCTTGACGGCTTTCCATCACCAGCCGGGACAAGATATCTACCGGCGACAATTGCCACGGCCCCGATCGGTACGTTCATCCAGAACAAACCGCGCCACGAAACCGTTTCGATCAGAACACCGCCCACCCCAGGCCCAAGGGCTGGTCCCAAGGCCACCGCAAATCCGACGGTCCCCATCAGACGGCCCAATTGCCGGCGCTTTGAAACACTTGCCAGCACCGCTTGGCCTGAAGGCACCATTATCCCGGCGGCAAGCCCTTGCAGTCCGCGCGCGAGGCTCAGCATCAAAGACGTTTCGGAAAGTGCGCACAACGCAGATGCCGCAACAAATCCTGTCATGCTCATTTGCCAAACGCGGCCGTGCCCAAACCGCCTGCACAGCCAACCCGTCATCGGCATCGAAACGGCCAGAGCGATCAGATAGCCGGTCACCACCCACTGCACGTCCCCCAAAGACGTTCTGAAATTTTCCTGGAGCGGGAGAAGCGCAAGGTTTGCCACGGAGGTATCGAGCATGGCCATGAAAGCTCCAGCCCCGGTCACAGTTGCAACGGCCCAAAGTCTCGGTGGTATGCGCGATATTTCGGGTTTCATGACGATAACAATGGACCCTTCCGAATTTTTTATGGTACACTTGTATCATAAAAAATTTCATCGCTCCAGAGACAGAGCCCATGCCGCGAACCGTTGACCATGACGAACGCAAATCGATGATCTTGACGGCCTTTGTCGAAGTTGCTCTGGCGAAAGGACTGCATGCCGTCTCGCTTCGCGATGTCGCGTCAGCCGCAGGCGTTTCCTTGCGGCTGGTGCAGTATTATTTCGAAACCAAATCCGGCTTGATGCAGGCTGGGCTCAGCTTTCTGGAGGCCCAAAGCAATATGCGCTGGACTGCGCGGCTCGACGGCCACTCGGACCAGACTTCGCCACGCGCGGCGTTGCTGACACTGTTTGAAGAAGCGATGCCAACAGACCGGAAAAGCCGTGAATTCCATCTTCTATGGATGTCTTACACAGTCCTTGCGCTGACCAGTGACGAAATTTCCGGTCGTGCGTTCATCGACAGTCCGAACAAGCTGAAGGGGCGCATTTCAGAAATAGTGAAACAGGGGATTGGAACCGGTGACTTTCGTTCCGAATTGGATGCAGAAGCCGAAGCGGCAATCCTTATCGGGCTGATACATGGCTTGGGAACAGCTGTCCTGATTGGCCAACAGTCCGGGGAAACAGCCTTGTCCCACTTGTCACACTATCTCGATCGGCTCGCACCAAATGGGAGATAGTCCAGGGAAACGGTCCTCGCCTCGAAATTAATCGGGTCGATCTTTCCGCACCAGCTTCCTGGTACATTGTCTTGACGGTTTCAATGCTCACCGTGTTGCTGACGGATGCGCTTGACGGTCCACCAGATCACCAGCACGACCAGTGGCACGGATATGCCGGTCATCAGGTTGGAGTCAGGCAGAGGCAAGCCGGTTTCCTTGGCGGCTTTCGCCAGATAGGAAATCAGGCCGACAACGTAGTAGCTCACCGCGGCAACGGACAGGCCTTCGACGGTCTGCTGCAGGCGGAGTTGCAGATGGGCACGCCGGTTCATGGATTCCAGCAGCGAACGGTTCTGCTCTTCCAGTTCGACGTCGACCCGCGTGCGCAGGAGCGTGGTTGCCCGCGCCAGTTTGCGCGAGAGCATCGCCTGACGGTCTTCGATCGCCTGGCAGGTGCGCATGGCCGGGGCAAGCCGGCGGACGAGGAAGGACGCCATTGAAAGTTCGCCGGGGGCAGCCTCTTCACGCAAGGTTTCCAGCCGTGCCCGGACGATCTGGTCATATGCGCGGCTCGCGCCGAACCGAAACGTGCTGGCGGTTGCCCCCGCTTCCAGCGCGGCGGCAAGGCCGCTCAGTTTGTCCAGAAGCTCCTGGTTGGCGCCGAGCGCGGAGGTCTCCTGCATCTGGCCGGTCAGTTCCGCAAGCTCGATCTCGAAACGCCTGATATCCGGCTGAAGTCTGGTTGCCTCGAACAGGCCCAGCATGGCCAGCGTTCGATAGGTCTCAACCTCGAGAAGCCGCTGGACAACGGCGCCGGACTGAACGTCGCTCAAGGTCCGGTTGCAGACCAGGAGCCGTGTAAGACCATCGCCATCCTGCCGGAAGTCGGTCGCGACCATGGCAGCGCCGTCTTCAAGGTTGGAAACCGTCAGGCTGGCTTCATCGAACTGGCTTCGCCATTCCTTGCCTTCATCACCGCCGCGCAATTCCAACCGGACGGCGACCAGCAGATCGCCGGGCGCCCGAAACGCAGCGCCAAAGGGGTGCTTGATCGGCACCTGCCCGAAAATCGTTTGTTCGTGGGCGCCACCATCCCAGGTGTAGGTGGTGAATTCCGCGTGCTGTTCCCAGCTCAAGGTGCCGCCGCCGAAATTGACGGTGTGATGACGGGCTCCGGGCGCAGGACCGTGGCCACCGCGGGAAATGCAGAACTCTGACAGCCAGGCATGATCTCTGGCGGCTTCCTCAGCATCTGTCAGGAAAGCGTAGTGGAGCACCGTCCGCGGACAGGGCAGCGGACGAAACGGCCGCGCATGAACCTCCCCCAACACCTTTTCCCGCAAGGGAGATGTGCGAAAGGCAGGAAAGGTGGACCCGTTTTCTGATCCCTGATCCAAGGAGTAACCCCGACTTTGGAAATGTTCTGTCAATTCTACATTCCGCTAAGGCACCGCCGAAACCAATCCGCATTTTTGCCGCAGCAGACAATTGGGTTTCCGGAGAGACATTTCAGCAACAAATAATTGGACAAAAAAATTGACCAATTTTGAAAGCGGCGCTATTTTCCGCGCCAACAATTGGAACGGGAGCGGCATGTTTCAGCCGGTCGATCATCAGAAAACGGCAAATGCCGTGGTGGAGCAGATCGAAGATCTGATCCTGAAGGGCGTGCTGCAGTCCGGCGACAGGCTGCCAGCCGAGCGCGACCTTGCCGACCAGATGAATGTCTCCCGTCCCGTGCTTCGCGATGCCTTGAAGACGCTTGAGGACCGCGAGCTGATTTCGTCGCGCCGGGGTGGCGGCACCTATGTTGCCGAGCTGATCGGCCCGATCTTTTCGGAAGCAGTGGTCCAGCTGATTGCCCGGCACCCGGGCGCGGTAAACGACTATTTCGAATTCCGGCGGGGCATCGAGAGCCAGGCGGCAGCCCTTGCAGCCGCACGGGCCGCCCCATCCGACCTTGCCCGGCTGCAGGACATTGTCCGCCAGATGCAGGAAGCGCATGACAGCGAGGACCTGCCTGCCGAAAGCCGGCTGGACGTTGCCTTTCATCACGCGGTTGGCGAAGCGGCCCACAATGTGGTGATGCTGCACACTCTCAGGTCCTGTTACCGGCTTCTGGAAAACGGCGTCTTCTACAATCGCGGGCGCCTTTACCACCACCCGTCGGCACGGGTCGAGCTGCTGCAGCAGCACAAGGCCATTGCCGACGCCATTCAGACCGGGGATGCCGACCGCGCGAGGCAGGCCTCGGAAAACCATATCGACTATGTGCGCGGCACCCTTGCCGAAACGAAGGATCTGGACCGGCGCGAGCAGCTGGCCGGCCTGAGACGGACCCGAAAACCGGCTCGCGCGTGAGCCTCAGGAGGAATTCGATGACTGTTGTGACCGATGTTGCCGACATGCAGGCCCTGGCCCGGCGCCGGGTACCGAAGATGTTTTACGACTATGCGGATACCGGTTCCTGGACGCAGAGCACCTACCGCGAGAACGAAGCGGCGCTGCAGCGCCAGAAGCTGCGCCAGCGCGTGGCCTGCAACATAGACAACCGCTCGGTCAAGACCACCATGATCGGCCAGGACGTAACGATGCCGGTTGCCCTTGCCCCTGTCGGCCTGACCGGGATGCAGCGCGCCGACGGTGAAATTCTCGCGGCCCAGGCCGCAGAAGAATTCGGTGTCCCTTTCACCCTGTCCACCATGAGCGTCTGCTCGATCGAGGATGTCGCCGAGAACACCAAGAACCCGTTCTGGTTCCAGCTCTATGTCATGCGCGACAGGGGCTTTTCGGAAAACCTGATGCAGCGTGCAACGGCTGCCGGCTGTTCGGCACTCGTTCTGACGCTTGATCTTCAGGTTCTGGGCCAGCGGCACAAGGATCTGAAAAACGGCCTGTCCACGCCGCCGAAGCCCAAACCGCACGTTCTGCTGGATCTTGCGTTCAAGCCGCGCTGGTGCTGGCACATGCTGCAGACCAAGCGGCGCCAGTTCGGCAACATCCATGGCCACGTGTCCGGTGTTGGCGACATGACCTCGCTTGCCGAATGGACCAACAGCCAGTTCGACCCGACCCTCGACTGGTCCTCGGTGGAATGGGTGAAGTCCCACTGGAAGCGCAAACTCATTCTCAAGGGCATCAACGATGTGGAGGATGCGAAGATCGCGGCGGACGTTGGGGCCGATGCGATCGTCGTCTCCAACCATGGCGGCCGTCAGCTTGACGGAGCTCTTGCGTCCTATGAGGTGCTTCAGGACATCGTCGATGCGGTCGGCGACAAGATCGAAGTGCATTTCGACAGCGGCATCCGGTCCGGCCAGGATGTCTTCAAGGCCGTCGCAATGGGAGCCAAGAGCACCTACATCGGCCGCGCCTTCATCTATGGTCTCGGCGCCATGGGCAAGGAAGGGGTCTCGAAGGTGCTGCAAATGATGCACAAGGAACTGGACGTCACCATGGGCCTTTGCGGCGAAACCGACATCAAAAAGGTCGGCCGCCACAACCTGGTGCTCTGACGGGTCACCGATCCGGGCGCGCGAACTTGGAGGGACTGACCCCGAGGCGCGTCCGGAAACTCGCCGTCATGTGGCTTTGCGAGGAAAAGCCCGACCTGAGAGCGATTTCCGAAAGCGGCTTGCCGGTGGAAACGATGAGCGCCCGGGCGCGCTGCAGCCGTCGGCTGACGATATAGTCGTAGGGCGACTGCCCACAGTAAGCCGAGAAGGCACGGCTCAGGAAACTGGCCGAAACGCCGATTTCCTGCGCCAGAACGGCAACGGACAGATTTGACCCGAGATCGGCCTCGATCCTGTCCGCCACTTTCCGAAACCGGTTGCCTGTCATCCATCTGGCAGCCTTGCCAGGGCGCTGCGGCTTCAGCCCCGCCTCTGCAAGTGCGTTGATGCATGCTTCGGTGTCCAGATGATCCAGAGGCGTATCGGACAACATCCACTTGCGCAGTCTGCCTGCGGCCATGGAAGCAGATTTCGACAGGATGTTGGTGCGGTAACCCCCTTCCGTCAGACGGATTTCGCGACCGCTGACCAGAAGATATTCACCGCCCATTTCTGACCGTGAGCGGATGTCGCAGCCGCTGGGTGTCAAAGCCAGTGTATTGGGCAAGCGAACGAAATCTTCCCGCCTGTCCGAAGCGATGGCATGGCTGCCCGATTGACAGTCAAACGCAAAGCCGATGGAGCCCGTATCTGCCACGAAACCGACATCGTAACCGGCGGCCGGCAAAAGGCGGAGCCCATATCCGGCGACCTCCCGGTGGATGGGCACAGATCCAGACTGGGTATGAACAGTGTCCGTTTGCATGGCGCGCAAACCTGACGCAGGAACAGGGGCCGCGCAAGTCCGAATAGGTTCAGGATCCTGAAAGACAGTGCGGACCACGCGGATATACTCGCGGCCGACCAACACCAGAAACCGGACCTGACCACGCCCATGACCGCTCTCTTCACCCTGGACGACCTTGAAGCCGCTTTTCCGATCGTGCGCCAGCTTGTGCCGGAAACGCCAAGTTATGCCTGGCCACTCCTGAAGGAGCGGTTCGGCCTGGAAATCGTGGTCAAACACGAGAACCACACCCCGATCGGCGCCTTCAAGGCGCGCAGCTCCATCGTCTACATCCAGAAACATATCGAAGAACACGGCCGCCCCAGCGGCGTCGTTACGGCCACCCGCGGAAACCACGGCCAGTCCATGGCGCTGGCCGCCCGAACACTTGGCCTGCCCGCCACCATCGTGGTGCCGGAAGGAAATGCGGAGGGCAAGAACCGGGCGATGAAGGCCTTTAGTGCTGATCTCGTGATCGACGGTCGCGACTTCGACATTTCCCGGCGCACTGCCGAGCGGCTGTCCCGTGAAAGCGGTTTCCTGATGGTGCCGAGCTTTCACAGGAACATCGTCCTTGGCGTTGCGACCTACGCGCTGGAATTTTTCAGGGCGCATGACGATCTCGACGTGGTCTATGTCCCCGTTGGCATGGGTTCCGGCGCCTGCGGACTGATCACGGTGCGCGACCTTCTGGGGCTTAAAACCGAGATCGTTCCTGTCGTTACGGAAAACGCCCCCGCCTACCGCCTGTCCGTCGAGGCGGGAAAAATCGTGACCACGGAAACCGCAGCCACTTTCGCCGACGGCATGGCCTGCCGGGAGCCGGTACAGGCGGCGCTTGATATCCTGCAGACCGGCTCCAACCGGATCGCAACGGTTACGGATGACGAAATCGCTGCCGCCATCCGCGTCCTGTTTGCAGATACGCATAATCTTGCCGAAGGTGCCGGTGCTGCCGCCCTCGCCGCATTGATGCAGGATGCGCCGAAGCTTCAAGGCAGGAAGGCCGGTATCATTCTGTCAGGAGGCAACCTGGACGAAACGGCAATGCAGACAGTTCTGACCGGCGGAACGCCGGTGGTCTGAATACCGGGATGATAATATCCCGGGACACACCCCCGGAACCAGAAGCGCGAAAGTTCTCAAAGCAACGACAGCCAGGCCTTTGCAATTGCGGCTCCGGTCTCGTCGGCCTTTGCTGCATGGCGGGACGCTTCGGTGTCGAAACGGCTGTGCCAGTCCGGCGTATGCGCAAGAATGTCGTCACTGAAGGCTTCGCTCCAGTTACGTACTTCCGGAAGGCCGGTTTCGAAATGGAACTGGATTGCGTAGGTCAAATCGCCCATGCGGAAGGCCTGGACCGGTGTCATGGCGCTGCTCGCCAGAAGCACCGCCCCGTCCGGCAGCGTTACGGTGTCGGAATGCCAGTGGAACTGAGGAGCACCGGCCCCGAGCTTGCCGACCACGGGGTCTTCCAGCCCTGCGTCGGTCGGTGTCACGTTGCGCCAGCCGAATTCAACCGGCAAGCCGAGAAGGTTCTCTCCACCAAAGGCGCGGGCGATCAGCTGCGAGCCCAGACAAATGCCGAGCACGGGCTTGCCGGCATCGTCAAAGGCACGGATCAGGTCGCAGACCTTCGGCAGATGCGGGTAGGCTTCGTCCGCCAGCGCGTCCTGGGCTCCGCCCAGCACGACCAAGCCGGCAAAAGCATCGGTGCCTTGGGGTAGCGGCTCGCCTTCAAATGCCTTGACGGTGTGCCAGCTGTGACCTTCCTGCGTAGCGACACGGCCGAGAACGCCAAGTTCCGTATGCTGATAGTTCTCAACGACGAGAAAATGCATGTTGTCCTCTAACCTGCTCACGAGCCTTACCGCTTCAATTCCGGCAGGACTTTATCCATGCGCAACCTTGATGAAAACATCAAAAACAATCATTTGCATTGAAGTGTCCTGACCGCCAATCTTAGGAACAACATCCCCATAAAGATCGGTTCATTCATGAGCGTTGCATCCCCCAGCCTCCGGCCCGGCTCTGCCGGT
>MDSZ01251186.1_pt1 | contig 11764 bp, 17 predicted proteins | sample 811201 | NCBI WGS metagenome assembly MDSZ01 (sample SAMN05326647, study PRJNA326480) | marine metagenome | isolation source: seawater | place: Indian Ocean: North | collected 2010 | reverse complement strand
TTTTAATGTTTCTAAAGTCTTCATCTTGAGAAATGTACGCCCATCTGCCATCGCTTAGGACGCATTGCACCCAAGTGTTTCTTCTAAAGTTATTTTTATTAGCTTGATATCTATTGTCAAACTCTTGTTTGCTTAAAATTACAGTCATTTGTCTGGTTTGATTTTAAATATACAATCTTTGTTTAAACTCTTAGGCTTCCTATTCTCATCAATAATACTTGAGGCATTTTCAGTCATAACTGTAGTGCCTTTTTTATGTAAGATCTGATCTGCTGCATTAATAGCACTCTTAGATTTTGTGCTATGATTTTTTTTAACATAAGTTTCAATAGATTTTACAGTCCTATCTAACTCTGATGCTATATCGTCAGCAGTCATAGATTGATAGTGATGGTCAATGTAAAAACATTCAGCTTTTCCAAGCGGTCCTTTTTTAGCCATTAGCGTGACTCCTCTGTGCCTGTGTAATATATATCCTGTTATTAGTTTGCAAATACTTTATATAGTTGCTGAAAGCCGTTTTATTGGTTTTCTTGAGTTGTAGGTTAATTCTTGATTCTCTGTGACTATCTGCACCAAGTGGGTCGTATATAAGATTGTTGTAAGTTAATACAGAGTATACTTTTTGCTTGGAGCCGTCAAGTTCTTCTGCAAAAATTTTTTGCTCGCCATCTGCTTCTTGGCCTTGTTTATTGTATTTCATTGCTCACCTGTCCTTATGTACCTTTCTTTCTGTTGTGCTGTCATCTGATTTATTTTCCTACGTTGATCTTGTTTCTCTTTGGCCTGTGTCTTATGTCTGTTTTTAGATTCAATCTCTGACTTTTGGTAGCTTCCCATATTGCTCCAATTTTTATCGGCTTGACCCCCGATTGTGTTAGATCTATGTTTCATGAATGATGCAATACCTCCGTGCGGGACTCTCTGCAAAGACTCTTGACCGCATGTTGGACATTTAGTTAAAGCATCTTCATGTATGGATTGCTTTACATCTACAAGCGTTTCCCCACATTCAGTGCAACAATAATCATATAGCATCGCAACCTCTTATAATCAATAGTATTCTTCTGGCAAGTGCAGCCTGACCCACGATTCTACCGTCAGTATAGTCTTCGCCATATCCGGCGGTAGCTTCGTGTTTATGTTGGTCGTTTATCTTTTCGCCGCATAGTTTAACTATCCTAGCGATTTGTTCCTCAGTGATTCTCATGACTCTAATGCATATAGCACTGCCCCAATAATTCCATTCCTCTGTATATCATGATACTCTAATTTAGAGATTCCGACACCCTCAACGTTTGACAAACGATCTATGCAGAAATCTAAACCGCTATCTCTGTATATATCAGTTTGTTTATTATCCCCATTAATAAGAGCTTTAGAATGTTTTCCCATTCTGGTTACAAACATCTTGATTTGTTCAAGTGTACAGTTCTGGGCCTCATCTAGAATCATATATGACTCATGGAACGTAGACCCACGCATAGTTTCTAAAGGTTCAAATCTAATCCTACGCTGATTAAAATAGTAACCAAATTTGTCTCTACCTAGAAAGTAACGTAGGTTTTCTTCCATAGGTTGTAGGTATGGTTTTATTTTTTCATTTAGCTCTCCCGGTAAAGATCCAAGATCTCTACCAGTACACACCAAAGGTCGCGTAACAATGATAGTATCAATTTCATCTTTTAATAATTTTTGTGACGCAATTCCCGCAGCGATAAAAGACTTACCGCTTCCTGAAGGTCCAGTACAAAAAACTACATCGTTTTCTATAATAGACCTAATATAATTTTTTTGATTCTCAGTCTTAGCCTCCAGTACGTTTGGTTTACATGCTTTTTTTTCTTGACGCTTTTTTCTATTATTATGTGCCTGTGCTGCCAAAACCATTACTCCCTCGTTGTGAGGTTTCTAGTTCTTCCCTTAAGAGTAAAGAGATAGCCGGAACCTCTTGGAATATAATCTGCGCGATTCTATCCCCATGCTTTATTTCTACATCTTCTTTAGAAGTATTGTATAAACAAACCATGATCTCTCCCCGATAGCCAGAGTCTACAACTCCAGCTAGTACGTCTATGCCTTTCTTAACTGATAGCCCAGATCTGGGCCAAATTAATCCAGCCATATTCTCAGGCATCTCAAAAGAGATACCAGTTTTAATTGTTGTTCGTTCTTTTGCAAATATCCAAGCGTCTTCATCTGCGCATAAATCAAAACCAGCATCTGATCTATGTGCTTTAAAAGGCATCTCTGCGGATTCAGTAAGTAACTTATAAGATACAAAGCCCATCATAATAATCTCCTAAACGATGTCACACTTTCCACCAGCACAAGCGATTTCTTGTACTGGATTAACGTTATCCTGTTCTTCTATAACTTGCGTATAATCAACGTCCTTGTATTCACGCTTCATATCTAACCACTCTTTCCAATTGTATACATCCTTCATACAATAGGTTAGTCTTTTAAGATCTCCATCCATATATCTGTCAGCAAATTTTTGACATTTATCTTTGTAGGCTTTCTTGTCTGTGCCTTTTACTTTTTGTCCAACGCCTAGCAAACTATCGCAAGCTGCCCACAAGTTATCCTCGTATAATGATAGTCCAATTTCTATTAGACCACTTACGAACATTGCGGCATCCCCATAGTGTTGTATTTGTTCGCTAGGTAAATACACCGTTGTAAATGGAGCCTGTGCATAATCTTTATCACCAGCAATAGGAAGTAAAGATACGCCACAGAAGTATCTTCGATTCTTAAAAATAAAATCTGTTACAGCATCCCACTCGCTAGGCATTACATTAATTGTGTTAGAAACATTATGTGTTAGCCAAGGTTGTGTACATCGTTTTGGATTTTTGCCATTCATTACCCAGCTATGCTGTGTACTTTTGACATACTCAAGTAGATCAACTGCACCTACTTGATTTTTAATCTTTGCGCCGTCTGGAACCTCTACACAAAATGATACTACATCATCTGAGTCGTTGTTAGACCATACAGATTCTTCACATGCTCTAGGATTAATTGTTCTAAAATATTGATAGATTGGTTCCATCTTGTTTGCTTGAACGCGACGAATATATCTCTTTGCATGATGAGGATGAATCCCAGAAGATGTTCCAAGTATACAGCTTGAAGTACCTTCTGGCTTTACGCACGTTGTACGTGCTGCCTGATTCACGCCAATTAATTTAGCTACTCTTGCATTGGTTTCTTTAACTATTTCTGCACCCTTCTTTTGCACTTCTGGATCAAGACAAATTTCATGTTGCTCCATGATACCCGTCATTGACACGCCCAATAAAGCTTCACGGCTAATAATTCTTTCTGACACTTCTCCTAAGTATGGGAAACTAGCAAATCCAGCTTGCAGTGTGCCAATGATTGAGGCAGAGGCACAGGCTTCATAAAATTCTTTTTTAGAAGTTACTTTAGCGCAGTTGATAGTAGAAAGATTACAAGCTTGCCATCCAGTTTCACCCGTCTGTTCATCTACGGGCCACATGCCAATTTCAACACATGGATTAACAATTAGTTCCGTAGAATCTGACCACACAAATCCGGGTTCGCCAAATTCTTTTACAGATTGCATAAGTTCTTTAAACTGTTCTTTGCTTGTTTCTCCACGAAGTAGCAAGGCTGAATTGTTAGAACGTCCACGTTGTGGATTTTCAGTGAACCAAGATCCAGTTTTAGCTTTCGCCATTTCTTCATCGTCTGGAGAAAAGACGCAGATGGTAGCACTTCGACGAACCCCTCCACTAATTACAGCGTCAGCAGCGTACATTACAATGTCATAAGCCTCGATAGGTCTTAGTTTCTTCTGTCCGTTTTTAATAGCCCCGTCAAGGGTCTTCTTGATGTGTGTAAGGGCATTTCGCAAAGGGTCTGGGCCGGGAGCCTTGCCTCCGCTAGACTTTAAATGTGAGCCTGCTGGACGTATTTCTGAGTAATCAAAGCTAACAGTTTTACCACTGTATTCTGGAAATAAATTACACCCCTTAAAATAACTAGAAACAAGTACACCTACTGCGTCTGACCACCCTTCTATAGAATCTTTAATGACAAATTTCTTCTGTCCTTGTTTTTCTTTGATAAGGTTTGGCAGCTTGGCTATGTGATGTTTCTGCACTGAAAAACCAGTTCCGCAGCCGCATAGCAGTAAATACATGCATTCTTGGAAGAATCTTACTCTGTCTGTGTAAGAGGCAATGCAATTATATATTCTAGCATTGTGTTTAAATATTGGAGATCCACCAAACTGCAAAGCCCTTTGTGATCCCAATATCTTTTTCTTTTTCATGTCGTCATATGCCTGATTGATAGCCTTTGTGACTTCTGGGCTACCACCTTCAGGTACATACTGATCTAACATCATCTGCCTTACTCTATCAACTGACTCTGCCCACGTTTCTCTTCTTAGCTTTCCTGAATCCCATCTTGCATATTTAGACACAAAAGTATAGTTCATCAATGACTTGATTGACATTTACCGACTCCGTAGTTTTAAAGTTAAATTTTAATCATTAAATAGTCGTTCTAGTACCTTGTTTACCACCCATTTTATAATCATGGGTAGAACAACGTATACGAACAACCAAGTGAGTATGACAGAGCCATACCTTTTTTCAACATCTGCTTCAATATTTTCTGCGACATAATCATAACAGTTATTATAAAGGACATATCTATCAGCATAATCCGCATCATTAAAAGTAACTCCGCTCTGATGACATATTGTAGCCCAATCTTCAGCATATTGCAAGCACTTTTTAGCAATTTGTTTATCGCGTTGTCCTGTGTATTTGTTGTCAATTTCTTGTAAGATAGCACCACAATCTACTCTAGAACAATTGTGTGCAAACAATTTAGAATCATACGAAAAACTAAAGTCTGGGAAGTTCCTTAATTTAATAACACCACCGTCTTCTCCTAAGTTAATCTGTTCTACATGTGCATAAAAAGTAATAAGTCTTGTTATTTCTGCTCTAGGTTTATTATTTGGAAATTTAATTTGAATTAGTTTGTCATCCGTTGTGACATTGATATCTACTGGAGATTTGGATTTAACAACAAAACTAGATACTTCTAGACCATCTTCTGAAAATATACTTAATATTGCTTGATGTACTGACTTAAGAGATTTAAAGTTCATAATTTACCCTTTATTAATTAATACCCATGCTACACCCATAAAATACATACTAAGATCATCTTTCTCTGACTGACTTAATATATGATTATCTACACCTATAATACCCTCCATTAGTTTAACTATTTCTTCAGCTAGATTATCATATTTATCTACAAGGTCTGATTTAAAAAATGTTTTACCAGCTAAGGAATAAACATCATTGACTTGTTGGGACGAAGTATTATATCCACTCACTCTGTTTGCAAATTCATAATTAAATATAGCCAACTTTGCTCTATCATCAGGGTTTGTTATTATTTTAGAAAATATTTCTACCCTGTCAAGCACTTCTTGACTTGGCTTTTCAATTGTTAAAATTGCAGCATGAGGAGGTTTTGGTTGTGGTAAAATGTTAGATAGATCAAGACCACCACCAAACACACTAAAGATTAATAGCAATAAAGCTATAATTCCTTTTTGTTTGTTTGACATATTATTCCCCCTCATTTAAAAGTGGGAATACCTCACCAAGTTTCTCCGTTGCTGCTTTCAGCCCATATTTATCGCAGCTGTCTTTTAGTTTATACCAGAGGTCTACAATTTCTAAGAATTCTACTTCATCTTCTGTAACTACGACGGGCTTAACTGTTTTGGTGAAAGGCCATTTTACCCACCCAATAACTGTGCCAAAAATTGACGACAAATTAACTGTTGATAATAAAATTGCTCCAGCGACTACGATAGCTGATACTCTCAATACTGTCTCTATATCCATGTTACTCTCCTACAAAGGTTTATATATAAGATTATTCTCTATTAAAATTCTATTCATTTCTTTTTTTTTACCATGATATGGGCAGACTGTTTTATGTCCATCTCCATGAACAATTATCCCAGAGCCACCACATACACATTTCTTAGGATCTGGATGTGGACCTACGATCTCATCCTCTCCATAGATTTCATGTTCTGCCTTATCAAATGCTTGACTAACGCCAAGCTTCCATTCTTCTATGTAGTCAGCATACATGTTTGTAATGTCTTCAGTGCTACAACCACAGTCATCTTCGCACTCACTGAAACTGTTATCAAAACCATTGTTAAAGCTGCGAACAGTATCCGCAACTTTGTCACTTGATAAAAACAAAAACAGAGAAGTTACCAGTACAACACTAGTAAAAACTACATTAAGTTTTCGTTCTTGCATTATGGTGAACCTCCATCGACGGCATTATAATATGCAATGTCGTCAAATCTGGATGTGTACTTCGTTTCTAATGCAGAATATGTAGCACTAACATCAAAATTTACAAAGTTAGTATCTGTATTAGTATCTATTGTAAAAGACTCGCCAGTTGGAAAACAACTACAAACAACACTGCCATTTGTAGCTACTTCTCTTGTAGAGTCTGTATTCTGCACAACGTCTGTTGTTGATACGATTGCCATGTTACTTCTCCTTTGAGTTACTATCGTTCTTGTTTGTGTCTTGCTGAGTATTATTTGGGGGCAACATACTGCCAGCACCTGATAAAACTAGTGTAGTTCCAAGATAAGCCTTAGAAATCCCAGTGCTACCAAGTTTTACCCCGCTAATAGAAGCTGATCCTAGTTTAAATACCATTATTTACACCTACTCTGTGATTAAATATAGTGTTCCGGCATTTGGAGTCAAGGCATCATATGTGCCTTGGGCTAAAATAACTACATTAGTTACAGTGCCAGATCCACCACCTGCTAGCGTGGCGTTACTTACAACTGCCGCTGTGGTTTGGTTGGTCGCGTCATGAAATACAATTCCATTTTGACCTACAGTTACTGTGTTTTCACCAAAGTCTACGCCCATTATTACACCTCATCTTCTATAATAGTTACTGTGCCATCTTCGTTTTGAGTGAATTGACCAATTTTTTCTAATGACTCTTGAATAGGAGCAAGATCAATTAGGCCAATAAATTCTCCAAGCTTATAATGTAAACTAAAGATAGCTGAAGCATCTGTTCCTAATGCATCAGCAATTTGCTGTGGAGTAACTGTAGAGTTAGACCAAAATGCATTTGTAGTTTTGTTAAACTGGCTAACTAAACTCCAATAAGTATTATTTCCAGCCATCTTAATTGACTCTGCTGCTACTTGAGCTTCTGTTTTATCTGTTGTTACGTCAAAAATACCCATGCTATCTCCTTATTTTGAAAATGTTGCATCAAACGATGCTACCCAGTGAATTGTTTTACTGTTAAGTCCAACTACTTTAACGGAAATTCTGCCGTATTGATCATTGAATCCAGTATTTCTATCGTCTGCACTCGTTGCGGCGACTGTGACAGAAACGCCCGACATGCCTGCGTCTACAAAACTTTCTTCGATCATTGTGCCAACCAGAGCCATAGACTCGGTGGAAACATTAGCCCCAGCACTAGCAGCATTATTTCTAGCCGCACCTCTATATATGTAACATGCTGAACTTCCATCTGTCTGATTATGACCAGTAAGTTTTAAAATAAAAGTTGCAGTTCTAGCAAAAGGTATAGAAAATATATTAATACCTGTTGAATTTGCAGTGCCTGCGTTATAACCAACTGCTATTGAGTCATTGTTAGTAGTTAATTCTTTTGTTGTACTTCCATCGGTGGTTACGCAGTGAGCTATTTGTTTAACCGTTTGAGCGTCACCATCAGATGCATATTTATCAAACGCCATTGTCAAGGCGTGAGTTGCAGACACCGCAAAGTCTGTACCCATCGTAATACCCGCATTAGAGGAAAAAGATGGGAGCAAATCAAGACTTGAGCTTGAGGGAGTTCCATTCTGTGTAACAAAACTTAATCCTGCCGGTCCACTTGCCAAATTTTTAATTCCAGCATGAGAAGTAGCAAACTGCGAATTATTCAGTTGTATAATATTGTCGGCTGTTATCTGACCGTCTACTTCTAGTTTTGTACTCGGTGCATTCGTACCAATGCCAACTCGATCTGTACTAGCATCTACTTTAAATAAATTTGCGTCACTAGTTCCTTCAATCCTAGTATCTCTATCGCTGCCAGCTTCATTGATTACAACGGCATTACCTCCCGCACCAACATCGTATACTCTAATCTCTCCTTCAGAAGCATTACCGCCACCTCTAATAAAAACAGTTTCTCCATCAGCAGCACTAATATAAGTACCAGTACCGCTACTCACCATCATATAATCATTAACACCTGTCATAGAATCATGCTTCATGCCGACAAAAGAAGCATTATTGCTTAAAGCCTCAGAGCCAATATGAATACTACCAAAGTTACCAGAGCCAGTGATATCAATAGACCCAGTGCCAGTGAGAGAGTTACTATTTAGATCTAAATTTCCACCAAGTTGAGGAGTTGTATCATCAACAATGTCACTAAGACCTCCACCGCCTCCACCTCCAGTAATAGCACTTAAAGATGAGTAAGCCGTAGAACCATCACCAATTTTTAAAGTATTAGTATCAGTTGCAAACGCTGGCTCACCAAGGCCAAGCGTAGGGTTTGCTGCTGCTAATTGAGCGGCTGTACCCCTTCTAAATTGAATTCTTGTCTTGCTATAATCTGGCATGATTTTTCACCCTTTAAGTTGTTGTAGTGACAGGTGTACTAACAGCAGCGCCGTTACCAGTAGTATTTACACCATATATGTATATAAGATACTCAGTATTCCCTGTTGAAGTTGGTGAATCTAGGAAGATATACGTAGTGTCATCTCCTGCTTCACCTTTAGTAAATGTTCCATCCCCTAATTCTTCCGTTGTAGGAACATGAGAATAATGAGAGTCAAGCTCATACCCATTGTCGGTAGTGCCAACAGAGGTTGACCTTGGTTCAGATGGCACTTGTGTAGTGCCAGTTCTCTTCCATACAGCAATTCTATACCTAAGAACTGCTTCTTCTAAGCCGGGATGATCCCATTGAAGTTGAATTCTGTCTTGAATAATTGGACCAGAAGGTGGTTTTACTCTATAGTCTGTGTTCTGATTAACAATAATGTTACTTACGACAGTTGGAGTGTAATCAAATCTTAGAGCTATTGTATGATTTCCTCCAGCTGCTGGTTTATCAAAACGATATGTGTCCATGTCAGAAGTAAGGTAATCTGTTTGGTCGTTGACTATAGTTAAAACTCTTCTATTATCAGTATCGCCTAGTCCTAATTGACCATCGCCATTTAAACCAGTGGTTTGTAATCTATAGAATGTATCTAGAACTACTGTGTGGAAAGATCCAGCAGCTACCTTTTGGGCAGTTGACATTAGCTTAACTGGAGTTGTATTACTATCAGTAGTAATGTCACCTAGTTGACCATAAGTATTAGACCCTACTCCGTATAACGAATTAGAATTTGTTACAAAGACTGTATGTTCTTTTCCAGCAGCGGCAAAAGAGCATCCTTCATTATTTAAATCTACATTTTCTGTAAAGTCATTAAATGCTGTTCTATTTATCGTATCGCCAGTACCTAATTGTCCTTTGTTATTAAGGCCAATAACCCAAGCTCTACCGCCAGTTTCGCCAACGCCAGATTCGAGGATTACAGAATGATACTCACCAGCTACTACTCTGCTAACTGGAACGTCTGAAGCAAGGGTTGGAGTCAGTACTACATTCTGTGCGCTAGAGGCTTGTCCAAAATAGTTATGCCCCCAAGCATAAAGTCTTTGATCTTTCACAGCTAAGGTGTGATAGTGACCACATGATACGTCAGTCCATGAACCATTTAAATTTTTATCAAATAAGAATTGATGTTCTATAATATCAGAGCCATCTTTAATTGCTATCTTCACACCAGTGGATGGAAGTGGGCAACCATTATAATCTATTGTGATTGATCCAGTAAAGAAGTCATAGCTGTTACCATCGACTGTGCTTGTGCTATGAGTTGTAGCACCCGTGTACGAAAGAGTCAAAGGATCGAGAGGATTAGTATCTTCACACTGATCTAAACCACTGCAAACGAAAGCAACTGGATATGTTGTACTTTGTATTGTGTATGTTCCAGACTCTTGAACTATGTATGCCTTTGGTCCATCATATATTTCTGACGCATCTACCAAAGAAACATTTCCAGAACCATCATGAGTTATTTCTGCACCCAAGTTCAATGCTCTGTATTTTACATTGTCTCCTACCAAGGATAGTTTATTGTTGTTATTTACAGTTCCATCACCTAACGCACCATATGCATTATTACCGCAAACAAATAACTCTCCAGAAGCATTTATAGCAGCGGTGTGGAAAGAGCCAGCAGATATATTATTAAAGTATGTAGTATCATCGTACAGGCCACTTGCTGTATAGACATTAGATACTTTTACAAACTGATCTCTTTTAGTGTTTGTAGCTTCGTCCGTACCTAACTGACCATAATAATTACTACCAGTGATGTATAATTCATTAGCATCAGACAATGCTACAGTGTGATCGTATCCAGCTTCAGTCTGCGTCCAGTATGTGGCAACGTATGGGAAAAGTCTGGTAAGTTTTGTCTTGTCTACGTTGTCATCTAAGCCTAGCTGACCATGTTGATTTCTACCAGCTAAGAACATTTCTCGATGAGCCAAAGTAATTGCTGGAGCGGGAGTCGTAGTGACAATTGTTTCAGACTGAACAGCCTGCACTATCATTACATATATGTCTGCTGATACAGCAAGCACATCGCTAACACCGTTATTATGTAATACTATACTGATTTCAGAACCGCTAGAACTAGCATCGTAATATCCGTATGATATTTCTATATTTGAAGGTAGTGCTGTGGCTGGAGCTACAAATACTGCATATTCGTCACTATTATTTAAAAAGGTATTACTATTTTCTGCTAGGGTGATAGTTGCATCTGAATGCGCAGCTATAATGTCTGTATAATTAATACTATATTTAAATACATCTACATCATTATTTGTAAGGAACTGAGGTAGGTTTACAAATGTACTAGAATTATTTCCAACTTTAAATATTGGTTGGTCTATGGAATTTGTATTATCATTCCTAGTCTCTCTAAAGGCTATCGCTGGTTCGCCACTAGCAAGAACTGGACCGTGTGTGGTGAAGTTCCCAAGGCTATCTCTGCGTAATTGAATTCTTCTATTATAAGACGACATTAAAATACCTCATCTATTGTCCAATTGACTTTTCGTGGTGGGAAACCGTCTACGTCACTAAATGCCCAAGCTCCATTTTGATTTAGCATACCAGCTGCATCTTTCTCACGAACCCAAAAAGAACCGTCTGGTTGATCTAGACGTTTAGGACCACTATTAAATACACCCCAGCTGTTTTGTATTAAAAATAAAGTTTCATTATGTATTTCTCTACTATCGTCCATCGCTATCCATGACATTGCGTGATTCCAAGACCCTGATTTTCGGGCTATGCCATGCTCATTACGCTTCGACGAAAATCCATAATTACTACATACACTCAAAGCATACCCGTTGGCAATGGCATCTCTGGCTTCTTCTACAGATTTTACCATACTTATAGTCTTAACTTGGTGCTTTTTGCCCTCATTTATTACGTCTTTAGGAACACCACTACGTCCCCAATTTTGACCCGTCCTACTGTTGTATCTTGATAGATCGACAAATCCATAATCTTTCCTGAGTAA
>MDSZ01062434.1_pt1 | contig 11764 bp, 10 predicted proteins | sample 811201 | NCBI WGS metagenome assembly MDSZ01 (sample SAMN05326647, study PRJNA326480) | marine metagenome | isolation source: seawater | place: Indian Ocean: North | collected 2010 | reverse complement strand
ATGCTAACCAGAAAGCCAAAAAGAATAACTAGAGGAAGAATCCTAATAGTAAAGTTCAATCCAAATTTTTCGTAATATTCAAATCCTTTTGATATTGCTTGAAGTGTCATAGAATTAACGAGGAGTTTATTATGATAGAAATTTGGTCTAAACCGCAATGTCCATTTTGTGATAAAGCAGAAAATTTATGCAAGCAAAAAAACTTTCAGTACAAAAAATATATGCTGGATGTAGATTTTTCTAGAGAAGATATGATTGATAGGTTTCCTTCAGCGAGAACATTTCCACAAATTACAATCAATGGCGAATTAATTGGTGGATATACAGAGTTTGAAGCAAAAGTTAATTCAGAAGAATAATTGGATTATCTAAACACTTATATTCTTTTAATAGATAGCTATTTTGGAAGCGCTCCTTGGTTTCCCTTACTTCTCCTCTCTACAGGTATTTTTTTTACATTTTACTTAGGTTTGCCACAGCTTAAATATTTTTTTAAAGGATGGAATATTCTATTTTCATCCGGTAAGGGCAATGAAGGTCAGACTTCACCTTTCCAAGCTTTAAGTACTGCTTTATCTGGAACAGTTGGTACTGGAAATATTGGAGGAGTTGCCATGGCTATTTTTATCGGAGGACCAGCTGCATTATTTTGGATGTGGATTACTGCTTTTTTAGGTATGACCACTAAATTTGTTGAAGTAACTTTGTCTCATCATTATCGATTAAAAAACAAAACAGGCGAAGTGTTTGGTGGACCAATGATCTATATGGAAAAAGGTCTAAATATGAAATGGTTAGGAGTCATTTTTGCCTTTTGTTTATTAATTAGTACTTTTGGCTCAGGAAATATGCCTCAAATAGATAATATTTCTAGCACCATTGAATCAAGCTTTGGCCTAGATCCTCTCTATACATCAATCTTTATGAGTATCTTAGTTGGATTAGTGATCATAGGAGGAATAAAAAGGATATCTATTATTGCCGCTTCAATCGTTCCTCTCATGGCATTTATCTATCTAATTGGAGGTTTAAGTATTCTTGTATATAACTTTGAAAATATTATTCCTTCTTTTGAAGTGATCATTTTAGATGTCTTTGAAGGAACTTCAGTAGTAGGTGGTTTTTTGGGAGCCTCATTTTCTATGGCCTTTACTTATGGAGTAGCGAGGGGCTTGTATTCAAATGAGGCTGGTCAGGGATCAGCTCCAATAGCTCATGCCACTTCTAAAACAAAACATTCTATAGAGGAAGGATTCGTTTCTATTCTAGAGCCTTTTATAGATACATTGATTATTTGTACTCTAACAGGCTTAGTAATTTTGTCTTCTGGAGTTTGGACTGAAAAATTTGAAAATAAATTTGAAAAATCCTCAATGTTCATTATTGAGGGGATTTATAGAGAAAATGAAAATGGAAATGAAATATTAAAATTTTTAAGCGGTGAATCATCAACGATAAAATATTTTTCAGGAAATGTAATGGTCAAGGATGGAAGATTTTCCCAAGATATTACCGTTTTAAATAATAGATCCATCGCAGAAGATGTTGTAATTTTAAAAAATAATTTCCCTTACACCGGAACTTTGAAGATAGAAAACAATGAATTTGATTCTAGTTTTGAATTCTCTGGAAAGTCTTTAGTCAAGTCCGCGGTCTTAACAAGCAAAGCATTCAATAAAGGTTATTTTGGAAATTATGGCGAATACATTGTATCAATAGGCTTGTTGTTATTTGCTTTTTCAACTGTTATCACTTGGGCTTATTATGGAGATCGTTGTACAGCATATCTTTTTGGTGAATCAGCAGTTATTTATTATAGAGTTCTTTATATTATTGCTTTTTTTGTTGCAGGAAGCGGGTTTATTGATACAGAAATAATTTGGAATTTTGCTTTAATAACAGTTGCGGCAAGTACTTTACCAAACTTAATTTCAATATTTCTTTTAAGGCATAAGATGAAGTCTTTATTATCATCTTATAAAGATATAGATAATGTTTGATGTCGTTATTATTGGCGGCGGTGTAATAGGTTTAACTATTGCACGAAAATTAAGTCATTCTGGATTAGAGACTATTATTTTAGAAAAAAATGAAAGAACTGGAGAAGATACCTCGTCTAGAAATTCTGGCGTAATTCATGCCGGAATATATTATCCAAAGAATTTTCTTAAAACCTCTCTTTGCGTTGAAGGAAATAAGCTGTTGTATGAATACGCAAATGAAAAAAAAATTAACCATAAGAATTATGGAAAATACATCATAGCAACAAGTGAAGCCGAAGAATTAAAATTAAAAACTTTATTCAATCAAGCCAAGAAAAATAATGTAGAAATATATGAGGCCGACAATAGTCAAGTTTTAGATGAAAATCCTGGTCTAATTTTCAAAAAAGCTATATTTTCTCCGAGTTCAGGCGTGATAGATGTACCGGAGTACGTTACAGCGCTTGAAGGCGATATTCAACACTTCGGAGGACTCATATCATGTCGAACATCTTTCTTAAAATCCGAGAAAAAGAACGGAAATTTTTTTATTGATTGCGAAAGTGAAGAAAAATTTTCTATCTCTTCAAAATTTTTAATTAATTGTAGCGGACTAAGTAGTGAAAAAAATCTATCAAGAATAAAAGGTTTTTTAAAAAAAAATATTTATAAAAATTATTATGCTAAGGGGCATTATTTTAAATATTCTGGAAAAACTCCTTTTTCAAATCTTATTTATCCTATTTCAGGTAAGCATAGTTTGGGTATACATGTCGGCTTTGATTTAGCTGGAGGGATGAGATTTGGTCCTGATATACAGTTTGTAAAAGAAATTGATTACTCATTTGATGAGTCACTTAAGGATAAATTTTTAAATTCTATATCTCAATATTGGCCAGGTATAAATCCAGATAAGCTTCATCCAGATTACACAGGCATAAGACCTAAGATTACTAGACCTAATGAACCTATGAGAGACTTTAGCATTCAAACTTTCAAGCAACATGGACTTGAAAAATTTATAAATCTTCAAGGAATAGAAAGTCCTGGACTTACATCATCTTTGGCTATTGGAAGGTATGTTAATGATCTTGTGATGCAAGCTTTTTAATAAAGCTTAGTTCTTCAGCAGTTTCTTTTAAAGATTCTAATCTTCCACTTTTACCAGCATGCCCTCCAATGAGATTCATTTTTAATAAAATCGGATTGTTTGACGTAGAAAATTCTCTTAACTTTGGTACATATTTAGCTGGTTCGTAATATTGAACTTGTGAATCAAACAAACTTGAAGTTACTAAAACCGCAGGGTAGGGTTTAAAGTCTATATTGTCGTAAGGCGAATATTTTTTTATGTAAAGATATTCTCTTTTAATCAACGGATTTCCCCATTCTTTATATTCAAAAGTAGTAAGTGGAATACTTTCATCTGACATTGTTGTTAAAACATCAACAAAGGGTACTGCAGAAATAATACCCTTATACAAGGTTGGTTCGATATTAATAATTACACCCATTAAAAGACCACCTGCACTTCCTCCCATTGCAAAAGTATTTTTTACATTTCCATAATTTTTATCATGAAGTCCTTTTGTGCAATCAATAAAATCATAAAACGTATTCATTTTGTTTAGCATTCGTCCTTGATCATACCAATCTCTACCCATATCTTGACCACCTCTAATATGCGCTATTACAAAAATAAAACCACTATCAATTAAAGGTAAGAAAGACAATTTAAAAGAAGGCTCAATAACTAATCCGTAAGAGCCATAACCATACATCAACATGGGAGCTTTACTTAGATTTATTCCTTTTTTATATACCAAAGAAACAGGAATTTTTTGTCCATCTCTTGCCTTTATATAAATTCTATTACTGACATATTCATTTTCTTTAAAATTATTAATATTTTGTTGCCATAATTTTTTTCTGCTATGGGAAACAAAATTATGAGAATATATTGATGTAGGAGTTCTGAGACTTGAGTAAAAAAATTTAAAAGATTTTGATTCATAACTCTGATTAGAAGAAAGATAAGCATCATAAGCAGAATCTTTGAATTTTAAATAAGTTTTCTTTTGATTTTTTTTGTTAACTTGTAGTAATTGTGGCAAGCCATTTTTTCTTGTTTCAAGAACTATATAGTTTTTAAATACTTGAAAATCTTCTAAAAGCTCATTTTTATTATGTCTTACAAAAACTCTCCATTTTTTTTCATCAAGGATGTCCAATTTAGTTTTATATAAGGCAAAATTTTTCTGGTTATTTTTATTACTTAGAATAAAAAATTCATTTATCGAATCTTCAATATAATATAAGTGTTTATTTCTTCTCTTAAGAAAAAGTTTTAATTTAAAATCATTTTTGGCTAGATTAATAAATCTATATTCGTTAGATTCAGTTTTAGAAATTTGTAGGAATAAATTTTTCTTTGTTCTGCTTAGAGAAATACTCAAATTAAATTGTTTATCTTTTTCTTTATAGATCAATTTATCTTCAATTTTATTTGTATTTAATCTGTGAAAATAAAGTGAATTAGTTATTAACGTTTTAGGATCTTTCTTTAAATAAAAATATCCAGTCGAATCTGTATTCCAAATTATTCCGCCAGAGGACGAACATTCATTTTTCTCAATAACTTTATTTTTATCAATATCTTTGATCACGATAGAATATTCACGACGACCATTCATATCTTCGCCATAGGCAAAAAGTTTGTGATTTCTAGATGGCTGGATACCTGAAATATCATAGTATTTTTTACCTTTTGATAATTTATTTACATCAAGAATTAACTTTTTTTGTTTTTTATAAATTCGGTAATATTTTCTATGCTCTGAAGAAATCGAAATTGTACTAAAGTACTTATATCCATCTATTTCCATAGGATAACTTTCTTCTAATTTAGGTAATCTTTTCTTATATTCGCTTAATATTTTATTGGTATTTATTCCAGTAGATTTAAACCAATGTTTAGAATATTTATTCTCTTCTTTTAAATAATTTAGAATTTCTTTATTTTTTCTTGAGTCATCACGAAGCCAATAATAATTATCAATCCTCTCATCTCCATGAATTTTAAGAATTTTCTTTTTTTTCTTTGGTTTGGGAGGAGATATCAATTAAACTTCCGAAAGTTTTATGGCTAAAGAGAATAATAGTTTTTTTAACGATGAATTTGACTTAACAAGCATTTTATCTGTTTTATTTGATAATTTTAATGTTATTTTTTCAGTTCTTGTAAGTTCTTTTTTTGTAGTAACAATAATATTTCTTACTAGTGAAAATATATATCAATCTCAATCATTGATTGAGATCAAAAGAGAAGATTCTTCACTTTTACCTATGAGCTTTTCTGAAGGTTATAACCTAAACCAAAATTCTTTGGATGCAGAAATTGAGATATATAAATCAGACAATACTATAGCCGATGCCATAGAAAATATTAAAATCAATTTTTCTTCTGAAGATAACATTCCTTCAGTAGGCTATGTTAGATCTAATTTAGATCTAAAAACCGATTCTGTATCACTCATTACAATAACTTATAAATCTAATAATTTATTTTTGAATAAAATTGTTTTAGACCAACTTAATGAAGAATTCATTAAAGATCGAGCAAATTTTAAAAAGCAATCAACGGCAGCTGGAAGGGAATTTATTAAAAATGAAATACCTCGCATAAAGGAACTATTAAAAGAAGCAGAAAATAATCTGAATAATTTTAAAATTTCTACTAATACCTCTGATGTAATTTTTGATACAAATACCAGAAATTTTAAACTCGAAGAATTAAAAGATAGAGTAAATGAAATTGAATTTAAGGAACTTGAATTAAAAGAGTTTTATAAAGAAAATCATCCCATTTACCTCACTCTGTCAGAGCAAAAAAAACTTGTTCTCTCTCAAATTTCAGAAATTGAAGCTGATTTACCTAATATTCCTAATACACAAAGACAATTAGAAAATTTTAAAAGAGAAGTAGAGATTTACTCAGAAGTTTTACGAGAGTTATCATCACAAGAATTAACTTTGGGTATGACTGAAGCAGCTAGTCTTAGTAATGTGAGAATTATTAATCAAGCATCTAGTCCATCAAAAATATCTCCTACTAAATTCATTTTTGTTTTTGCTTTTATTTTTACTTTTGTTGTTTATGTAATCTTATTATTTACACATTTCTTAGGCGATAGAATTACAAATCTCGATGCTCTTATTGACTATAAAGGAAAAGAAAAAATTATTGGCGAATTACCTCTGATAAGAAATATGCATAATTCTCCAGATTCAATTACATTGAGTGTGGCAGATGAACTGTTAAATAAAACTATTTTTGAAATAGTGCATTCAGACCAGTCTTTTAAATCAATATCTATAGTGAGTTCTAGAAAAGATGTTGGCAAAACTGAAGTAGTGAAGCGCTTATTTAATAAGCTTCGTGATAAGAGCGTTAAAGTTTGTTTGATTGATTTAGATTATCGAAAAAAAGGACTTACAAAAGAGTTTTACAATGAAGAACTTTATTCAAGCTTTCAAGAATTTAATGAAAATAGAGATAAATTTACCCAAGATGATGGGAGCATGTTTATTCCTTCTTTAAATGTAAGCTCACCTGCAGATTTTTTTACTACAGAAGAGTTTAAATTCTACATAAACTCTTTAAAAGAAGAATTTGATTATGTTCTATGCGACACTCCTCCATGGCGATTATTTGTAGATGCAAAGATTATTAGCCAATATTTTGATAAACATATTTATGTAGTTTGCAATAAGTTAACTACTTTTAAAGATATTGATTTATTCGTTAAAGATTTTGAAACTGAAGAATCTATAAAGTACTTTTATAACAAATTTCAGTTATATTTCAGTTTTTTATGGTTTAAATATCAATATCCTTATTATTCTAGAAACTATTATTATGATTATTTAGAGTACTCGAACATAAGAAGAAATTTTACTTTTTCTTCTTTTTCAGTAAAATTCGCAGTCGAATTGAAAAATAGGCTTTTAGAATGGCTAAAATCAATAAGAAAAAGGTTTTTTTAAAATTTATAGGGTTATTTGCCCTCAGTATATTTATTTTAGGTTGTTCTATTGGAACATCCTTTAAACCCAATGAGATAAGGTCTTTTAAAGGAACTTTAATTCCCGAACTTTCTCCTGAACCAATTTTAATAGAAACTGTATCTATAGATCTCATTAGGAAGGAAAAAAATAAAGAACCTTTAAATTTACCATTATCTCTTTTAAATTATTCACCTGAATCTTATAAGGTTGGAGCAGGGGACGTTTTATTTATCTATGTCTATGGCGAAACCGAGAGACTTTCTGCGGCTCTAGCAAGAGGAGCTGCAATTAATCCAGTTTTTGAGAAAATTGTTAGAGATGATGGTTCAATTTTCTATCCAAACGCAGGAATTTTAGATGTTGCTGGTAAAACTGTTGAAGAAATAAGACTTATGCTAACTGATTCTTTATCGAACGTATTAAACAATCCACAAGTGGATGTTTCTGTTTCAGAATTTAATTCTCAAAAAATAATTATTTCTGGAAGTTTTTCTAATGTTGGAACAGTAGCTGTCACGACAGTTCCACAAACTCTTTCTGAAGTAATTGCTAATGCAAATCCATTTGGCGTAAATGGATTAAGATCCTTGGGAGATTTAACATCTGTTAAATTCACAAGAGAGGGATATACATATGAAATAGACTATGAATATTTAGCTAGAAATTCTCAAATTCAAAACTATATTTATCTTAAAGCAGGAGACGTGATTCATCTTCCTGATAACTCTCTTAGCCAAGTTCATGTTATTGGTGAAGCAAGCAGTCCTATTTCTATAAATCTTACGAGGAAAAACATACCTTTATCGGTAGCTTTAGCTCAAGCTAAAGGACTCAATCAAGCTACATCAAGAGGAAAAGATGTTTATATATTAAGACCCAAGGATTTTGAGGGCAAACCTAGAATTTTTAAATCCGATATGTCTTCTCCATCAGGTTACCTGGTAGCTGGGGAATTTAATTTACAAGCTCAAGATATTGTATTTGTAGGAACAGCTGGCGTTACTTCTTGGAGCAGATTTATTAATCAGGTCATTCCATTTACAAATTTCATAAATTCTGCAGAAGATACCGACCTTATAAAGAATTAATTTTTCTTTTATAATTTCATTAAATCTTAATGATGAAATTTCTTTTTCTTTTTCTTTTTCTTTTTATTAATTCATTATTTAGTTCTATTAAACTTCATGAATTAGATGAATTTAGATCTATTTCTGATCCTTCATCAGCATCTATCATCGAAAATGGCACTTCTTTTTGTAATGAATTCTTTGAAAACAATAAAAAATTAGTATTTTCAAAAAATAAGAATTTTAAAAACTTTTTTTTATGCAAATATTCTACTAAAAGAAATAGGTTTTATATTTATATGCTTTCTCAAGCAAGAGAGAAGAATCTAAGTATTAAAGAATCTTGTACAAATATTTTAAATAATTGGCCATGGATATCAGATCATATGGATAAAGATTTTAACTATCAAACAAAAGACTATCTTAAGGGTTTTTTTATTGAAAATATTTTTAATAATAAAATTCTTAATTTTTCAAATAATTTCGAAAAAGATTCTCTTTTAATAAATAATGAAATTAGTAAATTAATTATTGAAAATAGAAAATCTTTTACAGAAGATAATTTTAAAAATAATGAAATGGTCCAAGCAGAAATAAATAAAATAAATAGAATTTATAAAAAGATTCTATCTGAAAATGAATCTGATTTAGATAAGATTATTAAAATAGAATTGAATAAAATAGTTAGATATAAAATTTTTGTAAATGATATAGATAATTTTAAATCTTATAGCTGTAATTGGACACCAGGTAAAGGCTTAGTACCTTATGTTAAAGTCGAAAAGTATCAAGAATTTGAAAATATTTAAATATTATGGGTAATAGATATGGGGACAGTTGTTAAAGTAAATGGAATAGAAATATGGTATGAAGAATTTGGTAATTCATCAAATGCTACGATTCTTCTCATAATGGGTGCGAATGCCAATTGTAAACAATGGGATCAAGTATTTATTGACCAGTTAGTATCAAATAACTTTCATGTAGTTAGATTTGACAATAGAGATGTGGGTAAATCCTCTTGGTTTGGGAAAGAACCGGCTTTTAATAAGTTTTTAAAAATTCTTCCAAGTTTTTTATTGAAAATTATTGTTAATAGCATTTTTGGTTTAGCTGTAGATGAGAATGGAAAATTTAAATTTAATAATTCTTTAGTTAGATATGATTTAGCAGATATGGCTAAAGATGCTGTATCACTTATGGATTCTTTAAAAATTGAAAAAGCACATATTATCGGAGCCTCAATGGGCGGGATGATTACTCAAATTATTGCTTTAGATTATCCTGAAAGAGTTCTTAGCATTACTCCTATCATGACCTCTCCTGGAATTCAAAACGAAGAATTATCAGGACCGTCTAAACAATTACTTGAGGCTATGAAAAAATCTTTTGTCTTTAATCTAAAGGGTAGAGTAGAAGATGGAGTTGTTGAAATTTATAGACAGCTTACTGGCTCACGTTTTCCCTTTAACGAAAAGAAATTTAGAGAAAAATTAATACCTGTTGTTGAGCATGGCAACAATCCTTTTTCTCTCCATGGCGCAGCAGTTGGTGCTAGCCCAGATAGATCCTCTAGACTGAGTGAAATAAATATGCCTACTTTAGTGATACATGGTACTGAAGATGCAATTCTTCCCTTGGATCATGGAATTGCATTAGCTGATGGCATTAAAGGCTCAAGAAGATTAATAATGGATGGAGTAGGACATGAAATACCAGAAGAGATGTTATCGGAAATAATTAATGCAATCGTGGAAAATATAAGAAGGGCTTCTTGAATTTTAACTTAAATATTTTTTTGTATTTAGAATAAAAATCTCTCTTATTTGATCTTCGTCTAATCCTTGGATTACGTTGAGCCTTAAAAAAAATACAAAAGAAATACATTCAAATATTATTTCTCTTTCAGGTTTACTTTTTTCTTTAATTTCAGGAAGAATAGAATAAACAAAATTTCTTAAAATTTGATTCCAAGAAAACATATTTCTTCTTAGATTTTTATCTCTCCATACATTATGAAGAGTCCAGCGGATGATATTCTGATTCTTAATATAAAGCTTAATTAAGATTAATGAGAGGTTTTCAATTCTTTTTTTTAAAGAATCCTCTTTATCTATAGTTGAAAATGATAGAGTAAATTCTTCACCGAGTTTTTGATCTAGACTCTCTTGCAGAGTTTCCTGATCTTTAAAATGTCGAAAAATTGTTCTAGTACCAATTTTTGCTTCTTTAGCAATAGAATTAAAAGACATATTATCAATGTTGCCTTTTCTAGCAATTTTTATTGCTGTATTAAGAATATGATCTGCAGTTGATTCACTTCTTAGTTTTCTTCCATCTTTTTTCAATGTATTCTCAAAAATATGACAGTAGTACTGTCAAAAGTTATTGACACTATTACTGTCATATTCTATATTCAAATAATAAATCAAAGCAAGGAATGTAAATAAATGAGGTTAATAACTAGTTTTTTTATCATTTTAATATTGTACTTTTGTGTTTCAATAAATTTATACGGATATGAAATTAGAGAGGGCGTATTAAGAACTCCTGATGAAAGATTTCATAACTTAAAAGATTATCCTTTTGAAGCAAATTATATGATGATCGATGGATTGCGTATTCATTATCTAGATGAGGGTCCAAGGGATGCTGATCCAATATTTCTGCTACATGGTGAACCTGCATGGAGTTATTTATTTAGAAAAATGATACCTGTGCTTACTGCACAAGGTCACAGAGTTATTGTTCCTGACTGCGTTGGTTTTGGTAAATCGGATAAGTTTATTTCAAAACACGACTATTCTTACAAGCATCATGTTGAAATAATGAAGGAACTAGTTCAAAGACTGGATCTTCAGAATGCTACTTTTTTTGGACAAGATTGGGGTGGCTTGGTTGGTTTGAGAGTAGTCGCGGAATTACCCGATCGTTTTAGTCATGTAGTTGTATCAAATACAGGAATGGTTTCTAGATCGGGTATAACAGCGTGGCTATTTGAAAAATTTGTTCAGTTTAGAGTTTGGTGGATTGGACCAATTACATTTGAAGAGTTAATGGCTAAAACAAAAGATGCTTTAACGGCTGAAAACCCTTCTTCTTCCACAGGAATTTCAATGTTTAGTAATTGGATAGCTTACTCATATTATGCAGAAGATATGAATATTGTAGGAATCATTGAAAATTTTGGCAGGATAGATTTATCAGAAGAAGAAGCTTATGCTTATGAAGCTCCTTATCCTTCTGGTTTATACAAAGCTGGAGCTCATGTTTGGCCTTATCTGATTCCTACTCAACTTACGGAAAATGAAAAACTATGGAAAGAGGTGTATGAAAAATGGGAAAAACCTTTTTTAGTAGCATTCGGAGAAAATGAAAGAATTACTCTTCCAATGAAAGCTGATTTTCTAGAACGTATACCGAATCCAACTGTTATAACTTTAGGAGGAGCAAGTCATTTTGTACAAGAAGAGGTTGGTCCTGAGCTCGCACAAATTATAAGTGATTTTATTCAAGGAAAGTCAGTAGAGGATTTGCCAGTTAAAAATTGATTATTTCTGTTGAGAATTCAAGAGCGACTCTTTAGATCTCCTTTCTATAATAAAATGATGTAAATTTGGTAATATACTTTTGTTGATTTTAGGAGTT
>MDSZ01178831.1_pt1 | contig 11765 bp, 9 predicted proteins | sample 811201 | NCBI WGS metagenome assembly MDSZ01 (sample SAMN05326647, study PRJNA326480) | marine metagenome | isolation source: seawater | place: Indian Ocean: North | collected 2010 | reverse complement strand
AAATGTAATAAATAAGGGAATAGTTGCATAAGTTGTAGTGTGGAGAACAATTGTGGACTTTTTGTACTTAAGTATCAAATATGATAAATAAAAAAGACTTGGTAAAATAAGAAAAATTTTCCAACTAAAATAAATCTTTGTATTAACCCAATTAGGAAGCTTTTGCACATTTGAAGAATTAAAAATGTCATACTTATTAATTGGTTGATAGAAAATCTTACTTTTATTTTTTAAGCTTTTAGATATGGGATAAACAAAATTTCTAGCAGCTATTGCTCCGTATACAAAATGGATCTCTGCAAAATTTTTCTTATCAAGTTTTTTATTAAATATTTTTTTTAATTTTTGGGTAAAACCTTTTAAATCGCTGAACTTTAAGTTTGAAAGTTTGAATATTTTATTCTTCTTCATTATTTATGATTTTTAATCAAATTATAGTAACGCAATTTTTTTTCATATTGACTTCTTGAATTTGAGGCTTATGTAAATATGATGTTCTTATAGCATATACTTCAGAACCAACTATGGCCGCTATATTAACAAAGGCAGAATTCCCAAAAATGCAAGTTTTACTTTTTAATATAGTATCTGAAATACTTTCTATATTATTAGGAATGAATCTTATATAAGGAAGATTGACATTATATTCCAATTCAAAATCTTTTATAATCTTTATTATCTTTTTTGGATTTAGTGCAGGATGTGCCCTAATATTCAATTCTTTGGTAGATATTATACGTCTATATAAATCATAATTTTCTTTATTAAGGTAGATACGAAGTAAAAGTATAAATATCTCTTTAAGTTCTATATGAAGTATGAATGTAATATCTCTTTTATTCGCGAATTCTTTTTTTTGATTTTTTGAAATATCAATCTTTTCATATCTTTTTAATGAAATATCAGTTTCAAAATAATTTACTTTTTTATTTTTTAAATATAAACTCATTTCTAAAATTGAAGTTTTATCTTGATGCATAAAATTATTACTACCCCAAATACCTGAATCTATTTCAAATTTATTTGGTACGTAATGTGGCATAGCATTATTTGAATAAGGAGAACCAAAATATGTAAATACATTCCTATTTTTATTATTATTTCTAAAACCTAAAGCAATTGATTTATTATTTAATTGATTTTCATGCCAAATAAAAATAGATTTAAATTTTAAATTAGTATTTATTGCAGTTGAAGCATATAGGTTTAATATAGCTAAATATCTTTGATTAAGATATTTGAAAGAGTTTATAATCATTAGTAATTTGCCGTAAGAAAGTAAATTATTTGTTTTTATCTCATATAAATGTAAAAAAAGAAGATCCTTTATTGCTAAAAAGATTTTTTTATAATTTATATAATCCAATGAAGAAACTATATCTTTGTTTTTTAAAATGCTTAAAAATCCAAGAAAATTTAGTTTATATTTAAAAAATGCAATAACATATGCCTTTTTTGTACATCCTTTTTTATAATCTGGATAATAATAATTTATTGAATTTTGTTTTTTATTTTTCCAATAATAAAAAGTAAAAAAAGCATGATCCCTGAAATTTTTTCTGTATTTTTTATTTGAATTTCTTATGAATGTATAAATTATTGAATAAATTATTATAAGTATGAGATCAATAATTGAGATAACTAGTTTTAAGCAATATTTTAGTATTGAAGAGAAAATAAATATTATCTCTCTATGTAAACTTAAATAATATCCTGAAATTAATTTGCCAAATTTATAGTGAAAAATTTCTGATTTTTTTAATGAAATTGTTAAATCTTGATCAAGTTCTTTTTTTTTTAAACCTAAAAAAAATAAAGTGTTTACAGATGAACTATCTAAAAAGTTTACATCTCTATCACAATTAAGTGATAGTAAAAACTTTGGATTAGATCTATAAAAATGTTTTTTAGTAATATTGTCAATATTCTTTATTCTCGAGAAAATTTTATAAACTTTATTTGCATCTTCAAATGAAAATTTATTGTATTTTTTTGAAAATATCCCCATTATTTTTTTTACATTAATTTAATTATATCTGATATAGAACAAATTGATCTTAAATTGTTGTTGCTGCAGTATGAATTATAGTCTTTAAAATCTGTCCATTTATAAACAAATACAAAATCAATATTAACTGACTTCGCTGCTAGGTAATCTAATTTACTATCACCAAAGAATAATGCTGGAAATTTTATTGTTTTTTTCTCAATTTCGGATTTTAGTATATCAACTTTTTTCATTGGACTACCATAAATTCCACCATTAAAATATTTATCTAATTTTTTAAATTTGAAAACCTCTCTGAGCTCATTTTGGTCTCCTCCTGAAACAATAAGCCAAGGAATTGATCCTGCAAAATCTTTTAATTCTTTTAAATCTTTAGTGACTTCTGATTTGAAAAGATATTTCTTACACTCATAGCTAAAATTTTGTAATAAAGAATTATATTCATTTTGATTAACAAAATAATTTTCATAGTATTTAGGAATTATTTCTTTTAAGAAATATTTTATTTTTTCGTACCTTGAAATGCCTCCATTATTTTTATGGTAGGAAATAAATTCTTCTACAGCAAATTTGTTGAATGCTCCTAATATATTTTTAAATGATTTTGTCTTTATATTATTTGAATTAAGAATTACTCCATCACAATCAAAAATAAATGTTTTATAGTTTTGCATTATTTTTCTAGCTTTTTTTTAAGTGCAATTTCAACTTTCAAAATATCTTCAGGTACGTCAACTGCAAGACTAGGTGTTAGGGACTCATACATTTTGATATTTATTCCAAGTTCAAAAAAACGAAGAATTTCAATATCTTCAATCTTCTCCAAATAACTCTTTCTTCTAAAAGAATAAAATTTATCAAGTTGATCTTTATAAAAAGAGTATATACATACTTGCTTTTTATATTTGGAAAAACTATTTTTTTCTTTTGAGTCAGGTATTAATGCGCGTGAAATATAAATTAAGTCATTATTTTCATTTGTAACTACTTTTGGAATATTTTTATTTTTTGGATCTTCTCCTTTTCCAATAAAACAGAAACTATTAATTACAGATTCTGGATATTCTTTTTTTAGTTCAATAGCTTTTAAAATATCCTTTGGATTTACGATAGGTTCATCTCCTTGAACATTAACAATGATTTCATATTTTAATGGTATTGCTGCTTGGGCTACTCTATCAGTACCAGTAAGCAAATCTGAGTTAGTAAGTATTGCTTCAAAACCTTTTTTCTCTACAATTTCTGATATTCTTAGATCATCAGTAGCCACAAAAACGTTTGAAGCGCCTACTGCTTCAGATGATAATTCTGCAACCCATAAAATCATTTCTTTACCATTTAATTTGGTTAAAGGCTTTCCTGGAAATCTCGAAGACTTAAATCTTGCTGGGATAATTACACAAGCATCCATAACTAAATACCGTATACACTTTTCGTGATTAGATTCTTAAATCTTGTAGGTGTAATTGATATTACATTAGGAGATTGGGTGCAATGTTTAAATTGCAAAAGTAAGTCGTTTATTTCATCATTCCGAGAATCTCCATGAGCATAACCATCAAATCCTGCGAGAAAAATATTTTTTGCATTACCGCTTGTAACTAAAGCTAATGCGTAAGAAATAACTAGTGAATTAGGAATAATGCAATGGCAGTCATAATATTCAAATTTATTTTTAGATAATCCAATACCATAGTCTCTAATATCCTTTTTTTTAAGAATTCGACTAAATTCTTTGGGCAACATGGATAGTGGTATTACTAGTGGTTCAGGCAGATTTAAATGTGCATCAACATCTGCAAATAAACGAGTTGGATGGCAAGCAATTCTTAAATCAATTAAGTTGGGTTTAGATAAGGTTTTTGTATTAATAGCTAAAACTACTGGTTTGAATTTATCTATAAATAATTCAATAGCTTTTTCGTGTTTTTGAAATTGTGATCCAGGTCCAATTATTAAAACATCTCTATCATGAAAAATTGTTTTGGGATTCCATGTCCCTTTGGGTTCCCCTTTATAAAATTTTCTGGCCTCATTAAGATCGTTAAAATCAAATCTTTTACCACCTTGTTCTTTTAGATAGGTGATTGATGCTAATATATCTTCCTCTTGATATCTATAGTCTGCGAGCATTGATTGTATATAGCTAGGATGAATAGAATATTCACCGGCTAAATAGTAAAAAATATTTGTACCCCATGAATATTTGTTTTTCATTGGTAAGAAAAAATTATTAATTAACTTTATTAGCGGCACTAAATTTAGAGTTCTATTTTCCGAGATATTTAATTCTTTGTTTAATTCAATTATAAGTTCCTCTGTTTTTGCATTCCCTGGACCTCTTCCAATACCTGTAATTGTACTATCAACCCATTCAACATTGCATTCTATAGCCTTAAGAGTGTTAGTTAAGGCTAATCCTTTATTGTCATGAGCATGGATTCCCAAGGGTCCTTCCCATTCTTTTTTTAGGTTTTGGATTATCTCTGAAATTGAGGCGGGAGAAGCAGATCCTAAACTATCTGCAAAATAAATAACATTTACTTTGGTTTTAGACAAAAATGATCCTAATTTTAATAGTTCTTTAGGGGTTTTATCAGAAATCTGAGTAATGTTACAGGCAGATAAATATCCATATTCAGAAAGGAAATCAAAAACTGGTGAAATTTTTTCAATTACTTCTGAATGACATGCGACTCTGACCATAGAAACTTTGGAATCACTTTTTTTTAGTGGGATAAGTTTCTTTAATCTCTCTAAAATTAAATTACCATCCTCAAATAATTCCCCAGCATTAATCATAATCGCTATTTTTAAATTACTGGGTATTTCTAAGGTGGATAAAAATTCTTCTTTAGAAAAAGCGCAAGACCCTCTAAATCCCTTATTTTTTAGAAATCTAAAGCCTATTTCACAATACTCAATATTTAAGTTGTAAAGAACGCTGAGGTATTCATTTATAATTTCATCAGGAAAATCCCAATTATTGTAATAACCTCCATCTCTTAATGTACAATCTAGATGTTTTATATAATTCATATTAATTAGAGAGCTGAAATCAAAATATATTAAATCATTATTTATATTGATTATTGTATAAAAAAAGATAAGTGTAAAGTAAAATTAATCTCAATTTATTTCAATAGTTTTTTAACACGATAAAAAAAATCTACAAGAATAAAAAGATTAATTATTAGTTTAAATTTATAAATCTAAACTTGATGCCCATTTATAAAAAGAATAAAGTCCTTCATCTAGTGATGTAAGTTTTTTGATTTTTAAAACATCTTTTAATTTTTTGTTATTGGCATAAAGACCAAGTTGATCACAAGGTGTTTCTTCTGTTACAAAATAATCTTTTACGTTCGTTATTCTTAATATTTTTTTAACTAGCTCGTCTACTGTTGTTTTAACTCCTGTCCCAATATTAATTTTTTCGTTAAAAACATTATCAAATTTAAAAGCGTTAAACCAAGCTTCAGTAACGTCATCAATATAAATAAAATCCCTAAATCTTAATAGACTACCTTTCACAATTATTTTTTTTCCCTTAATTGCTTGGGCAAGATAAATACTTACCATACCTTGTTTGAGATTGGTTAAATCTTGACCAGGACCGTAAACGTTAAACATTCTCATACTAATAAATGGAAGTTTTTGTTTATAAATTTGAAGATATTTTTCAGAAGATAATTTACTAATTCCATAACATGATTTTGCTAAAAGTTGGGAATTTTCTGAAACAGGATTATTGGATAAAGGATCACCATATACTGACATGGAACTTGCATAAATAATTTTTTTTGAATTGTTATTTATCCCATAGTTAATTAAATTAAGAGTGCTGAGAGTATTTTTCTTAAGATCTAATATTGGCTCATGATAACTTATCTCTCCAGAAGATTGCCCTGCAAGATGTAGGATATATTTTATTCCTGAAGGTATTTTTTTGATTTCATCAGAATTAGCTAAATCTAACTGAATAAAATCTATTTCTTTTGGGATATTTGATATTTTGCCGTTGGATAAATCATCTATACCAATAACTTTAATACCTTCACTTATAAATCTTTTAGCAATATGGGAACCAATAAACCCAGCTACACCAGTAATAATTACCTGCTTCATATAAGAAAAATGAAAATATTATCAATTTTTTGGATAAAATTTAATTCCATAAGTTTAATCGTGCTGGATAAAGCAATTTAAATCAATCTAAAGTAATGCAATTAAACTAATTCTTCTACTTTACAACAAGATTAACCATCATATCTTATGAATAAAAGTTTATCTAAGTAAATAAATAACCAAAAATATAAATTAACTTAAGTTATTTTAAAAATTATTTAATTTTCAAACTTTTTTATTTTACAAAATAAACATAATAAAAATTTTTAAAAATATTTAGGTGATTTGATCTTCCAATTTTGATATTTTAAATTCCATTTCATTTATAATAGATTTTAGGTTTACTATTTCTTTATGAATTTTGTTAATTTCAATTTCATTAGAATAACCCAACTTCATTCCAACTTTAGGTTGCCATATACTTGACGACCATTTTTCTACTTCTATTATTCCATCTCCTGTTTGAACTTTGAATGATTTATCACTATCTAAATCAAGTATTCTTCCTATAACTCCTTTAATTGGAATAAATTTTATATTCGTTTTCCAAATATATATTTTTTCTTTTTCATGAAATGTGAATGCTCCTGGATGTGGTACTGTAGTTGCACGCACTAATTTATCGATATAAATAGCGCTCTCATTCCAGTTGATAATTCCATCTTCAGGGCTTCTTTTCCCAAACCATGTAGCTTTTTTATTATCCTGTTCGAAACTTATAATTTCGGAGTTTCTAATTTTTTTTAGCATATTATCTAGAGCTATTTTCTCCGCGTCCAAACATTTTTGTGTAATTGTTGTGGCATTATCTTTTTTAGTAAAAGAAAACTTTACTTGTTCTATTATTGCTCCATTATCTATACCTGATTTTAACCAGAAAAATGTAGCAGCTCCATCGGATTCTTCTAAAATTAACCAAGCTAATGGAGCCCTTCCTCTCCCTTTTGGAAGAGCTGTAGGATGAAAACCAATACACCCATTTTTGGGGATTTCTAGAATAGAATTTGGCACCAATTGTGATAAGCCAACTACAAATATATAGTCTGGTTTAAATTTTTTTAAATCTAATGTAATCTCTTTTACTTTTGAAAATTTTTGATACTCATAATCAAATTTTTTTGCAAGGATAGTTAGATCTTCCCAACCACTAACATTTAATTTATTATTTGGCTCATAAGCCCAAATTTTTGTATTTTGAAAATTATGTTCATATAATTTTTTTATTAAAATTGAAGTACTATTTACTCCTCCAACGACTGCTATTTTCATTTTTTTACTCCTTTTATTTTTTCTCCAAAAAGTAAAACAAACAAAGTTGAAAAGATGATTTTTATGTCTAAAATAAAAGATTGGTTGTTTATATAATCTATGTCTAATGCCCATCTTTGAGGCCAATTTAATTTTGTATTCCCACTAACCTGTGCAAGACCAGTAATACCTGGTTTGATTTCAAAACGCTTAAGAGCCCATTTGGGCATTGATTCAATAGTAGATTCTAGACAAGGTCTTGGACCTATTAAACTCATGTCACCAATTAAAATATTAAAAATTTGTGGTAGTTCATCTAGTTTATATCTTCTCAATAATTTTCCGATAGGAAAGATTTCATCGTCATCCAAGTAAGTTTGACTTAGAATTCTTTTTTTATTAACTTTCATTGTGCGAAGTTTGTATATAGTAAAAGGTTTATAATTTAATCCGATTCTTTTTTGCGTAAAAATTATAGGTCCTTTTGAATTGAATTTAATTAAAATGAAAACAACACAAAAAAAAGGACTAATGCTAATAATACAAAAAAAAGAAATTACTATATCTACTATTCTTTTAAAAAAAATATACATCATCTATTAAATTCACCTAAAAGTAAAAATGCCTCTGCTGCAGAACAACCAATATGAGACCCCCTCAATGTTGCTAAAGCTTTAATAGATTCTAATGATCTGGGTTTATTTTTTTCTTGTAATTGACTTTTATACTTTTTCATAGCTTCTAATTTTTTTTCTAATGATTTAGATATATTCACAAAAACATTTGGTTCAAAACTTTCATTTATATTTGAGTAATTCAGGTGTGTTTCTGATAATATTTCGTAGGCAAGAATTCTTTTAATAAATCTAGAATTATCCAAATATGGCCTCGCCGCAACTCTTGCGGCATAAGATATAGCATTATGATCTTTGTGGAGATCGTAAGAAAAGGGAATATATAATTCTTCAGGTTCAATTTCTTTTATGAGATTGCCTACTACTTCATTTATTTGCCAGTTGGGCAAGTTATCTAGACATGCAGCGGGAAGTTCCTTAAAAATCAATTTTGAAATGTTTAAAATTGAAGCTGCTTGTCTCGCCTCATCTCTTACTTTATCCAAATATGCTGGAGACCAGATAGGATGCTTTTTTTCTCCATGACCAGTCAATATAGCTACAAATACTTGATGACCTTGTTCTCTTTTTAGGAAAATAGTCCCCCCCATGCCAAGCGTTTCATCATCAGCATGTGGAGCTAAAACTAATATTTTCATATATCTATTATGCATTAAAAGGAGTTATTTTAAAGATTTAAATTTTCAAATGATTATTGAATTGCTTTATTTTAAAATGATTATTTTATCTAAGTTTAAAAATCAATAAAAATCACTAGTTGCAAGAGTAATGTGCATAGACTGTTTTAGCCCATGGGTTTTGAGGGAAAAAGACAGTTGAATATTTTAATATTTTAAGTTTATTTTTCTTTGCTAAATAGTTATAGGGATGACTCCATGAAAGGTTTCCTCGGGTATTGATTTAGAGAGAGTTAGTGAGTTTAATTTTGAATGAATTGGCTCTTAAATAATTAAATCGCAATTATAAGTTTTTATAGCTCTGAAAAAATTTCTTATATCTTTTGATAAAAGATATTGAAGGCCTCCAAAAAGCAAGAATAAGATCTGATTGTTCAAGGCATTTTTTTAAATGTAATTGTTTTGATAAATCAATTACATATAATTCTAAATTTGAGTTGGGGTAGGCCTTTTTTATATCAAGGATTGTTTCCTCATAAATTTCAGAGGCTTGAAATTTTAGGTTGGAATTAAGTTTGGAAAAATATTTAATTTCTCTTCCTGAACCGGAACAAATTTGATGAATAACTTTAGAAGAAAATTTGTTTTCATTGATATATTCTTCTGTATATCTATAAGAGCTTTTTTGAGAATAATCTTTTATCTGGAAAAGTTTTTGAACGATAATATTTAGCCCATTGGACCGCTGATTCCTTTGATATGCCTGTATTTATTAATTTTCTTTTAGAATAATCCGAAACATAATAAAATGATTCTAAAAAAAACTTTTCTATATTTGTATATTTTACATCTGAACCCCAATGTTCCCAAAATAAATTTACAAAAAAGCTTTTACTGATAAATCTTATAAATAAATCAGTAATAAATGCTATTAAGAATAGAATAAACCTTACAAACTTTATAAATATATATTTAAATATTTTTTTTAATTAATTAAAGTAAATTTCATATATCTATAAGTAAATTTTGGTAAATAGATTATTTTCAATCACTTTAATACTCTTTTTAAACTCAATAATCATGACATCTTCAAATTTATCATAAAGATAATAATAAAAAATAAAAACGTAATGTAAAAAATTTAAATACATTAAACATTAATATAACTATTTTTTCAAGAAATTAAAAAGTTCTGATAAGACATTTAATTTAGTAATAAAAATATTAGCCAATAGATTTATAATAAATGGGCATTTTTTTTAAAAACTTTTCATTTGCTTTAAAAATTTTCTCTGGAATTTGAATTTCTATTTTCATCTTTTTTGCAACAAATTTATACAAAAAAATTCTAAAACGGAAATTTATTTTCTTTAGAGAAGAAATTATATAAGATATTAGAATATTTCTTTTTTTTCTTTCTTTATAAATTTTAATTTTATCTATTTTAAATTTATTTTTTTCATAGTCTACTTTTGACTTATAAATATTAGTAATAATATTAATAAACCTGCCCTTCTTAAAATAACCTAATTTAATAATAATATATTCTTTTAACTTATATAAATGATATTCTAAATTAGAAAAGGATTTATTGTATATATTATTTTTATATCTTTTAGAAAGTAAGTTACATTTATTTCTATTACAAATTGAGAGATCCTCTAAAAAATCTAAATTTTTAATAAGGTTATGAGAAGTGGCATAAACTATAGGAAATGATTTTTTATAAAGATTAAATAATTCGTTATAATTAAGATCTTCAATTGAAAAAAATCTTTTTCCAAGTGATATATCTCCAGATAAATTTTTCATAAGTATGTAATTCTCTTTATCTAAAAAATAACTTGATACATCAATGCCATATTCGCCACACTTTAATTGCTGAAAAAAAACACTTGAAAGATAAGAATAAGTCTCTCTAAAAGTTAGAAAAATAGTAGTTGATTCCATAACGCTATTGAATAAATATTTATTAAATATCATTTTCTTTTCCCATGTACCAGGATCCCATCCATGTAGTTGTTCCATGCTTAGCACTACAGGTATTTTTGATTGGTTAATATGATCTTTTAAATATTTGTTGAATTTTTTTATATCTTTTTCAAGAAATTTTGCATCTTCAATAGAATTAAGATTACAAGTAATTATAAACTTTAATAATTTTGCTATTTCAGTATTTTGTATATCTAAATTAAGAAAATCTATTATGCCATTTTTGTGAAGATCTGGAAATATTGTATTTTGCAGCCAGGTTGAAAAACTTTTCCCAGGTCCAATATGCAGTATGAATTTAGAACTATTCATTCTTTTTAGTTTTAATAATATATTACTTCAGCACTAACTATCATAACTTCAAGCTATTTTTAAATTTTTGATTAAATTGTGTATTAACCTTTTCTTTTTAAGATGAATTAATAAATAATTTTTTATTTATTTTGAGATTTTTATATCAGATTATTTTAGGAATTGATTCTTTGATATCAATAATATAAAAATCCTTACTGAAGTAAGTCTTTTATAAGTTTTTATAGATAAATAATTGAAAAATTTTTTTAAGGTTTTAATTTAGTCTGAATCAGAATTAATAACTTATTGATCAAAGTAAATCATAAATTTCTTAAAAAACATCCTTTAAGTTGATTTTTTTTTAGGAATTCATAAATATCAATTGAATTCAAAAAAATATATCGCGAAAAGTATACTAAAACAGCTACCTTGCTCAATTCCATCCAGTAGCAAAAAGCAATTCAAATAGTCGCAAATAAGGGAGATATTAGATTCTTCTTATATATGAAGAGTGCAGTAATAAGAAAAGTTTTATATTCGCGTTTATGAATTAGAAAATCTATATTTTAAATAAATTTTTAAAAATTATTTTCTTATTTATAAATGAAAAAATTATAGGAAATTACTTTTGGTTTTAATTTTTTAAAATAAGAATTAAGCTTTATTGGAAATGCAATGCTCATAATCAGATTAACTAATTTTGAAAAGAACATCTTAAACATTTTAGAATTTTTGTTATTGTGAAAATATTTTGTATTAGGTATATTCGAAATTATTTCAAAATTAACTTTCTTATTTGATACAAAAAAAGCAATATAAGATAATAAAAATTTAGAATTTTTT
>MDSZ01028916.1_pt1 | contig 11767 bp, 7 predicted proteins | sample 811201 | NCBI WGS metagenome assembly MDSZ01 (sample SAMN05326647, study PRJNA326480) | marine metagenome | isolation source: seawater | place: Indian Ocean: North | collected 2010 | reverse complement strand
TAAATATTATTGATACACCTGGACATGTTGATTTCAGTTATGAGGTTAGCAGATCATTATATGCCTGCGAAGGTTCAATTTTAATTGTAGACAGTTCCCAAGGAGTAGAAGCACAAACATTGGCAAATGTTTATCAAGCTTTAGATATTAATCATGAAATTATTCCTGTCCTTAATAAGATTGATTTACCAGCGTCTGATTTAGAAAGAACAAAAAAACAAATCGAAGATGTAATTGGTATTGATACTGAAAATGCTATTCCTTGCTCAGGAAAAACTGGAGAGGGAATAGATCAAATATTGGAACAGATAGTAAATAAACTACCGGGACCTAAAGGTAATTTAAATCGGGATTTAAAATGTTTATTAGTTGATAGCTGGTATGACACGTATTTGGGAGTAGTAATATTAGTCAGAGTTATAAATGGTAAAATTACAAAAAATATGAAAATAAAAATGCTTTCAACTAATCAGGACTATGTTGTTGAAAAAGTAGGATTATTTACTCCAAAACCAAAAGATGTAAATGAACTAAATTCTGGAGAAATAGGATTTATAACAACAGGTATTAAAGTTTTATCTGATACAAAAGTTGGAGATACAATTTGTGATGCATCAAAACCACAAGTTGATGCTTTACCTGGCTTTAAGCCAAGTAAACCAGTAGTTTTCTGTGGTTTGTTTCCAGTCGATAGCTCTGAATACCAAAAATTAAAGGATGGATTAGCTAAATTACAGCTTAACGATGCTAGCTTTTCTTATGAGGCTGAGTCTTCATCAGCCTTGGGTTTGGGTTTTAGGTGTGGTTTTTTAGGATTGTTACATCTTGAAATAATAACTGAAAGATTAGAAAGAGAGTTCGATGTTAACCTATTAACAACTACTCCAGGTGTTGTTTACAAAATAGAATTAAATAATGGTGAAATAAGAGATTTACAGAATCCATCTAGTTTACCAGATCCAACATTTGTAAAGTCAATTGAAGAACCATGGATAAAAGCAACAATAATAACACCAGATAACTATTTAGGTTCAATAATAAAATTATGTCAAGATAAACGAGGTATACAAACTAATCTAACTTATTCAGGAAACAGAGCTGTCATATCATATGAACTTCCATTAAATGAGGTTGTTTTTGATTTTAACGACAGAATTAAATCAATGACAAGTGGCTATGCTAGTTTTGATTATGAAATAATTGAACATAGAGAAGGTGATTTAGTTAAACTTGGTATTTTAGTTAATGGCGAACCAGTTGATGCACTTGCAATGATGATACATAAAGATTTCGCACAAAAAACGGGAAGAGAAGTTTGTGAAAAATTAAAAAATTTAATACCTAGGCACAATTTTATGATACCAATCCAAGCAGCAATTGGAGGAAAAATTATAGCTAGAGAGACAATCAAAGGTTTTAAAAAGGATGTACTGACAAAAATTCATGGTGGTGGAGCAACTGATCGGAAAAGAAAACTTTTGGAAAAACAAAAAAAAGGAAAAGCCCGATCTAAACAATTTGGAAAAGTAGAAATTCCACAAGAAGCTTTTATTGGTGTTTTAAAAATAAATAAAGAAACTTAAGAAACTATTAATGCAAATTAATAAAAAGATTATTCTTTTTGAAGGTGAACTAAAAGGTGGAAAAGGTCACCATTATGATCATTTAGTTGAAAATTCCTTTTTTTATCAAAATCGAGGTGAAATTATATGGGTAGTCAATAAAAAATTCAGAAAGGAGAATTTATTTATACCTAAATTTGTAAAAGTTTTAAATATTATAGATAGTGCTGATAGAAAAATAATTCAGAAAAATTTTAAATTTAATATTGAAATTATTTATCTAGTTATCAAAAATTTTTTCAAAAGTTATTTTTTTTTATTATTTAGAATAAAGTTAAATTCAAAATTTTTAGTTTTTATTTTAAAAAATTTTTTCTCTTTTCCGAAATATTTTAGCTCCTTTTATGAAATTTATGAGACTTTAAATCTCAATAAAGATGATAAAATACTTTTTCAAACATCAAGAATTAATGATTTTGAATTAGCATACGCTCTAACGTTACTAAATTGCAAACCACAAATTCATTTAAGAATTATTCAATTACATAAAAAAAGAAAATTAAAAAATTTTAATAATATTTTAAAAAAATTAAATGATGATAAAAAATTATTTAATGATGTATTCGTTTATACAGAGACAGATTTTCAAAAACAGGAAATAAAAAGATATACAAATATTGATGTTGATCTATTTTTTAATAATTTATCATTCTCAGAAAAAAACGAAAAAAAATCAAGATTTACAATTGGTATTCTTGGAGAGTCTAGATATGATAAAGGTTTTTATAAAACTCCTGAGTTAATAAGAATTTTAAATAATAAAATTCCAAATAAGATAAATTTTATAATACAAATAAACAATTGTCCCTCAAATTTGATTAAAACAAAAGAAGAGCTACAGGAATTAGCTAGAGAATTTAATAACATTAAATTAATAAATGGTTACATTAATTTTTTTGAATACAGAGAGATATTAAAGACAATAGATATAATTCCATTATTACATGAATTAGATCAATTAAAAAATTGTGGGTCAGGTATAGTTTTTTCTTCTATGGTCAATGAAATTCCAATGGTTATACCTAAAAATGCAATATTTGTGAGCAGTTTTTTTAAATATGAGTCATTTTTAGAGGCAAAAGATATTAATGATTATTCTCAAAGTATTGAAAAAATTATTGAAAATTATCCAAAATTTCTTGAAAAGGCAAAAAAACAATCCAAATTATATTTGAATAAATTAAATCAAGACTTTTTAAATAATAGAATTTAACTTATTAAATTTGAATAAATGTCAGAAGAAAATAAAAATTGTACTGTTGTCATAACAACTTTTTTTTCAGGTGAAAAACTTGAGACTTGCATTAAAAATATTCCTGAAACTTTTAAGATATTGATAATAGATAATGGTGGTGAAAAAGATAAAAAAGAATATTTTGAAAAAAAATTTGATAATTTAAGTTATTACGTATCAAATGAAAATTTAGGTGTTCCAAAATCTTATAATCTTGCAAACAAGTTGGTTAAAACAAAATACATGTTTAATACACAACCTGATGTCATTATTAAAAAAAATTGTATTGAAAATTTATTAAAAAAAACAAAACTTTATCCAAATTTTGCTATAATGAGCCCAACGATATTCCATAACAAATCTTACGTTGTTGAGGGAGATTATAAAGTTTTAAAGATTCAAAATAAAAAATATAAGGAAACAAAAAAACAAGAATATCATAGAGCCTATAAAAAACCACCTGAAGGAGATATATCAGTTGATAGTGTAACAGGAACGGCAATGTTAATTGATAGGGAAAAACTCAAGCTAATAGACGATTGGGATAAAAACATTTTTAACTATTTTGAAGATATGGATTTATGTCTGCGCTTTAGATTAAAAGGGTTTGAAATTATTAAAATATGTGATGCAGAGGTGGATCACGATGCGTTTGCTTCCCACGATGATATACATTTAAAAGAAATGGATTTTTCGAGAAATTGGCATTATTCTTGGTCAAGAATTTATTTTCTTAAAAAACACACATCACAATCTCAAGCTTTATTATATGGCTTCTCTTTAATGATATCTTCATCTTTAAAATTTTTATTTTATTTTGCTTTTAAAAGATCTAAATCAATCACACATTTTGCAAAAGCATATGGAGCATTTTTTTCAATATTAAATTTAAAACCAAATTATAGGCCGAAGATAAAATTATGAATATAATAATTACAGGTGGATGTGGTTTTATAGGAAATGCTCTTAGTTTATTTTTGAAAAAAAATCTTAGAAATTCAAAAATTTTAAGTGTGGATAATTTAAGTAAAAGTTATTCAAAATTTAATCAAAAACTTTTGATCAAAAATAAAATTAAAAATAAAAAGATTGACTTAGGAAAATTCAATTCTCTGATTAATCTAAAGTTTAAAGCAGACATTATAATTGATTGTTCAGCTGAACCGGCAGTTGAAATATCTAGAAAAAAAATCAATAAAGTTATTAAAAGTAATTTTTTAAGTACATTAAACGTTTTAGAGAAGGCTAAAAAAGATAAATCAAAAATAATATTTATTTCCAGTAGTAGAGTTTATCCGATTAAAAGTTCATATGAGAAATTTAAAATTTTTAAAAAATTAAAAAAACATCAAACATTTAATGAAAATTCTAATTTGACTGGACAAAAAACTATTTATGGATTGACAAAATTTGCATCTGAAAATTTAATTGAAGAGTATAATTACTCAAAAAATTTAGATTATATCATCAATCGTTGCGGATTAATTTCGGGCCCTGGTCAATATGGAAAAGTTGAACAAGGATTGATAAGTCTTTGGATGTGGAGTCATATGAATAAACTTAATCTTTCATATATAGGTTACAAAGGTACAGGTGAACAAATAAGAGATGTGTTATTTGTTGATGATTTTTGTAAATTGGTACTCATACAAATTAACAATTTTAATAGATTTAAGAATAATTTATTTTGTATAGGCGGTGGTTCTAAAAATGCTATCAAATTAAAAAAACTAACTGATATGTGTGAAAAAATAACTGGTAATAGGTTAAAGATTTCCAAAAAAATGAAAACATCAATTTATGATATTCCATATTACGTAACATCACTTAATAAAATAAATAAATTCTCGAATTGGATGCCTGAAACAAATTTAGAAAAAGGCTTAAAAGAAATCCATAAATGGATGAAAATAAATCAAAATAAAATAAGGAATTTTTTTTGATGAAATATGTAATAATTACCGGTTCATCAGGATTAGTAGGTTCAGAAACCTCAGTTTTTTTTGGGAATAAGAATTTTAAGGTGCTTGGAATAGACAATGATAGTAGATCATATTTTTTTGGAAAATCAGCAAGCACAAAAAAGATGACAAAAAATTTAGAAAACAATATAAAAAATTTTAAAAGTTATAATATTGATATAAGAAACATTAAAAAACTAGAGAACATCTTTAAAAAATATAAAAATAAGATTAAGTGCATAATTCATTGCGCAGCCCAACCTTCTCATGACTGGGCGTCGAAGGAACCTTTAACAGATTTTTCTATAAATGCTAACGGAACATTAAATCTTTTATATTTGACCAACAAATATTGTAAAAAAAGTGTTTTTATATACGTGTCGACAAATAAAGTTTACGGAGATTTACCAAATTTTTTGCCTTTAAAAGAAAAAAAAAAGCGTTTTGAGATTAAGAGGCGTCATAAATTTTATAAAGGTATTAATGAAGAAATGTCAATAGATAAATCAGTTCATAGTTTATTTGGTGTATCCAAAACTTCAGGTGACTTATTAACACAAGAATTTGGAAAAAATTTTAAAATAAAAACAGGAATTTTCAGACTTGGCTGTATTACTGGAGAGAATCATGCTGGAGCAGAACTTCATGGTTTTCTAAGTTATCTTTTTAAAGTTATAAAAAATGGAAAAAAATATAAAATTTTTGGATATAAAGGCAAGCAAGTAAGAGACAATATTCACGCTAGAGATTTAGCAAATTGTTTTTGGAACTTTTATTTGAAACCAATGGCTGGTGAAGTTTATAATATTGGAGGTGGAAGAAAAAACTCTTGTTCAATTTTAGAAGCTATAAAAATGATAGAAATGCAAACTAAAATGAAATTGAATTATGAGTATATAAATAAAAATAGAACAGGAGACCACATTTGGTATATTACCGATAACAGTAAATTTAAAAAACATTATCCAAAATGGAAAATAAGATATTCTCTAAAAAAAATTATTAAAGAGATGGATGTTCATCACAGATAAAAAATGATCTGGAGAGATGGCCGAGTGGTTTAAGGCGCACGCTTGGAAAGTGTGTGTATCTTCATAGGTACCGTGGGTTCGAATCCCACTCTCTCCGCCAGCATAATTTAAAATTGACTAATTAGCATTGAATTTAGGGGCTTATTTACCCTTTCAAATTTGATTATACGAATATAACTAAACAATTTTTTTTAAAAAATGGTATAATTATTTCTTTCCAATCTTAAAAAATGAAAGATAAAAAAACATATCAAGCAGATTCGATCAAAGTTCTAAAAGGTCTTGAAGCAGTTAGAAAAAGACCAGGAATGTATATTGGTGATACTGATGACGGTACAGGATTGCATCACATGGTTTACGAAGTTGTTGACAATTCTATTGACGAAGCTTTAGCAGGATTTTGTAAAAATATTAGTGTTCGAATTAATTCAGACGGAACAGTGACTGTGGCAGACGATGGAAGAGGGGTGCCTGTTGATATTCACAAAGGAGAAAAAAAATCAGCTGCAGAAGTAATTATGACTCAATTACATGCAGGAGGAAAATTTGATCATGATTCTTATAAGGTATCAGGGGGCTTACATGGGGTTGGTGTCTCAGTAGTAAATGCATTATCACAAAAACTAGAGTTAGAAATTTATAGAGATGGAAAAAAGCATTACATAGAATTCGATAATGGAGAAGCAAAAGCACCTCTTAAAGTAATAGGTAAATCTAAAGATACAGGAACCAAAATAACTTTTCTTCCATCAAAAGAAATTTTTTCATCAATAAAATTTAATCCAAATATTTTATTAAAGAGAATGAGAGAATTAGCTTTCTTAAATAAAGGTATTAAAATTGAATTGATTGATGCAAGTAACAAAAAAGAAAAAGGTTATAAATTTAAGTTTGATGGTGGTGTTGTTGAATTTGTTGAATTTTTAGACGAAAAAAGAGAAAAATTGAATAATAAAAATGGAAATGCTTTGTTTAAAAAACCAATATATGTGGAGGGAAAGAAAAACAACTTAGAAATTGAATGTTCTCTAAAATGGAACGCAAGTTATTCTGAGGATGTACTTCCTTATACTAATAACATTTTTCAAAAAGATGGAGGCACACATTTATTAGGTTTTAGAAGTGCCCTAACAAGGATTATTAACAAATATGCAAACGAGCAAAATCTTCTTAAAAAAAATAAATTAACTATTTCTGGTGACGATATTAAAGAAGGATTAACATGTGTTTTATCAATTAAGATCCCAGATCCTAAGTTTTCATCTCAAACAAAAGATAAGCTTGTTTCCTCAGAGGTAAGAATGATTGTTGAAACAGTTATAAATGAAAAATTATCTATTTGGTTCGATCAAAATCCATCTGTAGCGAAAATCATTTTAGCTAAAATCATACAAGCAGCTTTGGCTAGAGATGTAGCTAGAAAAGCAAGAGAGAGCGTTAGAAGAAAAGGTGCTTTAGAATTAAGTGGATTACCTGGAAAGCTGGCAGATTGTCAAATAGGCAAACAAGAAGGTACTGAATTATTTATAGTTGAAGGAGATTCTGCAGGAGGTTCTGCAAAACAAGGAAGAGACAGAACTAACCAAGCTGTTTTGCCATTAAGGGGAAAAATATTAAATACATATGTGGAAGAATTGAAAATAAAAAAAAATGGAAATGGAAATACAAATGGGAATGAGTACCGAACAAAAGCTTTGTCTAAAATGATTTCATCTAATGAAATTTTAACATTAATAAATGCCCTAGGTCTTGATCCTAAGGCACATGAAATCGATTTAAAGGATCTTAGATATGGGAAGATCATTATTATGACTGACGCTGATGTTGACGGATCTCATATTAGGGCATTATTATTAACTTTTTTTAATAATAAACCATTTAACAAATTAATAGAAAATGGACATGTATATTTAGCTCAACCACCTTTATTTAAGATTAATAAGGGTTCAAAAGGAATATATATTAAAGATGAAAAAGAGCTCGAGGAATTTATTGTCTCAAATAATTCAAAATTAAAAAAAATAAAAAAAGGCTCAAGGGAATACTTTAAAGAAATAGAAATTGAAAAATCAAAAATGAACATTCAGAGATTTAAAGGATTAGGAGAAATGAATCCCGACGAACTTTGGAGCACAACTCTTGATCCAAAAAAAAGAAATTTATTGCAAGTAAAATATTCTAAAGATTTTCAAAAAGACCAAGATTTAATTCACACTTTAATGGGAAATGATGTTGCGCTTAGAAAAGATTTCATAATTTCTAACGCGATAAACGTTGAAAATCTAGATATTTAAAAATGAAGTTTTTTGAAACTTCTAGATATTATTCTTTAAAAAAATCTACCTATATAAATTTAAGATGGATTGGTATAATTGGTCAATTAATTTCTGTAAATTTAGTATTTTTTTATTTCAATTTTTACTTTGATTTTATTTTATCAAATTTAATTATTTTTTTAGGTGTTTTAAGTAATCTCTATCTAATTTTTATTTACAAAAAAACTCAATTATCAGAGAGATCAGCTTTATTATTCTTAATTATAGATATATTACAACTTGGTTCTTTAATATATTTAACAGGGGGTATAGCTAATCCTTTTATAATTTTTTTAATAATTCCGAGTGTATTTGCATCATCTAATTTAGGTTTTAGAGCAAATTTGTTGTTGGTATTATTTACTACAGCTTTAGTAATTTTTCTCTCTTTTTATTCTGAAAATTTACCATTTCCATTAGGAGACCACTATCATATTAGTCCTTACCTGTATTATTCTATCCCAATAGCTTTAATTATAGCCCTGTTTTTTTTGAATTATTTTGCAATTATTTTTGGCACTGAGTCAAGATTAAGAAAAGAGGCTTTAAATAAAATGGAGGAAGTTATGGCTAAAGAGCATGAATTACTATCTTTAGGTGGTCAAGCAGCAGCAGCAGCACATTCTTTAGGAACACCTCTCTCAACAATAAAAATAATAACACAAGAATTAACAAAACAATTAAAAGATCAAAAAGATGTGATTCAAGATATATATTTATTATCAAGTCAAGTTGAGAGATGTAATCAAATATTAAAAAAACTTTCATTAAATCCTTCACAAGAAGATGATTTTATTGATGAAGATCTATCTATGAGAGAATATTTAAATGAGATTATCAGATCTTTTAAAGAAACTAGCGATAAAGAATTTATCTTGAATTTATCACAAGACTCCAATCCTCAAAAAATTACTAAAAGTATAGAAATTGTTTACGGACTGAGAAATTTTATAGGAAATGCTAATAAATTTTCTAAAAGTAAAGTTTTTATTAACTTAAAAAGTGATAGTAGTACTACTGAAATAGTGATTGAAGATGATGGAAATGGATACCCATTTGAGATTTTAATGAAGATAGGAGAACCTTATCTGAAAACAAACAAAGGATCTAATGATAAAAATTCTGGTTTGGGGCTAGGAATTTTTATTGGTAAAACTTTACTAGAGAAAAATTTTGCAATAATCAATTGTAGAAATTCAAAAACTCGAGGTGGTGCTGAAGTAATTATTAAATGGAAAAATAAAGAGTTATTTAATATTTAGTGAAATTTTCTCTCTGTTTTAAATAAAGAGCTTAATTGAGATATCATCACATCACCAAGTTCATTTACATCAGTAATTTTGATTGCTTTATTGTAGTATCTTGAAACATCATGGCCAATTCCTATAGCGAGAATTTCAATTTCGGTTTTATCCTCAATAAATTTTACCATTTTTTTTAGATGTTTTTCTAAAAAATCTCCAGAATTTACTGATAATGTAGAGTCATCAACTGGCGCGCCATCTGAAATAACCATAAGAATTTTTCTTTCCTCTTTCCTTTTTTTTAATCTATTAAATGCCCATGATATAGCTTCACCGTCTATGTTTTCTTTTAATAAACCCTCTTTGAGCATAAGGCCTAAATTATTTTTTGCTTGACGCCATTGAGTATCCGCACTTTTATAAATAATATGTCTTAAATCATTTAATCTTCCTGGAGTTTTAGGCTTATTATTTTTATTCCAAAATTCTCTACTTTGACCACCTTTCCAATTTTTTGTAGTAAACCCAAGTATTTCAACTTTTACTGAGCATCTTTCTAAAGTTCTAGATAATATATCTGCACATAAAGCTGCTATAGTAATAGGTCTTCCCCGCATTGATCCTGAATTATCAATTAACAAAGTAACAATTGTATCTTTAAATTCTAAATCTTTTTCTTTTTTAAAAGATAAAGAATTATATGGATCTATAATTATTCTTGGCAGTTTTGAACTATCAAGCAGACCTTCTTCTAAATCAAATTCCCAAGATCTATTTTGTTTTGCTAATAATTGTCTTTGCAGTTTGTTTGCTAGTTTTGTAATCAAATCTTGAAACCCGATTAGTTGGTGGTCTAATGTTTTTCTAAGTTTGTTTGCCTCTTCAAAGTTTTCTAATTTTTCTGCCTTTATTATTTCATCAAATTGATTTGTAAAAATTTTATAATCTAAATTTAAGTTATTTAGATTTTTCCTTTGCATGATTTCTTCTGAGCCATCTTTGTTTGTATCAGTATCCATTAATTGTTCATCGAGCTTAACATCATCAATATTATAGTCTGCATCTACAGAGGCATCGCTTTCCTCATCATATTTTTCACCTTTTTGTTCATCGGTGTTATTTTCTTCATTATTTTCAGAAGATTTATTTTGTGTTTCGTCATCGTTTTCTTTTTGATTTTCGGTATCTTCAGTTTCAAAAATATCCATTTTTTCAAGTATTTCTGAAAAACGAGTAGAGTAGATTTCTTGGTTTTCTATGTTTTTTTTTAAGAATTCAAGGTGTTTTGTAATTGACTGATCAAATTCTTTTTCCCAAAAATTTAAAATTTTGTTAGATAAGTCATTTAATTTAATACCATGAAAATTTTTAATCATATAGAGCTCAAATGCCTCTGATACTGGAACATCATCTTTTGTTTTAAGTTGATCTTTTTTTTTTAAACTAATTATTTGGTTGTAATTATTCTTAAAATTTTTTTCTATTCCTTTAAGCATTTTCATGCCTAATGACTCATACCTTATTCTTTCAGCTATTGAATAAAGCGATTTACAAGAGAAGTTTTTTGGCAAGTTTTTTTTATAAATTTCATTATTTGAAAATTTTTTTTTTAGTGCAGTAGAGTCTGCATCCGCTCTCGCTTTTATAAAATCGTATTTAGTATTTAAATTATCAAGTTCAAAAAAATCGATTTTTTTTGAGTTTTTATCTTTTTTTAAATTTTCATCTAAATTCAAATCATCTGAAATAACTTTTATAGTTGAAGTCAGAGCTTGTTGGAACTTTTCTTTAATATTAGAGGAATTGTCTCGGTTACTCATTAAATTTGAATATTTATTAAAGACTCAGGCAGTTCTTCACCAAAACATCTCTGGTAATATTCAGCGATTATATTTTTTTCTATTTCATCACACTTATTTAAAAAAGTTACTCTAAAAGCATAACCAATATCTTTAAATATTTCTGTATTTTCTGCCCAATGTAGTACTGTTCTTGGACTCATAACCGTAGATATATCTCCTGCAATGAAACCTTTTCTTGTTAATGATGCAACTTTAATCATATTAGCAATTTTTTCTTTTCCTTTTGTATTATTAAAATTTTTATTCTTAGCTATGATTATTTCCATTTCTTTTTCAAGGCTTAGATAGTTTAAAGTTGAAACAATATTCCACCTGTCCATTTGACCTTGATTTATCTGTTGTGTTCCATGATATAAACCAGTTGTATCCCCAAGACCAATAGTATTTGAGGTAGCAAATAATCTAAAAAATTTATTTTGTTTTATTACTTTATTTTTATCAAGAAGTGTAAAGTTACCCTCTGCTTCCAAAACTCTTTGGATTACAAACATTACATCT
>MDSZ01153186.1_pt1 | contig 11768 bp, 5 predicted proteins | sample 811201 | NCBI WGS metagenome assembly MDSZ01 (sample SAMN05326647, study PRJNA326480) | marine metagenome | isolation source: seawater | place: Indian Ocean: North | collected 2010 | reverse complement strand
CTGCATCATAATCATTACTATATTGTCCAATAGTAGTAATTCCAGGAGTACCAGAAGAAGAAATACTTGTTGCTCTTGCTACTATCTGAGCATGATTCATATCAATAGTAGAAATACCAGAAGAAGACTCACTACTAATAGCTACTTGAATAGTATTAACTACACAAGTAGTACCTATTCCTGCATTAGGAATGAAGTCAACCTTTAAATCTTTTCCTGAAATGTAAGGATAGAAGGTTCCAAATCCTGGATCTGAATATGAACCTTGAGTTGTAGTTAATTCACCATACTCCATGAGATCAACAGTTGTCCCATCATGAATTACGTTGAGTTCGGTAAACTCCCATTCAGTTTTATTAAACCCTTCATCAGCAGCAATATCAGGACTAATTTCAACAAGAACTTTAACAGAACGATATGTACTTGCAATTCCTACAACAGTTGTTTGAGTACCTGATGGAACCTCTACACTTGAAGTATTAATATCAACAATACCACCTAAAGCAGTGCTACCAATACCCAAATAATTGTCATTTAAATTATATGCTAAAGCAGTAATATCATAATCATTTACAGCAGATTTTGTGGGATAGAATAATAATTTACCTTCTGATCCAGCAATTTGGAAATCGAATGAACCTTGATCATAAACAGTTTCAACTCTTCCATATTGATTCATATAACCCAAAGATCCATCATGAAGAAGAGTAACTACCATCAACTGTCTTTGTTGAGTATATCTCTTATCAATAACATAAGTAAGATATTTTTGTGCTCTTACATCATCTAACTTAAATGTATCAGCAGTACTAAACTTAGTTGCTCTTGGATTACTATTAAATGTTCCACTCATATCATCAATAGCAAGAACACGGTTACCCACCGATTCTTGATAATCCATCAATATTCTACTAGAGAATATTATCTCATCCGAGAAGAAAGTAGATCCAATATCACGAGAATTTTCAGTAACTAAATCAAAATCATACACACAATTCAAATCACCATAACCAATTAAATCACTAACAACATCTATAGAAGTAGTTTGTGTAGATACTCCAACCTGTAATTGTTTAGGTTCCGTAAGATTGGATTCTAATTGATAATCAGAGAATTTTTTAAATCCTGCAGTATGATTTAAAGCACTTACTACATCATTCCAAGTTTCCTCTGCAACTCTAGATCTTATAGCATAAGAGAAAGATTGATAATATAAACTATCTTGCATTCTTTGCATATTATAGTTAAGAACACCAGAATCAGTTTGCCATCCCTTTTCAACTCTAGATATTGATGCTAAATCTAAATCAGAATCAAAGGTTGTTATAGATGATGCTATACCTTGAGTATTAGATGTTTCGCCTCTAATAATACTATTAGGGATAAAATCTTTGTTAGCAGAAACTTTTAATATTCCAATCTCCGAATTCCACGACTCAACAGTACCCGAAACAGATCCAGATGTTACAGTTTCTCCTTCTAAGTAATCATTAGTTCCTAATTGTATATCAAATTGTGGGAAATACTTCTCAGGTATAATTCTTCCTGCTGAATTATTAGGATCAAAAGTTCCTGGGAATGTTCCATTATCAGGAAACTCACCAGACATACTATAAGATACCGTTGCACCTACTCCACCAAGATTAGCATCAACTGCGTTTACAGTGAATAACTTATAATCATGATCAGCAGAATTATATCCTTTACCTGTAGATCCTATACCAATACTAACATTTTCAATCATTACTTTATCACCCACTACAAATGGGAAACTATCCGCAGTACTAAATCCTACTGATAATTTAACAAAAGCATCTTTAGTAATAGTATTGAATCCAACCGTACTAATTCCAACTCCATTGCTATTGTGATATGGGATTAATGTTGGTTGATAGGATCTACTCATTCCTGTAGGATTCTTGAGTATAGTTACATTTGTATCTCCTAAAGAATATTCGAGGTCTGCATCTGTAATAATATTCTTAGTTCTTCCATCACGGATAACAAGTTTGGGTGCAACTCCATATCCACGTCCACCAGATGTTATTCCAATAAATTCAAAAGAACCAAGAGATACAATATCGATAATTTGGGGTAATAATGCACTAGGTTCTAAAGTAGAATCTGATGGGAAAGTATATCCAATATCTTTAATTTTTGTAGTTTTTATTTTACCTATAGAAGTGCTTACTGGTTCAATAACAGCTCCACTACCAACTGCAGAAGCAATAGTTGTTATACCAGGTGCGGAATAGTAATTTGTACCACCATTCTTTATTTCAATGTTAGCAATTGTTCCATAAGCACTCGTTGAAGTTGTTTCATATGTTATATCAGATGTAGTTCCTGCATATGATACTTGTTCTGGTGTTTTTGCAATAGAATATGTAAACGCAGTAGTAGAAGCAGTAGTTATTGTTTGTTTTCCGTTATAAACAGAAATTTCAGATATAATTTCGTTATTAGATACAATATTAGAATCTACAATTATTTCTTTTTTAACTTCAGGAATATTCGCCTCATAAATTGGATCAAGACGATAATATAAAACTTCTGGAATATTTTTAGTTACTTCTAAAGTAACTTTTGCATCAGCAGTAATTCCAACTGTACCAGTTCTAGTAACATTAAAATTAGTTGATAGTGAATCAGTATCCCATAGATTTGTAAAATTACCATCAGTATAGAAATTTAATTCAAAAGCAGAATATTGAGTTCCTTGAACTGTATAAGATAAAGAAGAATCTGAAAGATCAAAAGAAACAGTAGAATCTTTATAAACAGTAAAAGGAGGATTAATTGGATTAATAACCCCATCAGAGGAACTACTGATACCAATAACAATAGGTTTAGATAAGGTAGAATTATAGTGAGTATTAGATAATCTAAATTTATTATCATCAATTCTTACAATATAATAAAGTCCATCATCCACAAGACCTTCTATTGGACTATCAGATGTATAAATTATTTTTTGACCAGTAACAAATCCATGATCATTTAATGTGAAAGTATTTGTAGTTGTATTAACACCAGAAGAAACAAATGACTTAGGAATTGCTACAGTTCTTCTATTATAATCATTATATTTTACTATAAAGGTAGTAGAAATACCAGGATTTACATTAACAATTACTTCATCATTATTAGTTAATCCATGAGAACTTGCAGCAGATACTGTTACTAAATTACGAGTAATTTCTCCTGTAATAGGTTCATAATTTGTTTTAAGACTATGATAAACTCCAGTACCAATTCCTGTTCCTACAGGATTACCTGCAAAGAATAGAGTACTAGAACTTTGATGAGTGCTTGCTATTCCAACAAAATTACCTGTTGTACCTAAACCAACTCTAACAGTAGATAATCCAATTAGATTGTCATCTATTCTAGCAACATACAACGTATCTCCATTTGTTAATGTCGTTATTCCACTAGGATATGAAGCACCCTCCTCTAAGACTACAATACCATCTCCATTATTTGGAGAATAAGTCAATTTATCACCAGTATTTAAATCATGTCCTGGAATATAAAGTGCTTTCGTTTGTATAAAGATTTCACTAATACCAGCACCTGGATTTGAGAACGATAAAGTAGTACCAATACCAACACCAGAAGTTGTCCCTAATCCAACTGTTTCTGTAGGATTAAAATAAATTTGCCTATTTCTATTAGAAGAATAAGTTGTTTTAAATCCTGCATCTATGGTCAATCTACGTTGATCTTGGAAGAAGAAAGAAGTGACTGTATGAGCAGATGCCACTGTACCATCAACTGCTCTTAATATTCTAATTCTAGAACGTTTTCTATCTACATTTAAAACTTTTACTCTTTCTGTACCAATTCCTAAAATATCATTAGCAGCAATACTAGGATAACTTAAATCCCCAGTAACACTAACATAAGTAACTATACCAGTAACCCCAACATTTCCTATCCCTGAAGATGTAGTTCCAATACCAGTAACTACAAAACGACTAGTGGTTACTCCAGCATTATAAACTCCTTCAATATTAGATGATGTAGTCGATAATCCACTTACTACAATTTTATCTAAATTTTTGAAATTATGAGGGTTATCTGAAACAAAGAGATAAGTTCCATTCTTCTCACCAGGATAAATCTCAACACCACTAATAGTACTTGTTGCAACACTTACAGTATTAACAGATTTTCCTTCAATAAGAGAAACTTGAGCACTAGCACCTCTTCCAGAAGTATCTGTATTATCAAAAGTTGGTTTATCTCCAACTTGATATAAAATTCCACCAGTCTCAATACCAATTTTCTCAATAACTCCAGGGGTTACTGATTTAATATCAATAGTTTGTGAAAGTTTATTGGGAATATAAACATACTCATATTCAGTATCATCTTCAATCAAATTATATGGTTGAGTATTTCTACTCCAACCAGAATTTTGTAAGTTTATACTACTTTGATTTGAATCATATTTAAAGTTAAAATCATTAGGTATTGACTTATAATTATCACCAATCAAATAAGGGAATGCTGGCCTCTTAAATCCAACAAAAGGACCAGAACTATCCGTAGCACCAGAATTTATTGTAGCAAAATAAGCGTATGTTCCATATGGATATTCTGGAGTTACACAAAATCTTCCATTATTTTCATCAAGAATAGTTTCATCTTTTACTTTCTTGTAAGTGTAATCTTCAATGAAAAATCCTTCTGGGAAAAGTGAAGTAGGAGGTCTTTGAGATTGTAATTCTATAGAATATCCAGATTTCATCTGAGATATTATTCCACCAGATTTCTGAACATATCCATAAGGTCCATAAATTGGATTACCATCATACGCCCATCCAATAATTGGAGAATGTTGATTAGATGGAACTTCTAGTCCATTAACTCTTTTTAAATCTTTATCACCATATAAAGATGTTCCTTCTTGACTATTAGCAAATATAGATTCCCTAAGGACTCTAGGAGCATATAAATGAGAATATTGAAGACCATAACCAGGAGTAAATTCATGTGCAATATATCCATCGTCTCCAGTGAAATTATCAAAATTTCTCTCTACTAAATTAACTCTCCATGTCTGAATATACGGTTTTATTTCAATTCCAGATCCAGGAAAATCTATATCAATAGAAGTGGTTGCTTGAGTATAACCATTTCCTCCATGAATAACCTTTACGTCAGTAATTTCGCCATTTTCAAATACAGGTGTAATTACAGCTCCAATACCATCACCTGATAGTGTTAAAGTTGGAGCAGAGTTATATTTCTGTCCTTTACTCATTATTACCACTTCAGTAATAGTTCCATTAACTACAACTGGTTGCAATTGAGCTTCTTTTCCTGATACTAAAAGAACCTGAGGTTCTCTAAGGAAATTAATAATATCTGAAGATCCATATCCAACCCCTTGATCAGAAAGATGAATTGAAGTTATTTCTCCTCTGAATATAGGTTGAACTTTACAACCAAAGGTTTCTGTTCCTACAGACGCTATTCCAACTTCACCAACTACACTTACTGAGATATCAGGATAATTAAAAGTATGAGTTCCTACACCTACAGATGTAATATCAATATATTGCTTTGTATCGTAATAAAAAGATTTAGTTGTAGTTCCTACTCCTACTTCAGACAATTTAAAATTATCTTTATCGACTGATGTAACATAATACTGAGTATCAGTAGAAAGTCCCCCAATAACTGTACCTGATGTTTCATTATACTTGATTATGTCACCAGATTTGTAATCATGACTAATAATGTTGATTTGATTAGAAGCACTACTTATTCCAGAACTTAACGCAGTTCTTTTCTTATTTTCATATCCAGACCCAGAAGAAGTAACTGTAATACTATCTACGATGTTTTTTCTATTAAATGAATTTATAAACTGCTTTCCTAAACCAAATGAAGTCAGTTCAATAGTATTAATACCAGAAATAGCATCTGTTTGAGTTGGGAAAAGTTTAACAGTAGTTAATCCAACTAAAGAAACAAAATAAGAAGAATCTGTAGTCAATCCACCAACATTTTGTTGCCCAACTGGGTTATAAACAACTTGTTCAAAATCATTGAATTTATGATAAGTTCCAAATCCAATTTCATAAGAATTATAAGAATCAGTACCTAAACCTATATCAGATTGTGAATTAAAGGAAACTGAATGAACAGATTTCTTCATATTCACAGAAGCAACAGCTCCTGTTCCATTTCCACCTTCAATTGTTATAACAGGAGTATTTTTATAGTCAAATCCACTATCTAACAATCTAATTTCTTTAAGAGATCCAGAAACTGCAACACATCCAGTCGCTCCTACTCCAGTTTGATCACTAATTGATAAAATAGGGGGATTAAGTATATCATAATCAGATCCTGGTGAAGTTACGGCAATTTTATCTAATTTACCATAATGAACCACATCCTTTGATTTGTAATTACAAATTTCAACACCATTTATCAAAATACCAGTAAATCCTGGTTCAGTTGAAGTGACATTTCCATCATTATCAGGATTTTGGATTTTTCTCAATATTTGTTGAGATTCGAGTGTTTTGAATCTAAAATCATAAGGCTTTAATATACAATCTTCTAAATTGACAGAATTGTCTAATGAAATAAATTCTTGATTATAAAGATCATTTCTACTCTTAGCTAATTTTACTTTATTTTCGTCAATTCTGTGTATGAAGTATAATCCTTCATTTGGAGGGATTCTATTCTCAACATTATCCCCATTATTGTCACCAGTAACAATAAAACCAACATCTCCTAAAAATAAAGACGAATTAACTTTTACCCCAGTCTTTTTTGTACCTAAAGAACTAAAATATTCATAATTTACCTTTTGTGGAATATAATAAACTGCATCACCAGTATAGAATCCATGATCACCAACAGGTTTTATATCAAAATCTGTTCCTACATAACTTCCTGTAAATTTAACCGTTTGGCCAAAAACATTAAGAGGTTGCCCATCATATGTGGGTAGTGAAGGGGAAGCAACTAGAAGATTATCTTCTTTCTTATAAACATTCTGAACATTAGTGCTATAAATGGAAGATTCAGGAAAACTATTAGAATCTGTAATTAAAACATTGCGTTTAAGTGTATAACTATCATTAATATCTAAACTTCCTTGTCCTCTAATTACTACAGAGGTAGCAGAAAGAATATCAACAATTTTTGTTATTTTTTCAGAATCATCCGAGCTAATTATTGTAGCATTATCTCCAAATCTAAAACAATGGTCTACATTTAAATTAACTTCAAAAGTATTATCAGAAGAATCTATTAATTTAATACTTTTTACTTTATAAGTAGGAGAAATATTATAAAACCAATTTTTTGCTTTAAATCCAGTATCAGATACACCTAAAGTTTTTATTTTTACAGTATCTCCTGGTGAATAAAAATAAGTATTATCAGAAACACTAAATTTATCTAAAACAGAATTAATTCTAACTGTTACGGTTTTATTTGAATCGGAAAAAGATTGACCATAAGCAAAAGTATTAATTCCAATAGTTGTTCCATCACTAATGTCTGATTCTATTCCAGTTACTCCTAATCCTACTCCAAAAAACTGTGTTAATGATTTTGAAGTATAAGAAACAACTCCAGTAGTTCCATTAGAATATGGCACATACAAATCACCACCAGTAGCAGCAAATCCTACTGTAGAGTCCACTGTAAGGACGCTAGAACCTGCTGAGACAGCTCCAATTACTCTAGTGGTTGGTTCTACATCAAATTCACCATAAATCGCACCATCAACTCTAATATCTCTATTATAACCTGCGTCTATACTAAGTTTATAAAATGTTTTTGCGTACCCAACATCAATAGGTTCTACTGAAGTAATAGGTGCATATGATCTTTCAATATCATCACCATATTTTTCTTGAAATAGAGTAGAAAGTTCAAGATCCTTAGGATTACCAGAAATTGGTTCAACTACCAGATCATTAGTAACTCTATAATTGGCATTAGAAGGAGTAAATAAAAAATCTTTTGGTCTAACTATCTCTACTTCTTCATTATACAAAGCTTTAAATAATATCTCAAAGGATTTGTCGCTACCTTTACTTAAATAAAAATCTTTTGATTGTTTTAAGAAAATATTTTGATCTAAATCAGAATGAAAAGTTCTCTCGTCTAATCCAGGACTAAATTGTCTTTTTATCTTTAATAAAAACTGTTTAAGAAATAAATTACTTAAATTATGAATAATCGATTCAGATTCATGTATTTTACTGTCTGTAGTTTCAAATACTAAACTATCACTTTTAGATTTAGCCTCATATGAGGTAACTCCACTAAATCCTCTTACACATCCAGTAAATGCTGAATCTGTTTTTCCAGTATATGTAATAATTTCATCATCAATTTTTAATAATCCATAAGTTTCAGGGAAACCCTTAGTTCCAGTGGGAGATTGGATAAGATCAACCTTAATTGTATCGGAACTTGCAGTTAATGCTTCATCAAGTACAACGGAATCTGTGAGATTAGTTAACTCACTAATTTTAATATACTTATCAATGTTCTCAATTAAATCAATAGGACCACTTTGATATTCCTGTCCTTGATAATACGTCTTTAGAAAATCCGCAACCAAAGGAAACTCATCCTGCACATAGGCGGGGAGTTGATTCTGAACTATGTTACTAAACTTGACTCTATTCTGTGGCATTTTATGGTCTTACTAAGTTCCCGTTGTGATAACTAGAAGTTACTGTATAATTTGATGCAGCTGGATCTAAACCTGAAGCAATATCATCCACCACCATTTCAAAATTGCTATTACTAATATCTAGTTGCAAATAAAGATCCTGTAATCCAATCACATCATTAGATTTAGGACATGCTGATAACTCAATGATGGTTTGACCATCCTTTAACTTACCAGATATAATATTGACAGGATTTAAAGTAATAATTCCACTCTTATAATCAATTGTTCCAACATTTCTTCTAATAATAGTAGGAGAAGTAGAATTAACTGTAGGAAGAGTGAAAAAGAAAATAGATCCTGTTTGTTGGTTTGAATTTGGAATATCAGATAAGTAAATATCTTGCGGAATTCCACTTATTCTAAAAGCAGTGGATTTTATATTATATCCACTCATACTCTTAATATAAAATTCATTCCCAAACCCAATTTGATACTCTGCAAAAGTATTAAGTACTGCTCTCATATCACGCCTTATTTGTAAAGTAGTAATATTTGAGGTAATTGCAGCATCACTCTCATCAATTACTTTTAAGAACTTACTATACTTAAATCTAGCACCATATCTATTTAATTCAGTTGATTCGCCGTATGTTTCAGCATTTTGTTGAATTAAAGTAGAAACATACTCTCCAGAAGGAGCTAAATTGGTGTTATAATAGATTTTAGAGTCAACTTCAATGTAAAGATACTTCAAATCAAGAATTTCGGGTACAATTCCAGCAACTGCATACTTTTTAAGTTTATTTTTGATCTGTTCTTTGAGTAAATTAGGAAGAAAATCACCAGTTCGTGGTTTTATGCTTATAAAAACCTTTCCGTACTGAGGAGGAACTAATTCTTCACCCCCAAAAACAGAAATTGACTCTGTTTCGGGATAAATCTTAGCAGGAATAAGAGTTTCATAGTCATTTGCACTAACTGCTCTATTTTGAGACGCATAAATGCGTGGAGCAAACTTTTTAATTGACTCTACAGTCTCAATAACCTCACCACCAGAGGATTTAAACTCTGTAGTTATCAAAGAAATCCCACTAGTCACTGAATATGACTGAGAATTCCTAATATATGATAAACTACCACCAAAAGTGAACTGATTAATACCATTTGCGTCACCACCATTGCAAACTATGTAATCAGCTGTGATAAAATTGCCTTCTTCTAACTTTTTACCGAAAATATTGTCGCCAAAAAAGAGTTGATAGCGTTCATCTTCAACTTCTTGTAAAAAATATACCTTAGAATTAGAATTAATATCAAAAAGACTGTTTTGAGAACTATATTTTACACCTGTAGTAGCAAATGAGTTGTTTTTTACTGTTACATTTATCAAATCTGTGTCAATTCCTGTGTTAGGAAGGATAAATTCTTGATTTGGTTGAGTTGAAGTGAATGTAAATGCTGATGTTAGCAAAGTTCCTTCGTAAATTTTGATTTCATTAAAGAAAGCAGTAGCATTTCCTAATGAATCAGTAAAAACAGGTACTGTTATATCCTCTAAAATAGAAAAAGTAAACGATTTATTACCAATTTGCCCTGCTGTTGTTGCTACAGGACCTTTACTTAGGGTTATAGTTGCTGGTGTAGGGGTAACTCCTGTTACATTAACGAAGAAACTAACCGTTGCAACTGCTGCTTTTCTTGATCTTGGGTTATATCCTATATTTCTTGCCAGTGCAACTACATTTTCTCTTAAAGTAGCACTATCAATGAATACTTCATTCGCAACCATATTGGCATTGTATGAAGTAATGTAAGTATTATACGCTAAAACATCTAAAATTGACGATAAATTAGATCCTTCAAAGTCATAATCCGTAAAATTTGAATTTGACCTTAAATAATCTTTAAGCGATATCTTAACCTGATCAAAATCAAGGTTAGAAAAATTAACTAATGGCATTTTATCGTGTTGATTGTAGTGCAAATTGTAGTTCTTGGGCAGGAACGTCGGCCCCTATGATCTCATAGTTAATAATGACATCAAACGATCCTTCATCAAAGTTTGGAACTGTGGATACATTTAATAATTTTACCCTTGGTTCGTAATTTGTTATGGAAAATTCAATTTCTTCTTGAATTGAAGAGGCAGTGAGGTCATCTATATTCTCAAAAAGCAATTGAGAAACTCTAGAACCAAAATTTTCATCGAAAAACTTTTCTCCACGAACAGTCATTACAATATTTCTGATTGAACGAGCAATTGCGTTCTCATTTTTAAGCCCAATGAGGTCATCATTAAGAGGATTACTCTTAAATGTCATACTAAGGTCTTTAAAACCCCGACTAACCCGTTCTATAGGCATAAAATTTCTTAATATTTAGAATTATATTTTATTTATTAAGGATTTCTACGTAATTATTTGTGTTTGATCGTCATAATCCAAACCTTCATAGAAATCAGCGTCTTCTAGGTTCTCATAAAGGTCATTTTGTACCCTAGAATCACGTTTTTTAGGGGTTTGAACGTCATTTGCTATCTCTCGAAGCATTTTGTTTTCCATTTTTTCCTCATTACATTAAAAAAGGGACTACAAGAGTCCCTTTTATTTATTTACCTTGACCGACGTATCTCTTTTTTGCTCTGTTACGAGAGGAAGCGGCATATTTGGTATGTTTTCCTCTTCCTTGTCGAGTTTTTTTCGGTCTTGTTAGTATTTCCTCTTTACCTGAGGCGGTATACATCTTTGCCATAATTTAACAACCCTCTGAATCGTGTGTTAGTTCAACTATATCTTCTGTGACTCTATACTTAATCGAGTCACGCCCCGACAGTTCCATTAGAATCTCCTCAGACAGATACCATAGATCTTCTGATGACTTCTCTCTCATATGGTGTTCTACCCATTCTTTGAGTGCATCCATGATCTTGACCTATATTACACGAGTTTTTTCGTGACCTACACGAATACGTGGATCACACCAGATGTCCCAACCTTCCTCAATTGCGTCTAAACAGAATGATACGTCTTCGCCGCACATGTCTTGAACTGCACCTGACTCAAACTGTTGCATCTTAGGAGCAAACCAAGGATACTCAAGT
>MDSZ01151992.1_pt1 | contig 11768 bp, 19 predicted proteins | sample 811201 | NCBI WGS metagenome assembly MDSZ01 (sample SAMN05326647, study PRJNA326480) | marine metagenome | isolation source: seawater | place: Indian Ocean: North | collected 2010 | reverse complement strand
TAAATTATCCATATCTTACCTAGTGCAACTATCACATCTTACGAATTTGCCGCTAACTAAAGACGACAGTATTTTAAACCTTTTGCCACAAACATGACATGTTAACTCAACCTTCTTTGGTGGGTTTCTTTTCCTCTGGGATCTAGGAACATCTGGAGTAGAAACATCTTTATGCTCGCCAGTGTCAGACCACTGGTTTTCCCCAGCCACAACAGGTGTCTTACCGCCTTTTCTTGAAGATGGTTTTTTTGACACCGTGAAGTCTTCACCAACGCTTGCTTCTGGTTGATTATCATCGGCCTCTTCCTGCTGCGACTTCTGCTTTTTAGCCAATAGCTTTTGCAGTTCTTCTATACTTAAATCTTCTGGGTTCATAGTCTTTTACCTCTTTCTAAAAGGATGTCAGCCTGCCTTTTTATTTCCCACACCTTGCCTTCTAGCGACTGAAGTCTTGCAGACGCTATCATTTGCATCTGGTGAACTTTCGAGGCATAGCTATTATCTCTTACGACAATTTGTATTTTTGTTTCGTGCTTGGTATATTGATCAAACTGGTGGGTTACGAGCATACGCTGGATTTCATTGTTGCACCAATCAATAATAACCTTGTTTTTATTTACCTCGTCTTGGATATAAGTAGCATATCCATATAGCATGTACGAAGCGTCAAACAGCTCTTGCGTCGTTAGTTTGCCGAGAGCATCTCTGTCCAAGCTGGCGAAGTAAATGTAATCCTCATAAAATTGCGAGAACTTAACATTTGACAGTTGTATATACTCTTCTATGCTTTCCAGATGGGCCTTTAGCCTGTCTTCAGCTTTTAATTGCTTTTCTCCAGTCATCGTCATCCTCCGAATATTTCAATACTATTAGTTCAATCTCGTTCATGTTGCACCATTCAATCTTGTCTTCGTCTCTAGCCTTGGCTAGTAAGAAATCTCTCTTGGTGTTATGGAAGAAGGGGACGTGTTCGTAGTGCTGTCTCCCGTGTACCTCAAACGCTTTCCGTATGTTTGGTATAAAAAAATCTAGAAATAATACGGACTTTTTATGCGCTGAGGTACTGCCGGGAAGTTTGACTTCTTCCAATACTCTATAACTGTGGTAAACCTCGTTTATTAATCTCCTAGCTCTGATATGGTGTCTAGATCTTTTTCTTGAGTCATTAGCTCTTATATCATAGCTGGCAAGATTTAGGTTATACTCCCTACCGTTCAAACCTACTACCTTCAAAACAGCTCCTTGATCTTTGAGTAAATAAAGTCGCAGATTGACGGGTTTTCATTCAGAAATTCTGTTAAGTTATTGACACCTTGAAACTTAAAGAACTTTTCTATATCTTCTTCTTTTTCGCCAACCTCATTTTCTTTTAACACCTTGGCAACAACTGGATCATCGGGTTCGTCCACGGCACACTGTACTGTGTACCAAGCTCCTGCAGTTTTGATTATTCTGAACTCACAGGCTATTTGGACAACCTCCTGCACCTCATCCAATCCTATTCCATATCTAATCCAGCTTTCCGCTGTTGAGTTTGGTATACCGCCAGCATTTGACGTTTTGATGTTCCAGTTTGCAATCTGTCCTACATGAGGCCCTGTCTGCGCTGGAACCTGCCATTTGCCTCTATGGGTAATAATCATGTTTGTTCCAGCTTGATACTGAAGCATGTTGCCGCAGTCAGCCATTTTCAATGGTGAATATCTGCTACCGCTAGTGTTTGCGATATTGTGAGTAATACAAATGATAATTGTTTTGTTTTTAGTGACAGACCCGCCTATGCGTTTGAAAAACATAGACAGCAATCTTGGCAGAGCATTTCTAACCCCAGTTCTGACTTCACCTTGCAGCTCATCTCTCGGAACCATATTAGACATGGAGTCAACAATTATCAAACACTCAGGCTCATTGTTTATGTAGTACTCAATGATATTCAAGAAATCTTCTGCCGACAGTATTCTATCGTCGGTTGATTCTACAATTAGAATCTTTTCTGGGTCTAGGCCTTTGATGCCTTCAAAGTTTTGTTTAGCAAGTCTGCCCTCTGTATTCGCATAGATAATTTTTTTGCCAATCTTTTGGCACTTGGCGGCAAAGTGTAGCGCGGTAGTAGTCTTTCCACTTTTAGGGTCTCCTGTCATTACGACACAGCTCCCCTCCCTAAGACCACCGCCAAGAGCGATATCGAGAGCTGGTGACACACCTATAACCTGCAAGCTGTTAAGATTGTTGAGAACTTCTGAGCCAGTTCTTACAACATCTCCGTAGTTAGAGACTACGTTACTGCTTACAACATCATCTTCAAACTTATTTATCTTCTTTTTTCTTGGCATCTAAATCCCTCAACATTTGCAAATTTTTCTTCTTACCGAAGGAAGACCGAGATCTTTTCTTGGCATCCTCCTTTACTTCAATAATAGTCATTTGAGCGTCTTCTTGCTCAATAATTCTTTGATATTTAGCAAAGACTTGCTCTATTTTTGGATACCGAAGTGAATATACCCTTTTTAACTCGGGTGAATTGATAGCCTTGACCATTGCTCTGGGGTCATATTTTTTCGCAAACCTATTGGCTAATATGACCTGTTGCTGGTAAGTCTTTTTCCACTTGTCGGTATTCCAGAACTTGTACGCCTGTGTGCCTTCGTTTTTCTTCTGAGCCATGCGCGTACACATTATCTCGGCCAGATACTGCGCGCATGTACAATACTCCCCAGTGGAGGGGGATTTATACTTACTCTTTTCGTTTCTTTCTTTCGTCATGATTATAAATTATAGCCTCTTCAAAACAGTCTTCAATTTCTTCTTCAGTCGTTCTTTCTTCAATTATTTCTAGCGTTAGCCACATGGATTTGTGAACCGTGTTTCCTACAACTTTGCCAGTTGTGTAGTAATACTTAGTATCGCCACCCATCTGACCTATTAGAGATCTTACTAGGTAAACGCCTTCCGCACCCTCAATATCGACATTTTCAACGTGTGACTTAAACTGAATTGATAAGCCCACTATTGATAAATCAGATTTACTGAGATTCTCTTTCAACTTCAGCCATTTTTTATAGTCTTTGAACCAAAGCTTTTTACCGTTAGACAGAGAAACTGTAACCCATATAGACCTTCTGTCTTTATTGTATTCCTTGAGCCAGTCATCACGACTCGTTATAAAACCTTGCATTTTCTAACCCTTATGAATTGTAGTTACGCAATCAGGTCTAGCTTTTTTGCCGGTGGATCGCTTGGTATCTGCTGTTTGTGATGCTCCAGCAGTCATCGTTACAACGCCGTCTCTACGAGCCATTTGAGCCCCCGCAGTTCCTAGTCTCTGATCTTTTGGAAACTCTGCCAGAAACTTGTCCGCAGCCTTTCTCACGGTTGCGATTGGTCTATCAAGCTCTTTAGCTATCTCCTTAGCGTCCAAGGTTTGGCAATGTTCTTTAACGTAAAATAATTCCGCTTTTCCTAATGGCCCTTTTTTAGTCATTGATAAAACTCCTTTGTGCTCTTGTCATGTATAAACCATTTCTAGTTTTTAGAAACAGCATGTAGTAATCAAATGTTTCCTTTGAGACTTTTTTCATATCGGTCTCTAGGTGTTTTTCTCTGTGTGAATACTGCCCCTGTGGGTCAAAAGGGGTATTCTGGTATGTTTTAATTTTATAATAGGATCTCTCGTTTTCCAATACTTCCTGAGCAAACACAGATTCTTTGGAATTTATAACTGGAGATCCGTTTCTGTCATACTGGTGCGTTTTTTTATTATCTTGCTCTAGGTGATTATTAACATTAGGGTCTAGGTATTTCATTTTTTGCCTTTCATAATGTAATTTGTTTTTTGTTCTGCAGACATTTTGTTTATCTCAGCCCTAGTTGCTGTGGCGTGCTTGCTGTATATCGTTTCCTGTTTCTTGGGGCGGCTATTATTTGCTTTTTCTTCAGCCTCGCTTCTTTCGTAGTGTCCCATCCTCTTAGTGTTTTTATCTGCCATAGAGCCAATAGTGGTAACGTTTTCTACAAACGCTGCCCTACCACCAAATATAACTCTAGAAAGAGCATCCTCTCCACATACTTCACAGGTTTTTAGCGGGTCGTCCTTTATTGATTGTAACACATCTTTAAGCTCGTGTCCACAACTTTTACAAATATAATCGTAATTAATCATAATAGTCTTCCTCTAGAGCCTCTAATACTCTGCCAATAATTCCGTTCCTTTGGATGTCTTCGTAGTACAGTCGGCTTATCCCTACTCCTTCCACATCTTCAAGTCTTTCTATACAGTCTAACAAACCGCTGAACTTTCTTATGTCGGTCTGTCTTATATCGCCGTTTATTAAGACTTTTGAGTTCTCGCCCATTCTGGTTATAAACATTTTAATTTGATCTAAAGTGCAGTTCTGAGCTTCGTCCAATATCATGTAAGCGTCATGAAAAGTAGCGCCTCTCATAACCTCTAAAGGCTCGTACCTAATCCTTCCCTCGTTAAAAAGTTTGCCATAATAGTCTCTACCTAAAAAGTGTTTGAGGTTCTCCTCCATAGGTAAGAGGTATGGTTTTATTTTTTCATCTAATTCGCCGGGCAATGACCCTATATCTTTTCCAGCGCATACAAGAGGTCTGGTTACAATTATTTCTTCTACGTCATCTTTATAAATATGATTTGCGGCTATGCCGGCAGCGATGTAAGACTTTCCGCTACCAGAAGGCCCAGTGCAGAAGATAACATCGTTTTCTATTATGTCTCTAATGTATTCCTTTTGATTAGGTGTTTTAGCCGTTATAGGTATAATCCTACGTCTATCGTTTTTTTGTTGTTTACGGGATTTTCTCATCGTGAACCCTTTAAGTTATCTACCAGTGCTTCCAAAACCTCCTACACTTCTATCCGTCTCTCCTAACTCTTGCACCTCGTTTAGCTCGTAGTGAGGTGCCTCCTGTATAATTAGCTGTGCGATACGATCACCTTTCTTGACATCATACGTCACCGCAGAGTTGTTGTGCAAGCACACCTTGACTTCTCCAGTGTAGCCGCAATCAATTACTCCTGCGTGCCTGTGTATGCCTTTAACTCCTAGTGAAGACCTGTCCCATATTAATCCCACAAAACCTTTTGGGATTTCTATAGCTATGCCAGTATTAATCAAGGCATTGTAGCCCTTTGGGATAGCTACGTCATTTACGCTGTAAAGATCATATCCAGCGTCTGTAGTGTTAGACTTTGTTGGCGCATGAGCGCCTTCATATAATTTTTTAAAATTTATCTTACGATCCATATTGGTTCCTTAAAGTTTTAATCCTCCGAAGTCCATATCGTCTAAGTCGTTGGTGCTAGCACCGATCTTGTACGATGTGATTTCATGTTCCTGCGGCGCCACTTGAACGCCTTCACTATTTATCCAAGGCTCTGTCCACCCAGCGATTGGGTTTTTGAGGCCAGACTCATAAGGCAATTTGATTGCTTTCCTACGAGTCATGCAGAGCCAGTCAATGTATTGATGAAGCACCCTTTCATTTAGACCAATGATTGAGCCATCCTTGAAAAGGTATGATGCCCATTTCTTTTCCTCAGAAGCAGCGCTTTCAAACATTTTAATTGACTCTTCTTCACACTCTTTGGCTGTCTGCACAAAGCCTTCTGATTTTTCATCTCTTAGAATCTTTAGAATTTGTTGGGTATTGTGGAGATGTATAGCCTCGTCTCTTTTAATTAACTTAACTATGTCGGCGTTGCCAACCATCTTCTTATTTTCAGCAAACGCAAACGCACAGATGAAAGATACGTAAAACCTGACAGCCTCAAGAATGTTTATACTAATCAGCGTAAGATATATTTGCTTTTTAACATCTTCTATCTTTTTGCTGTTGCTAAGTTTTCTCAGTTTGTCATACTCTTTTACAGCAACATCTGCCCTAGCCACTATTTCCTTGTCTGTAAGACATGAGTCAAGAATTTCGCTAGGATTTGGATAGACGTTTTTAATGATGTAGGTATAGCTATAGCTATGAATTTGCTCAAAGAACTGCCAGACGTTCAGACAAGCCTCTAGCTCTGGGTTGGAAACATACTCTTGTATGGTTGGAACGCCCCTACATATCACAGAATCCATCATGGTCTGATATTTGAGATTAGATGTGAATATAAATCTTTCGTTCTCAGACATGATAGAGTCGTCTTTAAAGTCGTTCCTGTCTTTCTTTAGCTCTATTTCTTCTGGCCGCCAGAAAAACTCTAGCTGCTTTTTGTAAAGATCAAAAAACACAGGGTACTTAAATTTGTCATATCTTTGTAACGACAGGTCTTCGCCCAAAAATAAGGGCTGCTTCAATGTATCAACATTTACTTTATTCAAAACACTTTTCATTATATCGCGCAGGCTCCACCTTCACATACGGGTTCTTGTTCTAGTTTTCCATCTCCATCCGGCGTGTTGCAATAGTATAAGTTTTTAACACCGTACTTATAGGAGATTATACTATCCTTAATTATATTACTGAGAGGTATGGAACCATCCTCGTAATGCTCATAATTATAGTATAGATTGGCGCTGATGCTCATGTCAACAAACTTCTGAAGCACAGCGATTATCTTTATTATAGCATTGTTGTCTTGCATGTCAAATGCTAATGTGTAATATTTCCTACCTTTATGATAGTTCGGCACGATCTGTTTTAGCACACCATTTTTGGCTTTTTTATACGAAAGAAGCTTTCTTACTGGCTCTATTCCATTTGTACTGTTTTGTATAACAGAGCTAGATTCACAAGGCATTATAGCAGATACAGTCGAGTGCCTTAATCCAAACTCTTTAATTCTGGCTCTAAGGTCTTCCCAGTCCATAGAGTACTTCGGTTTTACAATTTCGTCAACAGTTTTCTTGTACCAATCTATAGGAAGTTTGCCTTTAGAATACTTTGTTTCTGAAAATTTTTCACACGGCCCGAGTTCTTTGGCTAGGTTGCATGATGCGTTAAGTAAATGCCACTGGATTTTTTCCATAACTTCATGTATCAGCTTAGGAGCATCCTTGTCTTCGTATTTTAACTTGTTTTTTGCTAGAAAGCCAGCTAAATTAGTTATACCGATACCGAGTGACCTTCTATTCTTTGTGAAGTTTTCCCCCGCCTTGACTGGGTAATCTTGGTAATCTATAACAGACTCCAGAGATTCAACTGCATTCTTGCAAGCTGTCTCTATATCTTTATCAGAATTCAACTCACATAAATTAATTGCTGACAGTATACATATTCCTATTTCTCCTTCATCATCGTCTATGCTTTTGATGGGGACTGTTGGGTGTATGATCTCTTGACATAGGTTGCTCATGTAAACTGGCACATCCCAAGATCCGTGCTGATTGCAGCTATCAATATTCATGGAGTATATTCTTCCAGTCTCAAGTCTTTCTCTAGCAAAAACTTCAGCCAGCTTTCTCGCGCTAATCTTCTTTTTCATTCTTAGACTTCTTGAGTTTTCATATTTGACATATAGCTCTTCAAACTTTTTGTTGTTGCCAAATACTTCATACAAGCCCTCAGCCTCATCTGGACTAAAAAGAGTAATGTCCTCATTCTTGATTAGCCTATCATAAAATAGCTTGCAGAACTGTATTGAGTAATCAAGCTTTCTAACTCTATTATCGTCAGTTCCAGCGTTGTTCTTTAGCACTAATACGTCTTCAATCTCATAGTGCCAAAAAGGAATATGTACAGTGGCGGAGCCTCCTCGTAAACCATTCTGAGAAGTGGCCTTAACGGATGACTCAAAGATTTTTAGGTACGGAATTAGTCCGGTATGGATTACCTCTCCACCTCTTATAGGTGAATTGATTGGCCTAATTCTTCCAACATTAAGCCCAATGCCAGCTCTTCTTGCGGTATATTTACCTACAGCATGTACGCTTGAAAATATCCCGTCTAGGTTATCATCCACGTCCACAAGAACGCATGAAGCGAACTGCTTAATAGTTGATCTAACCCCAGCCATGATTGGAGTAGGAAGATTGACTTTGAAAGTTGAATAAGCATCGTATGCCTCCTTAACTCTAGATACTTTATTGTCATGATTCCCGAACAAACATATAGCTATCATCATGTATGCTATCTGAGGTGTTTCGTATATTTTACCCGTAACTCTATTCTTAATTAGATATTTATCAACCAGCTGTTGCAAGCCTGAATAGGTAAACATATCATCTCTATCATGCTTAATATGCTTCTGTACTTCGTCTACCTCTTCTCTACTCCACCCGTCTAATATGTCCTCGTCATAAATCCCATTGTCACACATTAGATGTATATAGTGGTACAGGTCTGGAGGAGTGCAGGATCTCCAAACAGATTTTCTTAGGCTCATATTCAATAGCCTTGCCGCCACGTATTGGTAATTGGGCGTAGATTCCGAAATCAGATCGCTAGCACTTTTAATAAGTATTTGATGAATTTCTTCGGTAGATATCCCGTCCCTCATAGACAGGTTCATATTCATTTCTATATCAGATAAAGACACGCCATTTATATCTCTAGTAGCCCATTCAACAACTTTATGAATTTTTTCAACATCATAATCGGCATAATCGCCACATCTTTTAACTACTTTCATGAAAACTTCCTTGATGCAAATTGTTTTTAGATAAAAAAAAGGAGATGCAGAGACTGCAATAGCAACCTCTGTACATCTCCCTTCTTTATTTTTTAGATATTATTCTTCGCTTTGGCTATCTTTTGCCCACTTAGTGGCAGTTCCAAGCAAAAGGGTGGCGATTGGTACAACTAAAGCTGTCATGCTACCCCAGTCAACGTTGGCAACTTCAGTGCCAAGATAAGTCAAACCAGCGGCCAACGAAACGAACACTGTGTTCAGGCCTAGCTTTTTCAAATCTTCTCCGTTAAGTGAATATTTTTTAGAACCCATGATACTAACCTTCTTTCTAGCTAATGCTAATTAAAAAGCCTCCCTGCTCATTGTCATTTAACCTATAAGGATATCCAGTCATCCTTATGTCCTGTCCATCGGAGGTCTTTACTTCTTTACTAAATTTCCTGTTCATTTCTAAGCAGGAATTAAACTCTTGTAAGAATTCCTCTCGTTCATCTTCGTGAATATAAGTGAGCCAATCAAAGCCCTTTATATCCGTAAGTGATTGTCCGGTCATTTGGTAGAACGGTTCATTTGTCCAAACCAATCTGCCCTTCTTATCAGTTTCAAACAAAGCTGTGTTACTATAATGCAAAGACGCTTTTGTTCTTTGCTCTATAATCTTTTGCCTGTTCTCTATTCTTCCACAAGTGTCATTGAGAGATACAACTGCATCCTTCAGACTGCTTCCACCGTTGCATGTTATTTCCTTTTCTATGTTTTCTATAGACTGCACAACCTCGTCGTGCCTGTCTATAAACTTCATAGCGGGTCTTAATACCTTCATCCATACGCCAGCTAAAAAACTAGCCAAAGTTCCTACCATCGTTACTAATAGTGTTATATCTTCGGCTCCCACTTTATTTCTCCATTGTTCGGTGTGATGTAGAGAGAAAAGAGCCCCCAAAGCGAGTGCTGAGGGGGCATCTTAAAGCGGTTTAGCTTTCGTAGGTGTCTCTAGGCTTGTAAGTCTTAGAGCTTGGGTTTTTACCACCAGCCATAAATCTTAGACCACCACCATAGGAACGTCCAACTCTTTGCTCTTCACTCTTAGTAGCGCTGTTAGCAAGTGAATCGCCAGAAGCTGAGTTAAAGGTGAGAGAATCGCCAGCGTTTGAGCCTTTAGTGAAAGCTGGGTTGATATTTGTAGAGGGTGCAGCCAATACATTGATTGTTGCCCCAGAACCATTGCGTCTGGTAGTTACCATTTCGCCAATGCCATCTCTACCATCAATGCCAGCATAGTCAGAACCTCTACTCTGTAGAGTTGTGTTAGAAGCACCATTAACTGTAGTTGACACACCTCTAATGATGAACTGAGGATCTGAAGCTGTACGGTTTGCAGGATTAGGATTGAAAGCCAAAGTACCAGAAGCTAGCTGGCCACCTCTCGCTGTTCCAATACCAGTGTTGTCCTTTGTGCTACCGTCAGCCGTAGCATTGTTGATAACAATTTTAGCTCCGTAGTCATCATCAGTACCTACTGAGAAGTCTGATCTTACTAAACCTGAGCTGACTGGGCTGTCCGCTGTGTCTACTGTACCAGCGGCAAAAACTGCACCACCATTGTTAACTTTTGTCTGTCCGGTGTAATCGCCGGAAGCGGCTTGTACTGCCATAATTTTTCTCCTTCAAGAAATAAAACAAAATTAAAAAACTATTGGTTTCCGCTTCCGTTACAAATCCTAAATGTCCTAACTAATTATACACTTATGAGAGCTTCCTGCGCAACACTTTTGAAGAATTTTTCAACTTTCTTCTTACAGTTTCCCTGTTTCTACTATGTTTCTCGGATATTTCTTTAATAGTATATCCTTTTGATCTATCTAATAGTAGTTCTGGATCTGGACAGCTATTAATTGCGTCAAAAAGCTCTAGCTCCTCAACTCTGGAGCGATTGATCTCTTTTGGTGTAGGTCGTTCCCCAGCTCTGGAACTAGACTTACTACTTACGTCTTTAGACTTAAACTTAACCTCTCTTATACATTCTATTCTAACTCCGTTGAAGAGGTAGGTTGTGAATTTTGCTGGCTTTTTACTGTTGTGGTTACAAATTGATTTCCACAAAGCATTTAGCTTGCATGTATGTATTTCGTCTTCGTCTAATTGGCCATGAAATGTACTGGCCGCTTTATTCATTATGTTCTTGATATCTTGGTCTTTCAATGCTTTTTCAATTTTCTCGTCAATAGTCATATTTACTCCTGTAGAATAAGTTTTTCAATTTCTTTCCTCACCTCTTTGAAGTCAAACATCTTGCCAACGCCTAAAAAGAATCTGTATCTGCTACATACTTTCAAGACCTCGACACCCATTGTTTTGTTCAAAGTTTTAAATACTGAGGGTGTTATGTCAAAATTAGTGTGTCCCACCCAGCAATCAAAGTTCGCTAGCATGGATATATCACTAATCATCTCTTCTGTTATTGTCACTGCTGGTTGCTGATTAAGCATTGCTTGAAATTCTTGTACGAATCTTTCTTCTTCTTTGTCGGACTCGCTATACTCGTACTCTTGAGTCTCGTAAGGTGGATTCATCTGTTCTAGTAAGTCTCTTAGGAACGGCGAAGAAACTTGAGATTCTATTACATCTTCGTATTTTTGCCATCCTATTTTCTTTTTTCTAGACATTTTTACTCCTTACATCATATCTGAAGGTTTTATAATTGGCTCCTCTACACCGCTGTCCTCTTCTGATTCATCCATATCTCTATTACTAACTCTTAGCATAGCCAGTTTTGTTGCAATAGAAATAAACTTATGCGCTACGTCATTATCCTCTAGTCCATCTCTCACTAACTCTAGTGTTACTTGCATAGCTTGTCCTGAGTCTAAAACACAGAGCAGGTCAGAGAGTTTATTTATTGTTTCATCTTCATAGTCTACAATATGAACGTCTATCTTTGGATTCTTTTCGCCAGCCTTTATGTAGTAAGTTATTGCCACCTCAGCGTTTTCTTCTAGTGTGTCAAGTTCTTCTTTCTTATCGGCATCTTCTGGCTTTTGCTTTGATTTAAATAGTTTAAACATTCAATATTTCCAATATCTTTTTAGCTGAGTTCTTCCAAGAAAACTGTTTTGCGGTTTGAACTCCTGCTGGATTGTCTACTATACCTTCTTCGTGTACTTTCTTCATTAGG
>MDSZ01068340.1_pt1 | contig 11768 bp, 9 predicted proteins | sample 811201 | NCBI WGS metagenome assembly MDSZ01 (sample SAMN05326647, study PRJNA326480) | marine metagenome | isolation source: seawater | place: Indian Ocean: North | collected 2010 | reverse complement strand
TCTTGGAAAAGAAGTAAAACTATTTGAAGAGGAATTTGCTAATTATGTTGGTACAAAATACTGTGTTGGAGTTGCAAATGGGTTGGATGCATTAACACTTTCTATTGAATCACTTTCTTTACCTAGAGAAAGTAATATATTAGTTGCTTCAAATACTTATATTGCAACTATATTAGCGATAGTTAGGGCTGGTTATAGTCCAATTCTTGTCGAACCTGATATTAAAACATACAATATTGATCCGTTAAAAATTAGAAATGCTATTAATGAAAAAACAAAAGCAATCTGTGTAACCCATTTGTTTGGAAAATGTTGCAGGATGGACGAAATTTGCAAAATAGCAAAGGAGTATAATTTAAAAATTGTTGAAGATTGCGCACAAGCTCATGGAGCAAAATTCAAAGGCCAAATGGCAGGATCCTTCGGAGAAGCTGGTTGTTTTAGTTTTTATCCAACAAAAAATTTAGGAGGTTTTGGTGATGGTGGAGCAGTTACCACAAATGATTATGAACTAGCAAAAAAGTTATTACATTTACGAAATTACGGTTCATTAAAAAAATATGAAAATAAGTATTTAGGTCTAAATTCTAGGCTTGATGAAATACAAGCTGCACTTCTTAGAGTAAAGCTAAAATATTTAAGCGAAATCACATTACATAAAAGAAAACTAGCAAAAATATATTTTGAAAATTTACCTAATTGGTTAGAATTACCATCACGAAATAATGATGAATATGATGTTTTTCATATTTATCCCATTAGACATAAAAAAAGAGACGAATTAAGATCCTATCTGCTAAAAAATGGGGTAAAAACTGAAATACATTATCCAATTCCCCCACATAAACAAAAAGCAATGGAAAACATTTTAGAAGGATCATGGCCATTAGCAAATATTCATCATGAAACTGAAATAAGTTTACCTATTTCATATGGCAATACCCCTTATGAAATATTAAAGATATGTGAGATATTAAAAAACCAGAATGAATTCTTTTAAATTAAAATTTTAAAAAATTTTAGATTCTTTCAAATAACCATCTTCAATACTAAAAACTTTATCACATACTTTTACTGTACTTAATCTATGAGCAATTATTATTATTGTAAGATCATGACTTAAGTTTTCAATCGAATCCATTAGTTCAGATTCAGTTTTATTATCTAATGCGCTAGTAGCTTCATCAAATAATAAGATTTTATTGTTTTTGTAAAGAGCTCTAGCAATTGCTATTCTTTGACATTGTCCTCCACTTAATCGAACTCCTTTTTCTCCAACATTTGTTTCATAACCGAATTTAGTTTTTTCTATAAAATCTGCAATCATTGCTCGCTTAGCACAATCTTTAACCAAGAGAATATCTAGTTCTTCTTTTTTTAATCCAAATGCTATATTTTCCGCGAAGCTGCTATCTGCCAAGAAAATATCTTGTGGAACATAAGAAATACTTTTTCTCCAATTTGATACTATTTGCGGATTTTTACGATAGTTTATATCAACATCATCAACTGTTAATTTTCCTTTTGAAGGTTCCAATAGTCCCATTATTATTTCTAGAAGAGTACTCTTCCCACTGCCTGATTTCCCTATTATTCCAATTCTTTGTCCTGGTAAAATTTCTAAATCAATTTTATTTAAAACGAAAGGCAATTGTGAAGAGTATCTGAATCCAAGATTTGATAATTTTATTGATTTTTTAAATTCATGCATTTCATATTTTGAAGAATTTTCGATAATTTTGTATTCTTTACTAATTATTTCCAAAACATCCAAAACAGATACCAAATTTGCCCTTATAGCTGAGCTTGCATTATAACTTGATTGCATTGCTGGCAAAAGTTTCTGAGCACCAAGAGCAAAAGTAGCTATGTAAGGAATATACTGATTAAAATCTTCGGTCAAGTTAAACAAAATAAAAGAACTTAATGCTATAAAAATTAATCCAAATGCTTCTAGTGCAAAGCGAGGAAACATTCCGATAAAAGAACTTTGGGCTTCATACCTTCTCATTGGTTTATCATTCTTCCTAAATAAAGATAAATAAGTATTTTGATTTCCACTCATTAATACATCCTTTATCGCACCAAAACTCTCTTGTAATGATTTAATTTGTTTACGCCTTGAATCAGAAACTCTTTGGCTATTTCTTAATAACTGAGCTTTCGTTTTTTTTGTGATTAAAATATAAATTGATCCAAATATTACTGTCGCTAATACAGTTAATGTGAAATTAGTTATTAGAAGAGCAGAGACTAGACTAATCATTAAAATAATTCCAGTAAAAAGTTGTAAAAACTGACTAATTACTTCAACACTCCTAGAAACTTGATTGACTATTACTGAAATATATTCGCTACTATTTTTTTGAGTATGGACTACATAGGGCAAATATAAAACTCTTTTATAGACTTCACAACTTAAATCACTTCCTATAGCAACAGCGACTCTGTTGTAATACCACAAATTCAAAAGTCTTACTAGGGAAGAAACTATAGTTGTAAATATAAAAATTATTGTGAGAGGTAAAATTAATTCTAAAGGACTATTAAAACCCAATATCTGAGATAATTGCTTAATGTAATTTATATCCCAAAGCTGATATGGGTTCGTTAGGGCAGATAAGAAAGGGAATATTGACGCTAAAGTTGCGATTTCTGCAAAACCACTTATTAGCATTAATAAAAAACTTAAAGAAACTTGTCTCTTCCTTACTTTACTTATATTTTTCCATAATTTGTACAACACTAAATTTGAGGAAACTTTTTTTGAATAATTTTTAAAAGATTTCGAATTCATGAACTTTTCTTAAATTAACTTTAAAAGCGCAGATTAGTTTCTAATTTAAGTATTAGCATATACCCTTAGGATATTTAAGTTGATAGTGATGAATATTAAATCTCTAATTAATAAAATACTTAGAAAAGATCCAAACATGGAGCCAAATTTATGTTACTCCCAAAATGGAGAAGATCTTATCTTAAATAGACTTATTGGAGATAAAAAAAAAGGGTTTTATATAGATGTTGGTGCTCATCACCCAATAAGATTTTCTAATACACATTTTTTTTATAAGAAAGGATGGAGTGGCATAAATATTGACGCGATGCCAGGATCGATGAAACTTTTCAAAAATATACGCAAAAGAGATATCAACTTAGAAACCGGAGTTGGATTCAAAAAAGGGACGTCAAGATATTATCAATTTAATGATCCTGCATTAAATACGTTCGAACCAAAGGAAGTAAAAAAGAAAACAAATACAAATTATAAATTAATAAATTCATTAAATTTAAAGGTTGATCGTTTAGAAAATATCCTAGAAAAATATTTAAAAGTTGACCAAGAAATAGATTTCTTAAATATTGATGTTGAAGGGAAAGATAAAGAAGTTTTGTTATCTAATAATTGGGAAAAGTATCGACCTAATTTTATTCTTGTAGAAACTCTTAATCAAAGAAACTTAGATTTTAAAGATTGTAAGATTAATAAATTCCTTAAAAATCAAGGATACTCTATAATAAACAAAGCATTCGACACTTGTATTTTTACTAATATTTTGGATTAGTTTTGAAATTAAAAGTAAGATGCCCTATTTGCAATAGTTGCGATTTCAAAAATATCTCAAGGTTATTTGATGACAGATATGGTGAACCCAATATTTATTCAATATCAAAATGCACTAAATGTAATCATTTAATAACTTTACCAAGAATAAGAAATAATGATCTTTCTAATTTATATGGAAAATTTTATCCCAGAAAAAATCTGACTCCAGATTCTATTATTGAAGAAGCAAAATCCGAGAATTCAAGATTTTCTAAAATCCTTAGATGGTTAAAAGGTACAAATAATCAAGGACAATTTTTTATTAAAAAAAATCAGTCTTTGCTTGATATAGGTTGCGGGAGCGGTGTTTCTTTGATTGAAGCGACTTACATGGGTGCAAATGCTTATGGTGTAGAGGCAGATCCAAATATTAAATCATTAGCCGAAAAACTAAATTTAAACATTTCTATTGGTAATTTCGACAAAAAAACCTACTACGGCAAAATTTTTGATTTAATAGTCTTGAATCAAGTTATAGAACATATACCTGAACCCAGAAATTTACTTGAAATAATAAAAGAAAAAATGTCATCCAAATCAAAACTTATAATTTCTTTCCCAAATACAAAATCTTTTTGGCGTTACATTTCCGGCAAAAAATGGATCAATTGGCATGTACCTTATCATTTACATCATTTTGATGATAGTAATTTCGAAAGAATGGTAAAAGAATGCGGTTTCAAAATAATTAATAAAAAAACTATTACTCCAAATATTTGGACAGTTATGCAGATTAGAGCTTTATTTAAATCTGAAAAAATTGGGAAAAAAAGCAAATTATGGAATAAGTCTTATTTAAACAAAAAAGTGGGGAAAGAAAAAATAAAAATATTAAAATATTTCAAAAATATTCTAAAACTAATACTTAATTTTTTAATTACATTTATTAACAGAACAATCGATATTTTAGGTAAGGGGGATAGCTTAATATTTTTCTTGATTCTGGAAAAAAAATAATGATTATTAATATTATTATCCCTGTATTTAATAGATTAGAAGATACCAAAAATATTATTCATGATCTTAGGAATCAAGTTACACTCAATAAGCTAAGAATTATTATAGTTAATGATGGTTCAACAGACGGGACTGCAGAATGGTTAGATAAACAGGAGGATATCATTGTCCTAAATGGGAATGGATTTCTCTACTGGGCAGGAGCTGTTAATGAAGCTATAAAATATATTATAAAAAATAATAATGATGATGATGATTGGATACTTTTCTTAAATAATGATGTAACGATTGAACAAAACTATATTGATACCTTGTTAAAGGTTGGACTTGAATTTTTTCCAGCAGCGATTGGTAGTGTTTTAAAAAATAAATATTCTAAAAACTTGATCTCAATAGGTCCAAAACTTTTACCCTGGAAATTAGTAGTTGATGATTTAATATATAAAGGTTCTAAATATTGTAAAGACTCAGTAATTTTGAATGTAGATGCTATATCAGGAAGAGGAGCTCTTTTCCCAATTAAAAGCATTATAGATACAAAAGGCTTAAAACCTTTATTTCTTCCTCATTATTTTGCAGACTATGAATTATCAATAAGAGTAAAAAAAAAGGGATATAAATTAGTTAACTCTCTTCAATCAATTGTTTATAGTTCGGAAGATTTTGATCAAGTAATTAAAAAAAGGAAAGAAGAATATTTATTTTCTAAGTTATTTTCAAGAAAATCTTCTTCTTTAATCTATGCAAAATTTTTATTTTGGTGGGAAGCAAGTAGTAACATTCAAAGATTAAGCTTGCCATTAAGAATAATTCTTTTTATTATAAAACCTGGCTTAAGAAAAAATTTGTGAAGATCCTTTTTGTAGATACTTATTATGATAAATTCCTAAAAAGTTTTTATAAGAACAATCCTAATTTAAAAAAAAATGAATATGAATATCAACTAAATAATATACTTAAATCTAACTTCGGCACCTCAGATTGTTATAGCTATTACTTTAAAAAAAACAATTGGGAATCCAAAGATATAATTGTGAACTGTATATCTATTCAAAAAGAATGGGCCAAAGAAAAAGATTTTAGATCATCTAAATTTGGATTAAAAATTCCTCATAAATTTTTTAAATTACCATTAATTGGTCAAAAACTAAGTAACTTAACAGGATTATTAGAAATTGCAAAGGAACAAATAAAATTTTTCAAACCTGATATTTTATATTGTCAGGATCTTTCATTCTTTCCATATGAAATTCTACTTGAAATCAAAAAAGAGAATAATATTCGCCTAATTGTTGGACAAATAGCTTGTCCACTTCCTCCTAAAAAATTCTTAAAACCATATGACTTGATAATTACTTCTTTTCCCCATTTTGTTGATCGATTAAGAAAAGAAGGAAAAAATTGTGATTATTTAAAAATAGGATTTGATAATAGAATACTATCTAAAATCAATCCATGTATAAGAGATATCAAGTTTAGTTTTGTAGGAGGGATAAGCAAATATCATAATTCTGCATTGGAAAATATTGAATATTTAGTTAGTAAAGGAAACTTAAAAGTTTATGGATACGGAGCAAGAAATTTACCAATAAATTCAGTTATCCGGAGAAATCATAATGGTGAGAAATGGGGTTTAGAAATGTACAATATCCTTTCAAGATCAAAAATATCATTTAATAGGCATATTGATGTTTCTGCCAATTATGCAAATAATATGAGGCTTTATGAAGCAACTGGTATGGGTTCACTTTTATTAACTGATCAAAAAGATAATTTAAATGAATTATTTGAAATTGATCGTGAGATAGTAACTTACACTTGCAAAGAGGAAGCATTAGAGAAATATAAATATTTAATTAACAATCCGAAAGAAATAACAAAAATAGCAAAGTCTGGACAGCTAAGAACTATCAAAGACCATACTTATGAAGTAAGAATTAAGGAATTAATATTAATTCTTGAAAAATATTTAAAGTCCAAATGATTAAAAAATATTTCTGTACATTATTTGATAGTAATTATCTAATCAAAGGCTTAACTATGATTAAAAGTCTTTCAGACTTTTGTGAAGATTTTGATATTTTTGTTCTTTGCATGGATAATGAAACCAAATTCTTTTTAGAAAAAATTAATATCTCGCAAATAATATGTGTATCTCTTTCAGATGTAGAAAATGCAGAATTACTAAAAGCTAAAAATAATCGTACAAAAACAGAGTATTGTTGGACACTTGCTTCTTATTTTACTTGGTATGTTATGGAGACATTTAAAGATATTAATCTAATTACATATCTTGATGCAGATTTATTATTTTATTCATCTGTCGAGCCAATTTTCCAAGAGATTGGCAATTCTTCAATAGGCATAATTGAGCATAGATTCTCTCCTGCTTTTAAGAATTTAGAAATAAATGGAAGATTTTGTGTTGAATGGAATACTTTTAGAAGAGATTATGAGGGAATAAAATGTCTAAATACTTGGAAAGAACAATGCTTAGATTGGTGTTATTACAAACTAGAGGATAAGAGAATGGGTGATCAGAAATACCTAGATGAATGGCCTTATAAATATAATAATTGTCATATTATACAAGATTTAGGCGCTGGAGTTGCGCCTTGGAACTTCTCTAGATATGAGATCAAAAAACAAAATTCCACAATAAAAATAAATGGCCAAAGCTTAATATTTTATCATTTCCATCAATTCCAAATTCTCGAGAATAATAAGTTTTTTAGATTAGGGAAAATTTATACAGCACATAAAAAGGAACCTGAATTTATATATAAAATATATGAAGAGAAAATTCTAAGTAGTTTAATCGAAATCAGAAAAATTGATAAATTATTCTCAAGTGGGATCAAAAAGAAAACTAATTTTTTAAAAGAAAAAATTAGTTTTTTTCTACCAAGAAAAATTAAAAATTTAATTAGAAAAATTCTATAATAATGCTTACAAAAATGCCATGGTTAGTTAGTAGAAGAAGACTTCTTATACTCAGTATTATAGATTATTTGATTATCATAATTAATTTCTATATTCTTCAAACTAGCAATTTTATAAATACTAATTTTGTAGCAATTAATATCTTGGCCCTATTTTGGATACTAATTAGTTATGCTTTAGATAAATATTCAATTATAGAAGATGATTCAGAGATAGATCTTTTAAACAAACTTCTTAGATCAATAAAAACATGTATTTTATGCGGAGTATGCTTTAAGTTTATAATTATTATTTTTTCTTCTCTAAATTCTGATGTTGGAGATGGTAAATGGCCTTTTCTGATTTTTTCTATTGCTATTGCAAGTTTAATATATGAAGTTATTCATTCATTAATAATAAAATATAATTTCTCTAAACCAATGAATTGGATTTCAATTTATTCAAATTTAAAGGATGGTTCATTAATTAAGAAACCAAAAAATCTTGAGAGGTTTGGCTATATTAAAGCATTACATAAAAGTGAAATTTCTACTTTAATTGAGCTTGAAAACAATAAATATGGTTTTATTCTTGAAGATATAAATATGTTAAGTAATTCAGAAAAACAAATACTTATTAACTTAAAAAATAAAGGATTTAAAATTCTATCATTAATTAATTGGCTAGAAAGATATTTACATAGATATCCTTCAGAATTCATTTCATCAAGTAGTATTTTAGAGGAACTTCTTTTTTTAAAGGTTTCTAAGACAGCACTAAGAATAAAAAGAATTAGCGAATTTTCATTATCTATTTTTCTTCTCTTTTTATTATCTCCAATAATTTTAATAGCATCTTTTCTTATAAAGCTAGAGGACAATGGACCTATAATTTATACTCAAAAACGAAGTGGTTTTGGAGGAAGGATTTTCACAATTTACAAATTAAGAAGCATGAAAACAAATGCAGAAAAGAATGGAATCAAATGGTCTTCTCAAAATGATCAAAGAGTAACCAAAGTTGGTTATTGGCTAAGAAAAACAAGAATTGATGAGCTGCCTCAATTATTTTCAGTTTTAAAAGGAGATATGAGTCTCATAGGACCTAGACCAGAGAGGCCAGAGTTAGACAAGATGTTATCAAAAAAGATTCCAAACTATAAATTAAGATACTTATTAAGACCAGGCTTAAGTGGTTGGGCTCAAGTAAATTATCCATATGGAGCTTCGGTTGCAGATACAAAAATGAAATTTAGTTATGATATTTATTACATCAAAAACTTATCAACATTTTTTGATTTTCTTATATTATTGGAGACTATTAGACTAGTATTTAATTTTAGGGGATCTCAACCAAAAATTAAATGAATATATCATTCTCTATAATCACAGTAACCTTAAATTCTTATATAGATTTAAAAAAAACTATTGATTCTGTAAAAAAACAAACTTATAAAAACTATACTCATATCATTAAAGATGGTTTATCCACAGATAAGACAAACAAAATTGATTTTCTTAAATATGAAAAAATCAAAATTTACAAGTCAAAGGATAAAGGCGTTTATAATGCGATGAATCAAGGTTTTAAATTTGCAAAAGATGAATTTATTATTTATCTAAACGCAGGTGATATTTTTTTTTCAGAAAATAGTCTTTTTATATTGTCAAAAACAATTATAGAAAACTCTTTTTTTAATGCATTCTCAGGAGGCACATTACAAATAGATAAAAAAAATAATAAAATCAAAAGATTAATGGGGATTGGTAATCCTTATAAGTTTTTACCTTTTTCTCAACTACCTCATCCTTCATTTGTAATTAAAAGGTCTTTATTAGATAGAATTAATCCGCCTTTTGATGATAGATTAAAAATATCCGCAGACTTCAAACAACAATTAATTCTAAGAAAAAAAAATCTTTTAAATATTTATTTTACTAATCAAATACTCGTAATTATGCCTCTAGGGGGTATAAGCAATAAAAGTAAATTTTCCATAATTAAAGGTTATATAGAAACCTTTAAATTCTCTTTTGAAATAGTAAAGTTTTTTTGCTTTTATATAATAATTTTAAAAATTATACTTAATTTTTACTCTAAATTTAATTTCAAAAGATTTAAAAAAATTAGATTCAAATATTAATATTTTTTTAAATTCTAACCATCGCATATTGATTGATTTTGCATATTTAAATTCCCATTTTTATCAATAAAAATATAAGGTTTTTTAGAAATATAGGATGCCCACAATGTAAAAGTACTTGGTGGTCCAATTATTAAATCACAGTTTTGAAGAGTAATTTGATCCTCCTTCCAATTTCCAGATATTTTAAAATCATAATTCACACGATTTGATATTTTTTCATTACTTACAACCACAAAAATAGTCTCAACTTGATTTGTTGCAAAATAATCTTTCAAATAATTAATCAAATTATTGTATACGGAATCTTTAAAATAAAAACCCCCATCATTCCAATTTTTATAATCACCTCTTCTAATATGAACCCCAATAATAAATTTTTTTTGAGACTTTAAATTATCAAAAAATTTTCTAATGCAGTTTGAATATCTTATATATTTTTTACTTTTGAAATTGTAAATATCCTTCAATATTGGACGATATTTCTTTGTCAAATAATCAACTCTAAAATTCCAACCTTTCACAAACTTTATATAGTTATTTTTATTACCTATGGCAAAATAATCATTTTTTGAAGAAATAAATAATTTTGATAATATTAAAAGTAAAATATTTCTAACTCCATCAATTAAATCAAATAATTTACCATCAAATCTTGTTAATCCTAAAATAGAAAAATTTATAAAAATGTGTTTTTTATCAATAGCATAAGCATGATAATGTAATGATTGAAAAAGCCTATTACAATTATTTCCGTATTTCTCTAATAAGATAATTATTTGCATCAAATTTCAAAATTTAATTTACTCATCAATTTCTCTTCCATAATTATCTTCAAATCTAATTATGTCATCTTCTCCTAAATAAGATCCACTTTGAACTTCAATCAATATCAAAGGTTCCTTTCCAGGATTTGATAATCTATGCTTAAATCCTACAGGGATATAGGTACTTTGATTTTTTTTAAGTAATTTTTTTTCATCTTTTATTTGAACTTCTGCTGTCCCAGAAACTACAATCCAATGTTCTGCTCTAAACTTATGTTTTTGAAGAGATAATGAGCATCCTGATTTAACATTGATTCTCTTTACTTGCCAGCCAGGGCCATCTGCTATAGATAAATAACTACCCCATGGCCTATAGATTCTACTATGATTCTTAGCTTCTCGATAATTTTGTTTTTTTAGTTTTTCAACTACATCTTTTATATCTTGACTTGATTTCCTTTTGGCAACTAAAATCGCATCAAAAGTATCTACCACAACAATATCTTCAAGATCCATACATACAAGTAATTTATTCTCACTATGAAGTAAACAATTACTTGAATTTTTAATATGAGACTTTCCAAAAATAGCATTATTATTTTTATCTTTCTTAGTTAATTTCCAAAATGAATCCCAATTACCCGCGTCGCTCCAACCGACATCTAAAGGCATAACAACTCCAATATTTGTTTTTTCCATAACGGCAATATCGAAAGATACATTGGGACATTTATTAAAAGAATCCTTATCTAACCTCTGAAAATCAAGATCATAAGAACTTTTACTAATAGATAATTTAGAAGTAAATAAAACTTCCGGGTTGATTTTTTTAACCTCACTAATTAATGTTTTAGCCTTAAGTAAGAAAATACCACTATTCCAAGAAAATTTTTTATCAAGAATAAATTTTTTTGCAGTATTTAAACTTGGTTTTTCAATAAATCTCTTTATAAATTGTGGACTATAATCATTATTTTCCAAAGATTTTTCAGCCTCTATATAACCATATCCTGTTTCTGGCTTATCAGGTATTACGCCAAAAGTAACGATCAGATCCTTTTTGGCATAATTAATAGCTTGATTAACAATTTCAACAAACTTTTTTACGTTTTCAATAACATGATCAGTTGGCAAAAATAATAATATTGGATCTTCATGAATTTGTAGTGCCTTCAAAGAAGCTATAGCCATTGCTGGCGCAGTATTTTTTCCTATTGGTTCAAGAATTATTGAATTTGGCTCAACATTAATTTCCCGCATTTGCTCAGCAGCTATGAATCTATGTTCTGAGTTGCAAATCAGAATTGGGTCAAGAATATTATTTATACCCTTTGTACGCTCTTGCGTATCTTGTAAAAAAGAATTTCCATTT